>WNGK01011519.1_pt1 | contig 11931 bp, 13 predicted proteins | sample 5400601 | NCBI WGS metagenome assembly WNGK01 (sample SAMN13153376, study PRJNA577476) | soil metagenome | isolation source: 60 cm soil or saprolite under Garry oak tree replicate 1 | place: USA:California | collected 2016-06-15
AGATTTTTCATCTGAAATTCCTTTCAGCAGAAGGAAAGATGCCTTCATAAGTTGGTGTATCTGAGCAATAGAAAAGAGCAGCACAAGCCTTTCCATACATCCTTTGGTATAGAGCATATCTGCTGCATACTCACAGAAGCCTCATCGCGCCTTCCTTGTTTTGTTCTAGTTTATTGAGGTATACTTGTGCTAGCTAGACTTGACTTAAACACACGGCCTTATAAATGGCACAGTCTTATTATGGTATCTCACTGATATCCTTGCAAGTAGAGGAAGAGAAACAGGGAGGTGCATTAGATGTCACTTGAATCTAGTCAAAGGATAGATGCTAACATCCCGCCGGGCTTTATTCCTCATGACATTCTCCTGGAGTCCTCTGCTGAGATTACTACAGTTGCGTGGTCACCTGATGGACAGGTGCTAGCATTCGGTTCCAGTGATCATACGATTCACCTCTGGGATCAGAAGACAGGACGGCACCTACAAACTCTTAGAGATTACTCCCATAACATTAGGAAGCTAGTATCAGGGTCTCAGGCAAAAAAGCCAGCTTGCCGATCTAGACCAAGATGGGATATGATAAGGCAGGGAGTGAAGCTTTTTTACCAAATGGCACACCTAGACTGAGATTGACCGGATTCTACTTCAGCGGCTGCCGCGAAGCGAAGGAGGAGCGAAATGCAGAAAGTGTTCATCAGCTACTCGTCAGGCGACTCTGATTTTGCTGAGCTGGCGAGGTTGCAGCTACAGCAACGAGGAATAGAGGTTTGGCTCGATCAAGGCGCACTCCATCCTGGTGATGATTGGAGAAAGAGCATCGATGAAGGCATTTCGTCCTCAGATGCACTGATCGTTGTATTGAGCCCCAGATCATCAATGTCATCATACGTGACCTTCGAATGGGCATATGCTTTGGGCAAGGGGCCAAAGGTTATTCCAGTTCTGCTTGAACCCACCAAGCTCCATCCAAGACTCGAAGCCCTTCACTATCTCGACTTTACCAATCCCAAGACGAGGCAGTGGGAGACGCTCTTCGACGAGATCGTTCGTCGAAACCAAGGTGCCCTTGACATCTTCTTGCGGGACTTCCCAGGTAGCTATAAGAGTGATCTGCAACAGGCTGAAGAGCTGTGGTTAGTCGGGGTATCCCTCAGAGATACGGTCAAAAGGCTCGAACCTGTGTTAGAGCGCAAACTGGAGAGTGGCCACAGCTTGCGCGTGTTGCTTGCTGAGCCACTCGCTTCTGTCGTTGAACCAGCGGTTCGACGCACATCCAAGGAACAAGATCTCGGTGCCGCTACTGCAGATAAATGCCGTGAGATTACAGGCACCATAAGGCGTTTGTGGAAGCTTCAGCTTGATCATAAAGCAGACGACCAGCTGCAGATCCGCACGACGAAGTATCCCTTGGGATACGGAGTCCACGCAATGAATCCAGCCAAACCCGACGGTGTCCTGTACGTCAAGTTGTACCCTTACAAGGCAGAGGAACAGGAGAAGCCGAAGTTTGTTCTTCGGGGAGGTCGTGACCAATGGTACGAATCTTTTACGCGAGAACTCTTCGCTCTCTGGCGGGACGGAAAACAACCGCCTAACACAGACACGCAGCCAACGCAGTGAACTGCGCGGTTGATATCCATCGTTAGGAGCCCGGTAGAAAGGAAGTGAAGCTTTTTTAACGTTGATATATCTAGAGTCAGACACAATGATTCGTGCCAACTGCCTATCAACAACAAAGCCGCTCTACCACTGCCACCAACCGCCTCTCTGATAGTGCCCCCGGTCTTTCCAAGTCTAGTCGTGTCGATAGTAAAAAAAGCTTTACTCCCTGTAAGGGAGGCAATGCAGAAAGAAGCCTTTTGAGAAGAGAGAGCAAGGAGCGAGCATGGAAGCAGAGCAGCGACGAGCAGCCAAACAGCACATGCTAGAGTTGATGGAAGCAGGTGTCTCCTGGCAGGAGGCGGCAACGGCCGCTGGAGTCCAAACGAGCCGAGCCACAGCTTACCGTTGGAAGCAAGAGGTTCGCACCCGTGGAGAAGCGGCTCTGCAAGACGGCAGGCATGGACACCCGGCCAAAGTGCTTCCTCCCGTGTTGCACTGGTTAGAGTCACGGTGTCAGGAGACCACGCTGATTGCCAGCAGTCAATTGCAAAAAGAACTGCAAGAGCAGTTGGGTGTGCAAATCAGTATCAGTCACCTCAACGAGGTTCGAGCCATGCATGGATGGAGCAACGTCGTCAGAGCTTTGGCGGAAAAAAAATCCGGCAGGAGAAGAAGCCAAGGTTCAGGAAGGAGCCGGAGGACTGTTACTGCTAGCAGCCGCCCAGGAGACGGGTTTGCTCTCCCAGCTGGAAACGGCGATCGCTTCGTGTGAGCCAACTACCCCTCGGTCCCTGCTCTCCAGTTCCCCGCATTGCCTACGCCAGCTGATGCAGACGCTGCTGTTCCTTCCCCTGAGCGGCTTGCGTCGAACCCATGATCTGCGAAGCTATACCGGAAACACCTTGGGAGTGCTGACAGGAAGGCCGCGAGCCTATGGTTATTGCCACACCGAGCGGTTTTTGAGCCAACTGGCCAAAGCCCAGGGGTCTGAAGCGCTGACCACAGCGCTAGGGTCTTGGACGACGGATCTGTGGGAAGCTGAGAACCAGGATGTGCTTTCGGAAGCGATTCCCTGCTTTTACATCGATGGGCACCGCAAGCCCGTTTATGCCGACGACCTGATCCCGCGTGGACTCATTGGACGCACAGGCAAAATCCTGGGAGGCCGTGCGCTGGTGCTCTTGCACGATGAGCAAGGGCATCCACGCCTGGCGACTACCTCGCGTGGAGATCAACATTTGACCGTGGGATTGCCAAAGGTTTTGACCCGTTATGAAGAGGCTGGCGGGAAAACGGCACACGTACGCATCATTGTGGATCGCGAAGGCATGGCCGCACCTTTCTTGAGAGATTTGACCGAGGCCGGACATACGCTCGTGACCATCCTGAAAACGAATCAGTATGAGAGCCTCGCTTCTTTCACCGAGGTTGGTGAGTTCGTGCCCCTGACCCATGACCGCAACGGTCAGGTCGTCCGCGAAGTAGCACCAGCCTGTTTCGCGCTTCCTTTACCCAATCAAAAAGACCAGGTGCTCTCGTTGCAAGTGGCTCTCATCCGCGACCTTCGCCGCCAGGTTCCAGACACACCACCGGAAGAAGATCCCAATGAAGATCCGGGCCTGCCTCCCTGGTGGCGGGAGAACTGGCAAGCCGAGCCAACCAAAGCGGGACCCACCACGGCGAAGCTGATCCCCATTGTGACCACGGCACCGCACATCGATGCGGTAGAGTTAGCTCAAACCTACATCCGACGCTGGCCCCTCCAGGAGAACGTGATCAAGGACTTCTTACTGCCTCTGGGACTAGTGCTCTGTCAATCCTCAAATGAGGGGTAAAGGCGCTTGAGTTTGATACGCGCATCCTCAGTCGTGAAACGCCAGTTGATGCGGACGATGCGAGCATTGCGTTGAGCTTGCCAGGCAGCGACTTCGCGTTCTAGCTCATCCCGGCTCCCAATGCGACGGTTGACACATTGACGACTGAGAACGGAGAGTTCGATTTCGGCCATGTTCAGCCAACTGCCATGCTTGGGAGTGTAATGGAATTCAAACTTCTCGACGAGTTGCCGCGCTTCGGCCGCAGGGAACGCCTCATACAAAGCGGCAGGCGTATGCGTGTTCAAGTTATCCATCACCAAGATAATCTTCTCCGCCTGCGGATAGACGTCGTTCACCAGTGTCCGCAGGAACAGCGCAAAATCCTGTTTAGTGCGATGCTCAGTCACCTGGACATAGCGCTTGCCCGCCAGCGGTTCGCACGCCAGGAACAAGTTGGCCGTGCCGTGCCGTTCGTATTCGTAGTCGTAACATGCCACCTCCCCTGGCTGCATCGGCAAGGGAAGCCGCGTTTCACTAATGAGTTGTTTGCTCATCTCATCCACACACACCTGCGGGCGGCGCTCATCATATGGGCGGATGTAGACGGCCAGCACATCCTCCATCTGACAGACAAATTCGGCGTTGCTCTCTGGCGGAATGCACCACTGCTTGCTTAACCAGGGCTTGAGTGCATTGGTGTGCAAGACCTGCCGCACGGTCTCGCACGCAATGCTCTCGACCACGTGTAATTCCACCAATTTGTCGGCCAGCATCTGTAACGTCCAGTGTTCACGCCCCTCCTCTGGTTCTGAACAGGCTAACACCATCAACCGCGCTTCCTGCTCCCCATCCAGTTTCCGCAGCCGTGGCGTGCTTGATGGCCGTCGCTTCAACGCCGCCTCCAGTCCCTCTTCGACAAACCGCTCTCGGACTCGCTCCACCGTCGCTCTGCCTACCTCCACCCCTTCACGGATCTGCTGGTCCGACCAGCCTGGCCCTGCTTGGCTGCTATCGGCTTTCAGCAAGATCCGGGCATGGGCCAGTTTTCGGGCTGACCCTTCGCCATGCGCTATCAACTTCTGCAAGGCTGCTCGTTCATCCTCGCTCAACTTTACGATATACTTTTTCATGGGGTGCTCCTTGATTCGTTTTTCTTAACTCCTCAAGGATACCCCTTTTCCCTCCTCTCCTCAATTCTTCTTGGACAGACCACTAGATATCAACCATGGCTATGGCAAGACGCCGGTTCCCAATTCCGAGATCAGCAAAAAACGCGCAGCACTGGAGAAGCGGTTAAGCGATATCAAGCGCTGGGCTTCGGCAGCACGAGAGCGTTCGAGCAAAGCCTCGGTGCGCTATCGACGCCTGTGGAACGAAACGAAGGCGCAGGGAGAGGCGCGTTATCGCGTCCTAGATGAGCAGTTACAAAAGCTCCAAGCGCAAGGAGCCACCCCTGGACAGTGGAAGACCGAACGCAACCGGCTCCAGGAGCAGGCGCAGCGTGAGATGCAGGAGGTGTGGGAGCGCGTCTCTCGCGTGTTGGAGACGAGCAACAAAGAACATGCTAAATGGGAACGCTACTGCCGCGAACAAGGGGATCTGTTACGCGATCTGGAAGATCTGGCCGCCCAAGAGCGGACCATGTATGAGCTCGATAACCGCAAGGATCACATTATGACGATTTGCAAGCTCGCCCTGGCCAATCTGGTCATGTGGACGCGTGATCAGTGTTTTCCTGCTTCTTACGCTCATGCCACCTGGGCACGATTAGCTCCCTTCTTTCAAATCCCCGGTAGAGGGTCGGAACTAATTCCTAACAAGCAAGCGGTGTTGGGTCGATCTGCGTCTTGACAAGCGCTCTCACTCGTAGGCATAGTAGAAAAAAACTGTTCACCTACTGAGCCAACGAGGAGCGTAGAGCTATGCTACCATATTCTCACGTGTTTGACCAGCGCACCCTGGCCCTCATGATGGAACATGATGCCATCGTGCAGCGCTACCGCGCCTTGTTTGCCCTCATCGAGTGGCAGGTGCTGCCTGATCCAGCACCTGATCCTTCTCGACCAGGCAAACGTCCCCATCCGGAAAGCGCCTACATCAAAGCCTTGTTCATCAAGATCCAGGAAGGCTACGAATACTGTAGCCAATTGCGCACCTTCCTGGTCGAACATCCCCTGCTCGTGCTGGAATTGGGCTTCCGTCCCGTGCTCAACCGCGATCTCCCCTACGGCTTTGACGTGCAGCGCACCGTGCGAAGTCGAGCGTTGGTTGCGCGAAAAACAACGTACCCTGGATCACCACCACCTGCAAGATCTCTTCCACGCCACCGTGCATGCCCTGCAAGAAGAAATCCCAGGCCTGGGCGAAGTGGTGGCCATCGACGTGAAGCACCAGTATGCCTGGGTGCGCGAGAACAATCTGCGCGAGTCGATCAAAGATCGCTTCTGTAAAGAACGTCAACCCCGCGGCGACCCCGATTGCCGCGTGGGCGTCAAAAGCAGCACCAACCAGGAACAGCCCGATGGCTCCACAAAGGAGCGCAAAGAGTACCTATGGGGCTACGGCTCGGGCATTGCCACCGCAATCACGCCCGACTATGGCGATGTGGTGCTGGCCGAGTTCACCCAACCTTTCAACGAGAGTGATGTCAGTTATTATCTGCCCCTCTACCTCCAAACGGTCGCCGTGCTGGGTCGCTTTCCCCTGCATGTGACGGCCGATGCCGCTTACGATGCCTGGTATGTGTACCAGACGTGTGCGCACCGTGAGGGCATCATGGCCATTCCCCTCAACGGGCATGGACACGAGGAGGTGCCGCGCGATCGTGATGGCGTGCCGTTGTGTCCCATCGGCTTACGCATGCATCCCACCTATCGCTTCCTGCACACCAAGGGCTATCACGCTCTTCGCTATCGCTGTCCCTTGCTCTTCCCTCAACGGACGGGAGAGACCTGCGAGCACGAACAATTCCAGAAAGGCAAAGGCTGTGTCAAGGACATCAATATCGAGAAAGGGGGCCTGATGCGTGCCATGCTTGATCGCTCCTCGCCGCTCTACCGCGCCGTCTATCGGCAACGCACCAGTGCCGAACGCATCAACAGTCAAGCCAAGGCCCGTTGCATCGAACGACCCAGAGTGCGCCAGGGTGACTCGGTGAAGCGGCTCAACACCTTGACCTACCTCGTCATCAACGTCAAGGCGTTGGCACGGGCTCGTGCCATCAACGCTTCCCTGCTCACGCCCAAACTCGGCAAGCTCGCCTAGCTGTTCATCGCATCTGGAGGTCTGCCCGTGGCCTTCCTCGCACTCTTCCGAGGGTGAGTGCTGCCTGCGTCTGCCTTCAGTTCCCCTTTCTGCCGCACAGAGGCTGCTTTGAGCGTCTGCCATGCTCTTCTTCGGGTCCCAAAGAGGGGAGAACCCCAGCGAGAATCAGCGAGATGACTGCCCATTCTATATATGCTGCGGCTTCCTCCCCGATTCTACTCTCAGAATACTTCCGACCCTCCCGGTAGCATCAGCTCCAATCAGCAGATGGTCTCTGTGCACCTGCGCCCGTTTAACGATCGACAATACAACCGTGATCTCTCACTCCTCTGTCAACACGTCAATGAGAAGCACCTCCATTTGCCTGATGGTCGTCTGCTGCTCTTTTCTGTCCAGCAGATGGCTCGTCCCATTCTACATCAGCAGCATCGGCTCATTGCCTGAGACCCTGATAATGTGGAACACCTGGTATATGCAGGATATTTTGGATGAATTGCAAAATAACGGGCAAGAAGCTCGACGAGAGGATGTGGAACGGATTGCTCCTCTGCGTTTCCAGCACATTAACGTCCATGGCACCTATCATTTTGTGCTTCCAGAGAGTGTAGCTCAAGGTCACCATCGCCCCCTCCGCCCTCTGACATCTTCTTCTGAAGAGCTTTTCTAACTCTTTCTGAGAGAGACATGGGTCTTTTGGGCTAGATTCCTATTCCAACTTTCTGTTCCAATTGTGGGCAAACCTGAAATACCAGAGAGGTGCCAGGGGGTTTGCTAAAAATGGCCGCGCAGACTGGGACGCTTCTTAACTCTCCCAGCCCACCGGCCTGTCGATACCTCATTGGCTCGAGTATCACCCGGCTGAATACCAGGCTCGAGCCAGAGACACACACTCCTCTCATGTTTACTGTTTACTGTTTACTGGTAGCAAGGTCGCCGCCGGCCAGCTTAGGCGAAGACAGGCGTCCTTGTCCGAACTTTCACCGTGCGAGCCTTGGCGTGCTCAGCCTTTGGCAGGCTAAGAGTCAGGACGCCGTTTTCATAACTCGCCTCGGCTTTGTCCGCATTGATCGTATTGGGCAGAGTGAAGCTCTGCTGATACTCGCCTTCCGCGAAGCCACTCCAATGCGTGGTGGCGTTTTTCGGCATGTTCACGTGGGTGATCCACTTGACATACAAGATGTCAGGCTCCGCTGTAATCGCAACGTCCTCGGGCGCAACACCCGGCATGGGAAGTTGGAGTACAAAGCTGTCAGCCGTCTCGTACAGGTTCGAGGCAATGCCACGCCCGGTCAGTCCGAGGCGTGGAATGTAGCTGTCCTCAAACAGGTTATTCATTGCCTCACGCAATGAAACCCCCTCGTTGAAGGGATTGTAACGCGTAATGTTTGCCATATCTATGTATCCTCCTTTTCCTCTTCACCTCATCGGTGAAGAAGCGAGAGGAGTGTGTGCTCTTGCCAGCACCAGGGTCGCCGCTCGTGCCTGGGCTTAAAGCCCAACAGGCACCAGAGCGGCAGACCGGTGCATCCGAGAGTCGCGCGACCGGGAAACGTGTGCTCGCGAGCGCGTGAGCATCTCTCCGATGTGAATGTGTTCCCCACATTCTCGTGCATATCCAGTGACATTTACGAGGGAAGACAAAAGCAGGGAAGTACCGAAGCTGCATCTGCCGAAAGAACGAGAAATACTATTTCTCTTCTTCACTTTTTGATTCTATCACCATTATTCACGCTTGTCAAATTTCCCAAATTTTTCGTGATTGAAATAAACAAATGCGAACCTTCGGCAAAATCGCTCAACAAAGGTGCAGTGCGTCGGGGAGGGTAAGAGAAACAACGGAAAGAACGTGCCTATTTTGGTGGCTTTGGTGTCATCAGTACAAGATTCTTGAGAGAGAATTTCTCGATGAAAGAACGAGATACCCGCGCACTTCCAAGAAATGCCTGATTCCAGATCGCTGCTTTAATCTGGCGGATACTCGTTGATTGCATGTGCTCCTCCCTGGTCTGCGCAAAGCCTGCGTGAGATCGACATTCATGCTCTCAGTGTAAGAACCCGCTAGGGAGCTGGCAAGGGGGTTTGCCAGTTTGAATGCCCCATCGGCGTGAAGCGATTAATGAGGAGGTCTCTTTTTTGAGAGGTGAAACAGAGGAAATCGGCGTCAATTATGGGAATTGACGATGTATCGTGCGATTTGTAGGAATTGATGGCACTTTTGGTCTCGATATACTTCATTTCCCTGTCGGCGCATTATCCTTCACAGACCACTTTTGAGTCGTAAGAACTGCTCAAGCCAGGAAATACCTAGATCGAGAGACTATTGCGTAGAGCCTCCATCAATCAGTATGGCAGCCGATGCCTAACGGCGCTTGTAATGACAAAGCCGCGCGAGAGCTTGATGTGCGCGTCGAAAGCCGGGACCAGGCCAGGTGGCAGGCAAACGAGAGAGATTGTTTGCCGACGAGACGAAAGAACAGCCGCCGGATTTCGGCAACACTGAGGGGAACCATGACCGGGAGATCAGAAGACGTCTGGGATTGAACAGAGTTGGTTGCTTCTGGCTCCGGTGTCTGGAGCGTCTGCTCAGACTTTTTTTGAGTACGTCTTCTTCTTCCCCGTTGGCTCGCAAGGCCGTTAAAAAGGCCAGGGCGACCATAGAAAGAGTCGCGTGACGATACCAACCGATGATCGGTTCGGACCTCATAGTCATCGAGTCCGACCTCCCCTTTGCCCAGTTCAAAGCATTGCTCAATCGTCCAACGCTGACCTAGAGCTTGCACCATCTCCTGGAGCGTCGTTCCCGTACGAGCAAACACGAGAAAATATGCATGCTCGCGCTTGTTGCACTCCCGATGGCAATGTGCGCCGGATGACCAGATGCTGTTGCCAACCAGGAACGACCTCATCGCTGGTGCATAGACGTGCCCATTCGTACAGTCGAGGACCTTTGGAACCTTCCCCGCAACTGAGCGCTTGCCACGCTTGAGCGTCGATCTGATGAGCAAAGTGATCGGCTCGCTTGCGGACACCATCCACCTCCACGCATTCCCGACACGAAATACCCAAGGCATATGCCTGCCGTCTCTCTTCTAAATAGGTTCGCCAGGGGCGGTGATTCCCATAAATGGTATCCCCTGTGACCCATGCGACAGGAAGTCCTGAATCCAGCGTTCGTTCCAGCATGCGCCGCGCCAGTTCCGGTTTCGTGGCAAAGGTCATCTGTACCGGCACATGAGCTTCTCGGCAGCGTTCCTGATCGTCGGTCCAGCTCTTGGGTAGATACAATTCTCGGTCCAGCAACGTGTGTCCACGCGAACTAGCTGAGGTGCGAAAGACGCCCATCTGACAGTTTTCGATACGTCCCGCCGTGCCACTGTACTGTCGTTGTACCCCCACTGATTTGCGTCCCTTTTTGAGAAATCCTGTCTCATCGATCACCAACACCCCGTTGGGAGCCGCAAGCATCTCCACAACATATTGCCTCAACTCATCTCGCACTCCGTCGCAATCCCACCTGGCTCGATCCAATAGATGCTGCATAGCATACGGGGTAGCTTCCCCCATCTCTTCAGCCACTTGCCATCCGTTTTTTCGTTCTAAGGGACTCATCAGTCCTTGCAGATAAGCGAGCGCCTGCTGGTGAGGCTCTTGTCGCACAAAATAGCGTCTGATCCGTTGGCTTAGCTCATGGAAAGCCGTCTTCCACACTTCTTCGGGAGAGGAAGAGGGACTGGCTGAAGGGAAAAGAAAAGGCATACCGAATGCTCCTTCTGTTCTCATTTCTGTAGCGATTGGCCTATTTGGTATGATTTTGCTGATTGGCTGACAAATTTAAGGCAGCTTAAAAAATGCTGGGTTTAGGCAGCGTTTGGGAGGTCAATAGTGTTTGTCTCTCCGACTATGGTTCGACGAGAGGCAAGAACTGGGAGTGGGTCTGGTGCAGGATCCAGCCAAAGGGGTGCAAAAGCTTGCCAGCCGCGCTGATCCTGCTGCCGCCGCCAGCGCCACCCAAGTTTCAGGTAGCTCAGACCGCGATCCCAATGAGTATCGACCCAGCGATGCTTGCCCGCCTGGACGACGCCCACTCCAATACTGGTCAAGTGAAGGGTGGCAATGGCCAGGATCAGGATGAGGCGTTCCAGAGCTTCGGGCGTGGCGAGTTCACTGGTATGGATCTGGTATCCGCCCGATTTTTCATCCAGAAAGCTTTCCTCAATGTCGAAGCGCAAACCGTACTCGCCCAACGTCTGAGCATTGGTAGGCTCGTCACTCACCACGAACCAGGGATCATCGGGCTGGTCAAACAGGCAGGCCAGAGCCAGAGAGACCGGTCCAACGGCTGTTCCTAAAATCGACACTTGCTGGAAGAAGCGACTCTCTCCAGCAGGTGGACACAGATCTCTGATGGCAGTGACCGGCTGAGCTTTGAAATGGACCAGGGTGTCGCCTGGCAAGCGCAAGCGAAAATGCCACTGCTGCTTGTGCAGATAGTGAAGGAGTTGCTCATGGACGAAGCCGCGATCGGCCAGCAAGGTAATCACCAGACCAGATGGCACGATGGCACGCACCTGGTCGAGCACCGGCTGATAGGCTTCAAAACTGACCTGGGTACTCCTATGGCGCATGGCTCGCCACGCTAAGGGGATGGCACGACCGCGATAGACAAGGGAGGCACGGATCAGGACAAAAGGGCTGAGAGCTGTCGTATCCAGGGCAACATAGAGGCGATGATCCAGAGGCCAATCAACGAGGCTGGCTTGCAACACAGGCTTATACCACTGCGGCGGAGAAATAGCAGGATGATGTAACCGGCGAGAAAAACGGCGCACCCGGCTGGCGGCATACTGCGCGCGGCCCTCAAGCACTTGGGCCCACGCACCCAGTTGCACCGTATGGGTCAGGCACAGGCCGGTGATTGCCCAGGCCAGCATTCTGACCCGGCGAACATCCTGATAGACCGTTCGAGGAAGAATGGGTTCCAATGCTTCCAAAAGGTCGTCATATATCTGGTGAGCTTCATTCATGGGAACACCTCCACAAATCCATACACTCGGCCATGCACTCTTATTCCTCTTTTCGAGGCTCTTATTGCTTTTTAAGGTACCTTAAAAAGCAATAAGAGACCTCGAAAAATGGGAGCAATATCAGCGCGGCTGGCAAACCTTTGCCTTCTTGGCCGGATCCTGCACCGGATCCCTTCCTAGCTCTCGCCTCCCGTCGAGCCATAGTCAGAGAGAGCAAGATCGGG
>WNGK01006914.1_pt1 | contig 11926 bp, 8 predicted proteins | sample 5400601 | NCBI WGS metagenome assembly WNGK01 (sample SAMN13153376, study PRJNA577476) | soil metagenome | isolation source: 60 cm soil or saprolite under Garry oak tree replicate 1 | place: USA:California | collected 2016-06-15
GAGTTCACCGCAGAGGGCGATGAAGAGCACGGCCGCGGGTGGGGCAACGAAAAAGATCCATTTCCTCTTTCTCATGATGGGTTCCTCAATCCTTTAAAAATTCGTCGTGAATGCTCTGCAGGCGATGGCGGAGATGGAGCACCGCATAGCGCTTGCGCGCGAGCAGGGTGTTGATGTTGACGCCGGTTTCGGCGGTGAGATCCTTGAAGCTGCGGCCTTCGAGCTCGTGGGCCACGAAGACGGCGCGCTGGTCGTCGGGGAGTTCGGCGATTGCAGCGCTGAGCTCGTCGAGAAGGACCTGGCGGAAGTAGAGGGCTTCGGGGCCGGCGTCGGGCGAGGGGAGCAGATCTTCGATGTGCAGCAGGTCGCCTTCGTCGTCTTCAAGCGCGGCGTCGGCGAAGGGCTCGGGCTTCTTCCTGCGGAAGAGGTCGGTGATGCGGTTGCGGGCGACGCGGAAGAGCCAGCCGGTTGCGGTTTCAATGGGCATGAGCAGGCGATGGGCCTGCACGAGTTCGAAGAGGACTTCCTGCAGGAGGTCTTCCGCGTCGGCCGGGTTAGGCACGCGCTTGCGGATGAAGTTTTTGAGCCGGGATTTCTGTTCGGCGAGGACTTCGGCGATTTGGCGGTCTTGCTCGATCATCGAAGCCACGCTCATGGGTTTGGTCCTGATGATGAAGACGGATGAGGGACGGGGATATTGTAGGGGGTTTGCGGATCTGTGGTGGGGTGTGGGATAGGAGCCGAGCTTTGTGGTGTTCCACCCTTTCGCCAGACAGAGAAGAGTAGGTAGCGAGCGTGGAGTTTTCGGCAGGAAGCCAGAAGGCGGCGGTTGGTGTGCGCGGCCGTCCTTGTGGCGGGATGGCCGGGTGTGCCTTTTTCGTAGCGCGCGGGGCATCATGCCGGTCTTCTGTTCCGTGTTTTGTTTCGGGCTGGCTCCAGGTTCCAATATCCCGTTTGAGGAGCGGGGTTTCGTCCACTTCACACTGATGCTGTGAAGTGGACGAAACCCCGACGCATCGTTGGCCGAATGGTCGATCTCAAGTCCCGGAAACCGAGAGCAGTACCGGATTTGCAGTACAAATCTCTATCTGAGGATGTTGACAGCGGCGGCACCCAGGGCCAGCCCAGAGAAGATCTGAGTCCAATCGATTAAGCCGCGCAGTGCTGAGGGTTTGATCGTCTTTTCGGGAACAATGATGGTATCCCCCGGATAAAGATGCAGGTGAAAGAACTCGTTACCCCAGACGCCCTTCACCACGGTGCGGCTGAGGACGGCGCCATTGGCGCGGATAACGAACATACGCTTGCGGTCGGCGTTGGAGTTGGGTCCGCCCGCCAGGTCGAGGAACGACTGGACCTCGCTGGTGGGACGGTAGATGAACGAGTTCTGGTTGTAGACAGCGCCGAGAACGTTGATGGTCGACGGGACCGACGGAACCATGAAGGTGTCGCCGTTTTCCATCTTGATATCGGGGATGGTGGTAACGCCTGCGGAGTCGGGCTTGAATTGAAAGACGATGCGGCCGTTGGCGCGGACCTGTTGCAGTTGCGCGAGGAGTTCGCGCTGGCTCGACTGGGCAGCGGTGACGCTTGCGAGGTCCCCTGCATTGGAGGCGGGGTTGGCGGCGAGGGCAAGGGTGCCGCGCTGCATGTCCAGAGCCATTTGGTGGACGGCCTCATCAATGCGGCGCTGCTGGAGGATGCGGGTCGACTCGCGGGTGAAGACGGACCCGTAGAGGTAGGCATTGGGGCTGAGGCCGCCGGCGCGTTCCACCAAGGCGCGGAGGGATTCTCCGGGGAGGACAGTGTAGGTTCCGGAGTGGACGAACTCGCCTTCCAGGCGAACGAGAGTGGTTTGCTCGGCGATCGGGACGTGGATATCGTTCTGTGAGAAGACGGTGACTATGTCGCTGGGCTGAAGGGCGAGGTCCTGCGAAGGGTCGTGCTCATTGACGAGCTTGCCAAGGTCGAATGGGACGAGTTGGGTTTTGAGGGTGATGGGGTCGATGCGCTCAATGACCGCATAGCTCCAGTCAATTTCTGCCACGGCGAGGCGTATGACATTGCGGTGCGTTCGCGGCGGGTTGAGGGACTCGGCGGGATCTTCCTCCTGCTCGCCGAGAGCCGACTGGCTGGCGCGAGTACTTGCGTTGTATTGAGCAGTCGCCGCAGCTCCCTGCTGCGCGCTCGAATCCTGCGGATTGGCAGGGACGAGAGGTGTGGTATCGAACTGCTGGTAGGGATCCTCACTATTGGAGAGGTTCTGGCCGTTGGGGGGATTCTGTTGCTGCCGGCGGGTCCCAGAGAGGCGGAGGTCCAAGGGCGTGTTGGGCTGTCGAAGTTCCGACAACGCGGAGATCGGCTGAAACTCGGGGGCCGAAAGCCCGAGTTGGACGCGTCTCCACCAGTAATCGCGGGTGAGAAGTGCGTCGCGATCGGGGATCAAGTCGCTGAGGCGCATGCCCTCATGCCACGTGAATCGGCCGGGGTTGGCGGTGTTGCCGCGCAACGTTACGGTCTTCTGGAAGTGGGTGACCAGTGGAATGATCTGCAGAATGTCGCCATCTTTGAGCGGAGTAGCCAGGCCGGTTGCGTCCAGATGAACCTCCATTGCCTGCCGGCCGCTGTGTTCCACGGTTCGTTCCAGGGATGCGCGCGACTCGGTGGCAAGACCGGTTGCACCTCCGGCATTGCGGAGAACGGCGGAGACGTTCTCGCCGGGAAGCATCTCATAGATGCCCGGGCGGCGAACGCTACCGAAAAGAGCAACTTCCTCGCCCACCGGGGCAATGTAGATAAGGTCGCCAGAGAGGAGCTTGGCGTCCTGAGTCTTGTCACCGTCAACCAGGAGGCGGTAGAGGTCGAGGGTGGTGATGGTCTTGCCGGCGCGGCGGAGCTCGATGCGGCGCATGGAGCCCTGGACGGAGGGGCCGCCGCTGGCGAAGAGAGCATCGAGTAAAGTGGCGAGCGAACTGACCGTGTACACGCCGGGGCGGCGGGCCTCACCGGTTATGTACACCTGGACGGACCGGATCTGCCCGAGTTGGGCGATCATCTGGAAATTACGGTACACCCGGGCGATTGCGTCGTGAAGGTGTGTCTGGAGTTCGTCGAATCGCAGTCCGGCAACGTGAACGGCGCCGATCTGGGGAAGGAAGATGTCCCCGGTGCGGTCGACGCGCAGGTTGGCGTTGAAGTTGACCTGGCCCCAGACGCGGACGCGGATTTCATCGTCGGGTCCAAGGGTGTAATCGGACGGGACGGGGGTGTTTTCGAGCGGCGAGAAAGTGGAGGGGACGTCTCGGAAGAGGTTGGCGCCGTAGACAGGAAGAACCTGACCGGTAGTGCTGGCGATGAACTTCTGGAACTCGGTGAGCGGCTCGGGCGGGAGGGGGGTAGCGGGAAGTTGGTTGTTGGTATTTGTCGCGCGGAGGTCATCGTTATACGTGCTGACGCGGCCCGGTTCCGAGCCGAGGAGCCCAGCGCTCGAGGAGTTGCCCAGGAGGGACGGACTGGTCCCGAGCCCCGTGGATTGACCTCTCATGCACTGCGCCGACCCGGCCAGCGTGGGATCGGAGCAGTTGACCTGCTGTTGTTGCGTCGACTGGAGGCCGTCATCGCTGGAATCGGGAAACGAGGAGGGAAACTGCTGACCGTGAGACAGGAGAGCGAACAACGGTGTAGCCACCGTAACGAGAAGTTTCGTGCGCATTCTAGGTCGACCTTCATGCATTTCTTTGTGTTCACAGCGCTTGCAGAGGGCGGGACTGTCAGGCTGCATCGTCGAGATCGCCAACAAAATCGTCTGTGAGTTCGGGCAGGAAGTTGGGCACCTGGTGTTGGGGGACGAAAACGGCGGTGCGGGATTCCTGTCGGATGAGGCCGGCGTATTCCGGAACGAATTGGTCGATGAGAATGGCCAGTTCGCGGCGCGCATCGCTTGAGCAGTTGATACAGCGATCGAAGGTGCGCCAGAGGAGACGGATGTCGCCGGAGAGAGTGGCATTCTCCATATAGTCTATGTCGAGGCCGGCCTTGATGGGTTTCACGACCGACTCGTAGAATTCGTCGACCTGATCGCGCGGGATCTCCAGTAGCATGCGCTCTTCTTGGCGGAAGGCGAGGGTAGCCGGGCTGGTCAGGCCGGGGCGGTAGGGCATCCGGAATGCTTCGTGGTACGCCAGCTTGGGGCGCGGGCCGACCAGGCTCATGTCGCCTTTGAGGACATTCCAGAACTGCGGCAACTCGTCCATCTTGTAGCGGCGGAGGAAGGCGCCGGCGGCGGTGATGCGGCAGTCGCCGAAGACGGTGTGGCCGGGCCGGGTTGAGAAGCTGTGTGTGCGCATGGAGCGAAATTTGTAGAGAGCGAATTCCTTGCCATCGCGGCCGGCGCGGAGCTGGCGAAAGAATACGGGACCGGGAGAACTGAACCGGACCAGGAGCCAACAGACCGCCATCAGAGGTGTTAGAAACAAAAGGGATAAAGCCGCCACCGTGAAATCGAGCACGCGGCGCATGCGCGAGTTTACCCAGGGGCTCGCAGTCGGAGTTTTAGAACGCGAGTGCCGGTCCTCGGCACCAGTGGAATCGTTCAGGGGAATCGTACGAATGAAGGGATAACTGACGAGCAGGGCGACGTGGGTGGATACCACCTCCCCCAGCAAAAGAGAGCTCACAAAGGTTCTCCTCCCGCGAGGCTAAAAAATCCGCCACCCAAAGCAGCGCGCCTTCCTGAGGATGAGCCCACAAATTCTCGCCTCTGACCCTGCCCTCATATTTATGAAGGAATCAAACCCCAGGTATGCGCAAATGAAGATTTTACCGCGACCGTGCGGCGGCCGGGTGTGATCTTGAAAAAGTAAGACGCTGAAAAGGGATAAATGTTTGCTTTGACCGGGTCGGCCATTTCGGGGAGTACGCGAGGTAAGTAATTCAAAATGAGGAGCGTGCGCAAGATTTTAGCGGGAAAGTATGGGGCGCGGACCTTCCCAGCCTCCAGCCAGTTATACGGGGGTCTTTGACGGGAGGCTCGGTGGACCGGGAGAATTGCTTTGGTGCGCCAGAGTACCCATCGGCGTGCTAAGCTTCCTATGCCGAACCCGGAAGGCATATCTCACGCTTGAAATTGGAGATAACTGCAGTCCGTTCATCGACGAGCATGCGGGATCCGAGACAGGACGGACCGACTAACTCGAAGATATTTGCTCGAATCTGCCACGTTCTCTCAGGGCCCAATCAAGACGAACCCGGAATGAAGCCGGGGTGCAGTTGTAACTGTTGTTCTTTTGTGATGCCGCCATTGAAACGTAGTCAGGAAGAAACTGGTCGAAGCACCACCATGGCCGACGTAGCCAAGCTCGCCGGCGTGGGGAAGATGACTGTGTCCCGCCTTCTGAGCGGCAGTGCAAACGTCTCGAAGGATACTGCGGACCGGGTCCATCGAGCGATCCGGATGCTGAATTACCAGCCCAATGAGCTGGCCCGAAGCCTTCGCTCCGTTCACTCCAAGACCATTGCGCTGATCCTGCCTTACCTTTATGACCCATTCTTCGCCACCTGCGCACACGCGGTGTCGACTGTCGCTTCGCAGCACGGCTACTCGGTGCTGATTACGACGTCTGACGAGAAGACCGAAGTGGAGCAGATGCAGGCCAGCCTCATGCTGCGCAGGCGTATCGATGGAATGATCATCATTCCCGCACCCCACGGGGACGGCTACCTGCGCGGCGGCGAGTTTTCCCGGGTGCACGTGGTGACGCTGGACCGGCCGGCGCCTGATTCGCGATTCGACTCTGTTGTGGTGAACAATCGAGGCGGAGCACGTGCCGGGGTTACCCACCTCATCGAGCATGGTCATCAGCGGATCGCTTTCCTGGGGCTGAACAAGGCCTTGTACACGATGCAGGCTCGCTACGGGGGGTATCGGGAAGCGATGGCCAAGGCGGGGCTGCAGCCGGCGAGCTACATCGAATGCACGTCGGAAGAAGAGACGGTGACGACGGTGCATTCCCTGTTGACGGAGTCGAAGCCGCCCACTGCTTTGTTTGCAGCGAACAATCTGACCATGCGCTACCTGCTGCATGCCACCAACGTTCTGAGAATCGATGTGCCGGGACAGATTGCGCTGGCAGGATTCGACGACTTCGATATTGCCGACGTGCTGCAGCCGGCGCTCACCGTGGTGCGCCAGCCTGTATACCAGGTGGGGGAGATGGCGGCCAACCTGCTGTTCCAGCGCATTTCCCGGGGCGAGTACCCCACCAAGGGGCATCGCGTGGTTTTGCCGGTGGAACTGGTGATCCGGCGTTCGTGCGGATGTCATCCGCAGGGAAGCTCGAGCATGAGAGGAAAGCCGCAGGCGGTTGAGCAGAACGACGATCAAGACTAGCCTGAAAAGACCAGGCTGGAGGGATTGAGCGCCTGGGAATGGTAGGCCGGGGATAAGGCCGAGTCAACGGAAACAAGGTGGTAGCAACACACAACTGCGGTAGATCGAGCGCCACGATTCCGTGCGGCTTGATCTACCGCATTTTTGATTCCGGTCTCCGCCGAACGGGATTTAATCGGATGGTCAGAGGGCCCGGCGCCCGGTGATCAGGTTGACGACCAGTACGATAACGGCGATGACAAGAAGGAGGTGAATGAGGCTGCCGGCGATGTGGAAGCTGAAGCCCAGGATCCACAGAAGCAGCAGGATCACAAAGATAGTCCAGAGCATTCGCGATCTCCTTGATTCGATTGGAGGCGCTCTGGGCAGGTACGCGCGTCAGGCGCCTGTCTGGGTTGGATGCAGATTTGTTGGTGGGACCGAAAGAGGGGTGCGGAATTTGGGGCAGATGGCTCAGCCTGAGATTCTTGAGGTCGCTCAAACGCTCTCATCCTCGTTTTGAGGCCCGATGAATAGCTTGCTGATTGCGGGCAAAATGCCTCGAAGGCAGACCTCAGTAACTAAGGTCCGCGTCGTCGAGGGAGATGCCGGCTTTCTCGAGACGTGACTTGATCGCCGCGAGTTTTTCTTCGATTTCAAGCCGCTGTTCGGGCGAGGGTCTTATGCGCGGAAGATGGCGGAGGATAGCGCGGTAGCCGTTGCGGGCCTGGGTACGATTGCGCAGGCGCGTTCCTTCGTTGACGGTGACATCGGCGAGGTTGAGGAACGTGAGGACGGTCTTGAGATCGGTGAGCAGAAAACTGATGCCGACCCGGTTCGATTCCTCTAATAGTCGCGCGCTGCGCTCGTCCATGCTCCGCCCTCTAATCCAAGTGTCGAAGCTATGATGCCGGAATTCGCCTTCCAGCGGTTTCGATTTTTTCTGGTGATGAAGGGGAACGTCTACCGGGGACGGAGCACATGCGCCGGCAAAGGATTATGCTGAATGCACTGAATTGAGCAGGGGCTCCTTCGATGGCAGACGAAGTAGAAAAAGATTCTTCGCAGCAGAATCCGGAAGGGAAGCCGGATAGTTCCCGGACGAGCTCAGAGGATTCCGCGCGCATAGGGTCGAATGGCGCGGCGCGCGATGACGGCGCACAAGATGAACCGGAGGATAGACTTGTCGCGACCCTCGACGAATTCCAGGGACCGAACCTGACCCTGGAGACGGAAGCGGAGGTGCAGCAAGGGCCTGCGCTGTCATACCCGGTGGTGGGGTTCGGCGCATCGGCGGGAGGACTGCAGGCATTCCGGGAGATTCTGGAGAATCTGGATCCGGCCACGGGGATGGCGTTCGTGCTGGTAACGCACATGGCGCCGGACCAGAAGAGCTTTCTTGCGGAGATAGTTGAACGTTACACAAAGATGCCGGTGGTGCATATCGAGGAGGGGCAGCGGCCCCTGCCGAACCACCTCTACGTTCTGCTCCCCAATCAATGGTTGACGCTGCGGGACGGCGTGTTTCGGGTGGAAGAGCCGTCGGCGGGTGATCGCCATCCGCGTACCATCGATCGATTCTTCCATTCGCTGGCAGCGGACCAGAAAAACCACGCAGTCGGGGTGGTGCTTTCCGGGGCAGATTCGGACGGGGCGCTGGGCCTGAAGGCGATCAAGGGCGAAGGTGGCATTGCCCTGGTGCAGACACCCGATTCGGCGGCGCACGGCTGGATGCCGAGAAGCTCGATCGCTGCCGATCATGTGGACCTGATCATTCCTCCGACGGAGATCGCGATTGAACTTGGCCGGCTGGGGCATCAGTTTTCGCGGCCCGAGGTGCGTTCGCTCGAAGTGGGTGCAGCGAGCCCCGAGGGCGAGCAGTCATTCCAGAAGATCCTGCAATTGCTGCGCGCGAGCTCCGGCCTGGACCTGAGAATGTACAAGCCGGAGACGATCCGGCGGCGAATCGCGCGGCGGATGCTGCTGCTGCGCATGGATTCTCTGGCCAACTACGTGCGCGCTTTGCAGGCACGTGGGGACGAACTGCGTACGCTGCAAGAAGACGTGCTCATCAACGTGACGCGGTTCTTCCGGGACACGGGACTCTGGGAGTCACTGAAGATGAACGTGCTCCCCGTCCTGGTGCAGGACCGGGCCTCGGAGAAGCCGATCCGGGTGTGGTGCGCGGGATGCTCGACCGGAGAGGAAGCCTATTCGCTGGCGATCATTATTCTGGAGTTCCTGTCAGAGAACAGGCTGGACACGCCGCTGCAGATATTCGGTACGGATGCGAGCGAGCAGTCGATCGAGATGGCGCGGCTGGCGGTTTATCCGGAGACGATCGTAGCTGAGGTACCTCCGGAGCGCTTGCGGCGGTATTTCATCAAAGTGGAACGGGGGTACCAGGTATCGAAGCGCGTGCGCGACTGTTGCATCTTTGCACGCCAGAACCTGAGCAATGATCCGCCCTTCTCGCATATCGACATCATGAGCTGCCGGAACGTGATGATCTATTTCAACCAGCCGCTGCAGCGACAGGTGATGTTGACGTTCCATTACGCGCTGGAGCCCGGCGGCTACATGCTGCTGGGAATGTCAGAGGGATTGCGGGACTACGGCGAGGTATTCAGCCCTATCGATCGCAAGCACAAGATTTACATGAAGACAGGGGCGAGCCTCCCCCTGCGGTTCGATCTCCCCCGCAATTACTCCATGACGCAGGCGTCGGGGATGGGGCGAGCGGCGTCGATGGACTTGGGGCACGTATGGCCGGAGCTGGAGTTGCAGCGGGCGGCCGATCGCATTGTGCTGGCGCGTTTTGGGCCGCCAGGGCTGATCATCGACGACCGCATGAACGTGCTGCAGTCGCGGGGGCAGACTTCGCTTTTCATGAATATTTCGCCGGGCGCGGTGAGCTGGAGCCTGGGGCGCGTGATTCGGGAGGGCCTGGTGAGCGAGACGCGGGCGGCGGCGCAGCGCTCGATCCAGGAGAACGTGCCGGTGACGGCGACGACCAGCCTGGTGGACGAGGACGACCGCGAGACGCGCGTACAGATCGACGTGCTTCCGATTACGAGTGGAGGAACAAAGCCCCGGAGTTTTCTAATCTTGTTCCAGATCAAATCGACTAACGGCGATCAGCGGCAGCCCCTTCCGCAGCAGAATCACCTGACCCAGGATGAGAAGGACCGGCTGATTGGACAATTGCGGCAGGACCTGAGCTCAACGCGGTTCCATTTGCAGACGCTGGTGGAGGAACGCGACGCGAGGAATCAGGAGCTGGTGTCGGCGAACGAGGAGATCCAGTCAGCCAACGAGGAGCTGCAAAGCACTAACGAAGAGTTGGAGACGACCAAGGAAGAGCTGCAGAGTGCGAACGAAGAGCTGCAGACGGTGAACGACGAACTGCAGCAACGGAACAACGTTCTAACCCAGACCGGGAATGACCTGACCAACCTGCTGAACAGCGTGAGCATTCCCCTGTTGATGCTGACCAGCGATCTGCGTATCCGGCAGTTCACTCCGCCGATGCAAAAGCTGTTGAATGTGCGGTCGACTGACGTGGGGCGTTCGATCAGCGAAATCCGGCTGCAACTGAGCATTGAGGATATCGAGCCGGTTCTTACCGAAGTGATGGAGACGCTGGGGACGCGGGAACTCGAGGTGCAGGACCGGGAAGGCCGCTGGCACCTGCTGCGGGTGCGCCCGTACCGCACCACGGATAACAAGATCGAAGGGCTGGTGATGGTGCTGGTGGACATCGACCAGCTCAGGCGGAGCCAGCAGCACCTAGTGGATGCGCGCGATTTTGCGAGCTCAGTGGTGGAGAGCGTGCCTGTGCCGATCGTGGTTCTGAATGACGATTGCACGATTCGGACGGTGAATACGGCCTTCCGCGAACTGACCCAGATGCAGGCAAAGGAATTGGAGAACCGGTCGCTGCCGGACCTGGTTATCCATCTGTGGGGGATTGAGGGAATCAAGGAAAAGCTGAGCGACCTGCTCAAGGCCCCAGCCGGCGCATGGCTCGAGTTCGAGCACGAGTCGACCACGTCGCAGCGCAGGATCCTGCTGGTCAAGGCGCAGGCGCTTTTTACCGATGGAGATCGGGTGTTGCTGCTGATGATGGAAGACATCACGCTGCGGCGGGAGGCAGAAAGCCTGGTTTCAAGGCAGAAGGAGGCGCTGGAGAGCGAGATCGAGCTTGCCGAGCGGAACCTGAAGCGGACGCAGGGAGAGCTCCGCGGTCTGACGGGACACCTGTTTACGGCTCAGGAGGAAGAGCGGCAGCGAGTAGCGCGCGAGCTGCACGACGACATCAGCCAGCGGCTGAGCCTGCTGGACCTTCTCCTGAACGAGATCAAGGGTACGGACTGGGCGCGCGAGGACCTGCAGCGGCTGGAGACGGCGAGAGCGCAGGTGCATTCGCTGAACACGGATGTGCGGCAGATTTCGCACCGTCTGCACCCGGCGATTCTGAACGATCTGGGCTTGTCGGCTGCCTTGAAGGCGCTGGTGAAGGAGTTTGGCGAGCGGGAGGGAATGCCGGTCACCTACTTGACGCAGGACTTGCCGGAAAGCTGGTCATCCGAGGCGGCGACGGCGATTTACCGCATCGCGCAGGAGGCCTTGCGGAACGTGGCGAAGCATGCAGGCAAGACGCACGTGAAGGTGGTGCTGGCGGGCGAGGCGGGACGGCTGCAATTGCGGGTGATGGATTTCGGCCTGGGTTTCGACCAGGACCTGGAGATGCCGACCGCGGGGTTGGGCATGATCTCGATGCAGGAGCGCGCGCGCCTGGCGGGAGGAACGCTGGCGGTGCAGTCGGCGCTGGGGCAGGGAACGACGGTGACGGCGGAGGTTCCGGTGCAACATCATGGCTAAACGATTGCTGCTGGCTGACGACCATGCCATGATGCTTGAGGGATTGACGCGCCTGCTCGCGAACGAGTTCGAAATTGTGGGAACGGCGACCGACGGACGGTCACTGCTGGCGGAGGCGGAACGACTGAAGCCGGACGTGATTGTGCTGGATGTGGGGATGCCGGAGTTGAACGGGATTGAGGCAGCGCGCCGGCTGGCCAAGACCCTGCCCTTGGCGAAGCTGGTGTTTATCACGCAGCAGCTCGACCCGGCGTATCTGCATGCGGCGTTCAGCGCCGGTGCCAAGGGCTACGTGGCGAAGCAGTCGGCCGCGAACGAGCTGGTGCAGGCGATCCGATTGGCCCTGAAGGACCGGTATTACGTGACCCCGCTGGTGGCGCAGGATCCGCGGTTCAGCAGCACGACAAATCCGGCGGAGATGTTCGGAGCCGAGCTGACGCCGAGGCAACGCGAGGTGCTGCAACTCGTGGCGGAGGGTAAGTCGACCAAGGAGATTTCGGCGGCGCTGAACATCTCACCGAAGACGGTTGAGTTTCACCGGAATAGCCTCATGGACGAGCTGGGGGTGCGCACTACGGCGGAGCTGACGCGGTATGCGCTTTCGCGGGGAATCATCAGCCAGTAGGCCAAATCTGGGGTCGGGGCCATCTCGGGATATCGCCAGATTCCCTAGGA
>WNGK01009810.1_pt2 | contig 11926 bp, 9 predicted proteins | sample 5400601 | NCBI WGS metagenome assembly WNGK01 (sample SAMN13153376, study PRJNA577476) | soil metagenome | isolation source: 60 cm soil or saprolite under Garry oak tree replicate 1 | place: USA:California | collected 2016-06-15
CCCGGGAGGTCCTTCACTCGAAGGTGGAAGATCGCACGATTGACGTGCTCGAGCTATCCCCGGATCGAGTCGGCACGTTCGATTTGGTCCTTTGCCTCGGAGTCCTTTACCACATGCGTCATCCCGCGCTGGCCTTGGAGCGGGTCTTCAGCGTGACCGGCGACCAGTTGATCCTCGAGACCCATGTGGACCTGCTCACGATCCCGCGGCCGGCGATCGCGCTCTACCCGCACGGAGAACTCGATGGGGACCCGACGAGCTGGTGCGGGCCAAACCCCGCCGCCGTCGAGGCGATGCTCGGTGCCGCAGGGTTCCAAAGAGTGAAACTGGTGTCGCGCTACTCCCTCCTCCGCACCGTCGCCGGCGGCGTCTTCACCCGAATCCGGAAAGGGAACCAAGCCCTCGTCACCGTCGAAAGGTCCAGGGTGGTCTTCCACGCGTGGCGTTAGGCCGGCTTGAAGATTCGTGCCGCAGTTGCGGACCTGACGTGCGAGAACGCCTCGGACGTCTCCGATGCATCCTGACTCGTTCAGAGCGGGATGGGACGGAGTGCCAACGGCGAGGAACCGCGGTGGCGGTACGGGGCTCCGAGTAGGTTACGGCGCTCTCACCTCATTCAACGTCCTTCAGGTACATGAGCGGATAGTCCAGTTCGGGCACGTACCGCAGGACGCCGACGGCCCGGGCCGCCTCGACGCGGACCGCCACCTCGACATCGAGGAGATCCTCCGTCAACACACCGTACTTGAAGGGCCCGCGAATCTGCATTCGTTCCCTGTTGATTCGAACCCGGACGCGTTCGACAAGTGGCTGCACCCGAGTCGCCGCCTCGATTGCGCGCTCCAGCGATGGTGCGGTCGCCTCCGTCAAGGGTGTTCCGACATACTGATGGGCAATCGATCCCAGTTTGATCCCCGCCTCGAAGACGGCTCGGTCGCGGTCGCTCCCTGCAAAGTACGCGCGGGTCGGGTCGTCGGCCATCACGGTCCCCGGCGCGACAATACCGGCGTCGGCATAAGGCCGACGGACCTTCGACCTGGATTCAACATGCAGTCGCAAATGATTCGTCGATGCTCAATGGAACGTATCAAAAGTCGATTGACAGCGGCAAAGGCTTAATTCAGTCGCGAGCTTGAACGGAGATTCCTCTATGGACCGGAAGCCAATCATCGGGGTAATCGGAGGCGGGAATACGGCGTCGGCCGACGGCCTGGCCCTCGCTGAGGAAGTCGGATTCCTCATCGCACGGGCCGATGCGGTCCTGATCTGCGGTGGCCTGAACGGCGTCATGGAGGCGTCCGCGAAAGGCGCGAAGCGCGGAGGCGGCTTGACGATCGGCGTCCTGCCAACCGGGAACAAGGCGGATGCGAATTCCTATATCGACCTGCCGATCGCAACCGCGATGAGCACCGCGCGGAATCTGATCATCGTCCGCACCGCCGACGCGATCATCGCGGTGAACGGCTCGTATGGCACCTTGACCGAGATGGCCCACGCCTTCGATCTGGGCAAGACCGTGTTCGGCCTTCGTACGTGGCCGATCGAGAAAGCGGGCGTGGAAGCAAAACTGTTCGTCGCGGTCGCCACCCCGCGCGAAGCCGTCGAACGGGCTTGAGGTCCGCAGCCTTAAGTGAGTCGGCGAGATTTCATCCGCATGCGCCCAACGATTCGGGCCGCGGACGTAGAATCGTGGGGCGTCCCCCTAAAGCCCGCACAAGAACTCGCGGCGGAAATCGATCAAGCATCCCGACGGTACCCCAGGCCCCTCGATCCACGCACACAGGAACGACTCTGGCTCAAGCTACGCTCGCTACTCCTCACGAACCCCAACGCTCGATGGCAATTCCCCGCACATCTCGCGCTGTACCATCTCGCGTACGATGGCCGTCGTCAGGAGGATGGCCCCGGACCGGCCTGGGTGCCGTCCAAGAGCGACCTGCACTCCTCGAACATCGGCAGGATGATGGCGGAACGTCGGCTCACCTCGTTTGAGGACTTTCGGCGATGGTCCGTAGACCGGCGGGACGACTACTGGTCGACGATGATCCGCATGCTCGGCATCGTCTTCCGGACGAAGCCTACCCGAATTCTCGCGGAACCCGGTGACCCGCGTCACCCGGAGTGGCTTGTGGCCGCCCCGAACAAGACCGCAATCATCTTCGGCCTCGAAGGATCCAATGCCATCCGCAAGATGACGTACGGGCAACTGCACCGGCTGAGTTCTCGGATCGCGAACGGTCTCGACGCGCTCGGTCTGCGTCGAGGCGAGCGAATCGCGCTGTTCCTTCCGATGACTCCGGAAGCGGTCGCGACCTACATCGGCATCGTGCTCTCCGGGCGGTGCGTTGTCGGAATCGCCGACGCAGCCGCGCCCCCGGAATTCCAGAAACGGGTTCGGATTGCGGATGCTCACGCTGTGTTCACAGTCGATTCGTACCTCCGTGACGGGAAGGTGCATGACATTTATTCTAAGGTGATCGAAGCCGACGGCCCGCAAGCGATCGTCATCTCCCGGACCGGAGAAAAGACACGTACGGCACGCAACGACATTGCATGGACAGACTTCTTGAGCGACCGGGATACGTACGACGCGGTCCGAGGTCGGCCCTCCGACCATACCAACATCCTGTTCTCGTCCGGGACCACCAAAGATCCGAAGGCGATTCCGTGGACGCAGACGACGCCAATCAAGAGCGCCGCTGATGCCTATCTCCACCAGGACGTCCGCCCGTCGGACGTGCTCGCTTGGCCGACGAGCTTCGGGTGGATGATGGGTCCCTGGCTCACCTATGCGAGCCTCGTGAACCAGGCGACGATGGCCCTGTACGTCGGGGCGACCACGACCCGTGCGTTCGGAGAGTTCGTCGCCCGGGCCCGCGTCACGATGCTCGGGGTCGTGCCGAAACTGGTCCGGAGCTGGAAGACGGACGGAGCGATGGAAGGGCTCGATTGGCACCGGATCCGGGTGTTCAGTTCCACCGCGGAGCCGTCGACTCCGGAGGAGATGCTGTACCTCATGTTCCTCGGAGGGTACCGGCCGATCGTCGAATACTGCGGCGGCACCGAGATCGGGGGCGGATACATCACCGGGACCGTCGTGCAGCCCTGCGCCCCGTCGATGTTCACGACCCCGGCCTTCGGCCTGGATCTGGAGATCCTCGATGGAGGCCGCCCGGCCGCCCGCGGAGAGGTCTTTCTCGTCCCTCCGTCCATCGGTCTGTCGGCCGAACTCCTCAACTATGACAACGACGAAGAGTATTACGACAACGTCCCGAGAGGTCTGCACGGAGAGGTTCTTCGGCGACACGGGGACCAGATCGAGCGCCTCGGCGGCGGCTACTATCGTCACCTAGGGCGAATCGACGACATGATCAACATCAATGGCGTCAAGACGAGCTCCGAGGAGATCCGGAGTGTCCTCAAGAACGAGTTCGTGTACGATTCGAAACCGATCGCCGTGGACATCGACCGGTCTGGACAGCACCGGTTGGTCGTCTATGCCGTGCCTCGGGATCCACGGCTCCTCGGCTCCGATGAGCTCCGCGCGCAGCTCCGCCGGGAATTTCAACGAGCCATCAAAGAGAACCTCAATCCCCTCCTGGCACACGTGGAGGACGTGGTCCTCGTGTCCGAGCTCCCGCAAGCCGGGCCGGGAAAGACGCGGACGATGAAGGAACTCCGAAGCGACTACGCGGCTCGGACCGCGCGCGCTTGAACTTCGATCGGACTCAGGGGCGGTCCGCTGGCTCCCCCGACGGAGGCGGCTCGACTCCTGCGGCCCGCGGATGAACGGGCCGTTCGAGCGCCCGATTGATCGTGATCTGCGCGATGCTGCCGTAGTACTTCGCAATGTGTTCGAGCGGCCGAAGGACGATCTGGAACAATCCGTTCGACCGTAACTGACCGCCCGTAGGTGCACGGCTCGGCCTCGAACCGGGGCCACCGGCTGCACGAATGTCCCGGGTTAACGCGGCTTGGCGGTCGAGTGCCTCATTCGCCTTCGCCAGGTCGTTCGCAAAGAACGCGGTCATCGTGAGCTCGATCACCTCCTCGATTTTCCCCTTGAGGTTGCCGATCGTCTTCGCGAATTCCCGGGGGATCCGTCGGTTCGGCTTCAGGAACGGAGCGACCCCGGCGGCGAGTTCTTCCCACAGGTCGCCCACGTTCTCCAGGCCGACCGTGACGACCCGATCTCCGAGGAGGTGCCGCGGCTCCGTCACCCCGATCCGTCCGGAGATTGTTCGGTTCTGGGCCGCGAGGAGCAGCTGTCGTACGACGAGCCAGTACAGGCGATCCACTTCGAGCTCCATTCGCGCGACTTCCTCGATGTTTCCCTTCGCGTCGCCGGAGATCACGCCGAGCGCGAGCTTCTCCATGCGGGACGTCAGATAGTGCAGCCGTCGGAGGAGGCCATCGATGGGAAAGCGCGTCGGCTCGACGAAGTTCTCGATCGTCACGAACTTGGGACCCTGATTGACGATCGTCAGGCCCGTGAGGCCCCGGACGGCCTCGTGGATTTCTTGCAACTGGCTCGGGGAGAGTTCTTCTCGACTCCGGAGGCGAATCGTGTTGCAGCCGACGATGTAGTTGCCGGTGATCATCCGCGTCAGCGCCTCGGGCCCGCTCCATTCGTCCGCATCGATCGTGGCCTCGGCCGCGACCGGGTACTCCTCCAACGGGCCGACCCTTACCCGGAGGCTCCCGTCGTCCTCGATCGCGAGGCTCACGAGGGCACCGGGCCGAATCCCGTTCGACGCCGCCCAGTCCTTCGGGAGAGAGACCCCGAGACTCGAGTACCCGAGCTTCTGGACCTTCCGGGTTTCCAGCTCCATGGGCCATGTAAGTACCGACGCAAACAAATACGTACGCAGTTCGACTCGACTCGGATATCCCAGTGAGCGCGACGAAGTCCCGGACGAGTGGCCGTCCGGCGATCAGGACCCGGCGTTCGAGCGAATGAGTCCCAAATCCTCATGAAGCCCGACGGAATCGGCCCATAGGAATGGACCGTCAGGTGGATGTGCTTGTGGTCGGCGCCGGACCGACGGGGAGCACCGCCGCGAAGTACGCGGCTCTCGGGGGCGCCGAAGTCCTCTTGATCGAGAAGCGATCCGAGATTGGTACGCCAGTTCGATGCGGGGAAGGCGTCGCGAAACGATGGCTCGAGGAGATCGGGCTGACGCCGAGCCGCGAATTCATTTGCCACGAGGTCGACGGGGCGCGCATCATCGCGCCCGATGGGACGACCCTCGTCCTCGATGAAACCCGCGCCGGGAACGAGTGCGGGTACATCTTGGAGCGCGATCTGTTCGACCGGTTCCTCGCGCGCGAGGCCGCAAAGGCCGGCTCCGAGATCATGATCAAGACAAGCGCGGTCGCGCTCCTCCGGGAAGACGGACGCGTTGTCGGTGCGCGGTGCGAGCACATGGGCGAGACCTTCGACGTTCACGCCAAAGTGGTCATCGGGGCCGACGGGTTCGAAAGCCAGGTGGGACGATGGGCGGACCTTGAGACCCCCTTGCGCACTCGGGACATTGACGCATGTTTGCAGTACACCCTCGTCGGCGTCGATGGCGATCCGCGGCTGAACGACTTCTACCTCGGGAGCTGCGCCCCCGGCGGCTACGCGTGGGTGTTCTGGAAGGACACGGATGTGGCCAACGTCGGGATCGGCGTGAACCTCTCGAAGATCCAAGAGCGCGCGGATGCCAAGAAGTACCTGGACCGACTGATCGCGCGAACACCCGGCCTGGCCCGAGGCGAGATCGTCGAGGAGGTCGCGGGGGCGGTCAGCGTCTCGTTGCCCTTGGATCGGACGGTCGCTCCCGGCGTCTTGTTGGCGGGCGATGCGGCCCGATTGATCGACCCCCTCACGGGCGGCGGGATCCTCAATGGCTGCTTGTCCGGGCGGTACGCGGGGGAAGTCGCGGAGGGTGCAATCGAGGGAGGGGCGACCGAGGAGGCGCTTCGAGCCTACGATGCGAAGTGGCGCGCGCGAATGGAGGAGGAGCTCGTACGGCATTACCTGATCAAGGAGCGCCTCATCCGAATCGACGACGAAACGATCAACAAAGTCCTGCGGGCGGTCTCTGAAATCGGGGTGAATCGGCTTTCCACGTCCGCCGTCCTGGAGGCAATTAGGGCGAAGTACCCCGAGGTCCTCAAGGCATTCGACGGCCTCTTGTGATCCATCAAGGCTCGGATCGGCCGATCTGCGTTCAGTCCTTCGACAAGTCCTCGCCGCCTTCGAAGACCTGCTGGACTTGGCTGTAGATCTCCTCGAAGCCGAACGTCAGTTCGGATGACACCGGGTGGACGCGGCGGTACACGCCGATCGTCTCCATGCTCTTCAAGAACTCGACGTCGAGGAGGGTCTTCGGTGTGGCGGCTTCCTCGAAGAGGGCCTCGTACAGGGCGAACGGATCCAGCGACCATTTCACGATCTTCTCGAGTTCCCGTTCCGGGAGAAGGTCGGCCTTGCTCAGTACGTTGATGAAGGGCAAGCCGTGGCGGAACTGGACCGTCGCGTTCAGGAGGACGGACGAGATGAAGCCGCTCGCTGTCTTCACTAGGGCTGGATCGTTGAGATAGACGAGCGCGGAGTCCGCGCGTCCGAACGCGTCGATCAGGACGGGACCGGACGCTCGGAAGGTGAAGAGTTCGATCTGGCCGGGCGTGTCAATGAGGACGTAGTTCGTTTCAAACGTCTCGAGGACGTCCGCGAGTTCCTTCGCGTTCATCGCGGCCATGTCCGCGGCGGCGACCTGCGCGCCGTTCGGTCCAAGGCCCTGTTCCGCCATGACCTCCTCGAGGTTGACGTAGTCGCGGACGTCGAGGTCGGGCGAGTACTGCAGGGCCTCCGCGCCCGGATCGAGGTTCACCGTCACGCAATCGAGGCCTTGGGAGTTCATCCACAGCTGGAACGCGTAGACCATCGTGGACTTCCCCGATCCGGCGGTGCCGAGGAAGTACAGGTTGCGGGCCATTGCCTGTGCGTAAATGGTCGTGTCAAATGAAGGTTCGCGGGGCTCACTCATTCATGACCCGGTGCCACAGCCCGCCAACCCGAGCATACTACGTTGCAGGAACTTGAACCACGGGAACGGGAGCCAGACGTTATCATATCGGTTAAAAAGAGTTCCGGCTTGAACCGCCCCAACCCGTACGACCTCGCCGGTAGCCATGGACCAAGCCCCGCCCGGAAACGATCCGTTCGACTGAAGCCAAAAGATCTGACCCAGGCCCTGGAGCCTGAGCCCCCCGCAAGTCCTAGGGACTAGGGCGAAGAAATCAACGATTTCGACAGGCCGATCGCGAAGCTGGCCCAAGGTGTCGGCTCATTCGAGCAGAGCGAGGGATCAGGCGCAGCTTTCGTGGACCTCCATCGGCGTTAGAGACGGGCCCGAAGGGTCCCGGGGGCTCGATCCGTTATTGTCACAGCCGATTTCTTGGTCCAATCGTTTATAACTGGATGAGGCGACGCGATACCGTCACGTTCCGCCGAAGGGGATACGACATGTCAACCGAACCAACGCCACCGTTCTTGGTCGACGCCGTCCGGGCGTCCGCCTCGAAGATGCAGGGGATGAAAGCGGCTCTCGACGCCCGCGCCAAGGAACTCGATGCCGTCAAGGCGCAGCTCGAGTCGGAGCGGCAAGATCTGGAGAAGCGAGCCGCGCGGCTGGAGGCCGAACGTCAAGCCATCGAGGGCGAGAGACAGGAGGTCCGGGGCGCTCGCGCGTCCGTGGACCAAGACCTCGCGACGATCCGAGCCGATCGGGAGAATCTTTCGGCCGAGCAGACACGATTCCAGGATGCGGCGAGCGACTTGGCGGCACGCGAGAAGGCTCTGACGCAGGCCGAGAGCAACGTGGAACGCCTCGATCGGGAGATGATCGGAAGGATGCGGGAGGCCGAGGCGAAGTTTCTGGCGATCGTGAATCGCGAGGAAGAGCTGGTCAAGCTGCAACGCGACTGGCTGGTTGCGTTTGAGACGCGCGAGCAGGAACTTCGAACGATTACCGAGCAGATGCACGACCGGCAAGAAGAGTCCGTGGAGCTGCATCACTCCCTCGCCCGCCTCGAGTCGGTCTTCAAAGACGAGACGGACCGGCTTGCGGCAGAGCGTCAGGAACTCGCGGCCAAGGAGGAAAGCCTCCTCGAGGCGCAGCGGTACCTCGCCTCGGTCATCGAGGCGGCGGACGTCGGGCCGCGGGAGGCCGAACGGCCTAGCCCGCCTCCGGCGGACGAACCTCCCGCGCCGACGGAGTCTCACCCGCCTCCTATGCCGATCGTGGCCCCGAGGGTTCCTGAGCCGGTCGAGGCCGAAAGTACACCGGAACCCGAAGATAGACCCGCGGTTACGAGGGCCGAGGCGATGGACCGATTGACGCGAGCCATCGAGGCATGGAAGCGCGCCCGAGATAGTGGCCGGAACGTCGGCGAGATGCGCAACACGCTGAAGCTTGCGAAGGATGCAGTTCAAGCTGGCAAGTACGAAAGCGCGATCCGCCTAGCGACGGAGGTCCTCGATGACCTCCAGGCCGCGGTGATTGCGAGGTAGCCCGGACCGGATTCGAACGGCGAGCTACATTGTCGAAAATTGCCATTTAACCAATAGCACGCGAAACCACGTTCTCGGGGTGGTTATCACCAGTTCCCTTCGACGGTCAAATGCCATTACGGGCCAGCCGAATGTGGCATCATGGTGACGGGCCTGAAGGGATTCGTTTGGCCCAAGAGGGACCGGCGCGGGAGGGACGACCAACTCAACCGGTACATGCGCCCACCGCCGCAGTTGCGCCCTCCTGCGCGGCACTCATGGTTGAAATAGCTCCGAAACCTGTGGGCGGCGAGGTATCGCGCACCGTGCAGGGGGGCCATTCAAATCGTTGACAGCCGGGATGTTCAAGTCACAAACTGGCTGCTCGAAGAAGACCAGCCGTCCGTCCGATACCACGCGTTGGTGGACCTGCTAGACCGCAAGGCAGACGACCCGGATGTGAAGGCGGCGCTCTCGACGATCCGTCGGGTGGGTTGGGCTCGGGACCTCCTGAGGACCCAGAAGCCCACCGGTTACTGGGAGGCCCATGAGCCAAGGACCGTCCGGGAGTGGGTCAGCTTCCTCCGCTTCCCCCGCTTCGGCTCGTCAATCTGGAAGGGGATCATCCTCTCCGACCTCGGCCTCACGGCGGCCGATCGGCGGATCCGAAGGCTGGCCGACCTCATTTTCGAGTACAAGCTGCACCTCAGCTCGGAGGTGAACTTCTTCACGGAGGAGGTCTGCATCGTCGGGAACACCGCGCGAATGCTGACGCGGTTCGGATATGGCGAGGATCGCCGGGTCCGGAAGCTTTACGACTGGATGATCGAGGACCAGCGGGAGGACGGGGGCTGGAACTGTGCCGCCGGCAAGCCCGGGACCCTCGACTGCTGGGAAGCGTTGAGCGCGTTCGAATCGGTTCCGAAGGCGAATCGGACCGCCGCGATGGAGCGGTCGGTCTCGCGAGGGGCGGAGTTCTATCTCGAGCGGAAGCTCTTCGAGGAGGGGAGACGGTACGCTCCTTGGTTCCGGTTCCACTACCCGACGCACTACTACTACGACCTCCTCGTAGGGCTCGAGGTCCTCACGGGGCTCGGATATGCCGGGGATCGTCGCCTCCAGCCCGCTCTCCGAATTCTTCGCGAGAAGCGGCAGAGCGACGGGACCTGGTTTCTCGACCGGATTCATCCCGACGAAGGGCCGGGAAGTGCTCGCGGGGCCGTGAGGAAGAAAGTGAGGCCGCTCGCCCTGGAGCGGGCGGGGGAGCCGAGCAAGTGGATCACCCTCACGGCCCTTCGAGTCCTGAAGCGAGTCGAGGACGCGAGCTAGTGAGACAGCGTCGGCGGTCTTGCTGTGCCTCGAAGACAGTTACGCGGGGTGATTTGTACGAAGGGTTTTGAGTCAGTTGGAAGCTGGACTGGAGTGCAACGGGCCTGATCGGATTCGAACCAGGTCCAAAGTGTCGGGGAACACGTCGACTATGGACGGGCATCAGGTAGTCGAGACTCCGTGCCTCGCTCTTCGGCCGCTCTTTGGACTGTCACTGCTTGAGCGATGAGCATCCGCACGATCGCTGACCGCGATGTGCGATGGAGTCGTGCCAACCGACTCAAGTTGGTCCATGTCGGGGCATCAAGAGTCAGTTGGTGTGCACGTTGACGCTCACTCGCAGCACGTCGTATTCGACGTCGTCTCTTGGTGCGGGCCATTTCGTCACCCGCTCCTCCGTCACCACGAAGGCCCTATAATACTCACCCGTGGCCCCAAGCTTCGTCCGTTGCGGCTTTTTTCGTGAGCTTTGGCCCGCGAGGGGTTGACTCAAGGGCAAGAACGAGGTCGTCCTAGGCCAACGGGATGGGCGCTAGCGCTACGCGGCGAATCCGGGCGGATTGGGGAGGGGTCTGAACTGCCGACAAATCACTCACGACCTCGCGCGCTTGGGTGGGAGCGGGGTTGTGGGGGCAGGGACAAGAATTCGCGAGGCCGACTAACATACCATACCGCGGATCGAAGGTGCAAACCCCTTCAAGACAAGCGGGCCTCAAGGGATCCGGTTTCACCCGGACGAGACGGGCCAATCGGGCTCGGTCCTAGCGCCCAGTGCGCAGGACCTCATCCTCGGCCTCATAGTCGAACAACTTGGGGAGGGCCTCCGGCGGGTTGGCACGCTCCCACTCCAGAGTTGTCCGCAATCCCTTTTCGAACGGAACCTGCTCCGAATACCCGAGCTCGTGGCGAATCCGTCGAGAGGACAAGGCGAGATTGTTTTGATAATCCAAGTCCCGGACCAGGTGTTTCGGAAGGCGCTGCGCAGGGATCGCGACGACGGACCCGGTCCATGCGGCTTCCCGGCCGATGGCGTCGACCCACTCTGCCTCACTCAACGTTCGCTGCGGGGCCACGTTATAAATCCGGCCCGCCGCGCGGTCGAACGTGGCTGCGAGCGCGATGGCCCACGCCGCGTCTTCGACGTACACCCTCGAATCGCGCCAGCGAGCTCGTTCTGCGTCCAGAAGGATGGCGGGTCGATGGTCGTCCATGCGCTTGAGGTAGGGGAAGGTCCGATGAAAACGGTCGTCCTCGGGGCCGTAAATCACGGGGAGGCGAACGACGGTTCCTGGAAGGTCGGGCTCGCCCATCACGACTCGCTCGACGAGGATATCGTCATAATCCTGCCAACTCGGATCGTTGCTCAAGGTCCGGTACGGGTAGATTGTCTCCCGCAACGGGGATTCCTCCGAGAGCGGCGCCGCGTCCGGAGACCCCCTTTCCAACCGGTGCAGGCGACCGAACGCCTGGTACACGTCCCGGCTACTCGTAACCACGGACCGGGAAGCGACCCCTTTGAACGTCTCGACAAGGGCCCTGGCCGTCCGGTCATTCCCGGAGGGGATCACCATCTGCACGACTACATCGGGGCGGAAGCGGCGGAAGCGCGGAAGGTGCGCGTCCAAGCTCTCGCGGCCTCCGTGAATGTGCTGGACCTCCGCTGGGAGGGCGGCTTCTGTTGACCCCCTGTGGAACACGGCCACCTCATGTCCGATGCGGACCAGATGTCGCACCACATTTCGGCCGATGAACCCGGTGCCCCCGATCACTAGGACTCGCATTCGGCCTCCCGGACCTCGATTGTCGTGAGTCCACGTCGGACATCTCGATGGAGGCGCTTAAGTCATTCGCCCGTTTCAGGCCGAGCGTGATCGTGTTCGACTTCGACCTTCAGATCGACGAGAGTCCTTGAGTGACTTATCGGAGTCAGCGCGCGGCTCGTCGGGCGTATCCTGAACGTCTGACTGAATCCACTGTGCTGCTCTCGCTGTGCGCACTTATTGGAACGATTGCAATCGCCGCCTGTCGTCAGCACGTTCGCCGCAGCCGGTCGCC
>WNGK01009325.1_pt1 | contig 11924 bp, 14 predicted proteins | sample 5400601 | NCBI WGS metagenome assembly WNGK01 (sample SAMN13153376, study PRJNA577476) | soil metagenome | isolation source: 60 cm soil or saprolite under Garry oak tree replicate 1 | place: USA:California | collected 2016-06-15
TTGTCGGAAGCTAAAGCGCGACCGCGTTCGCCGCCCTTTTTGCCGATTTTGGAATAAAACTCTGAGCCTTGCTGACGTTTAGTCGATTCGCCGCCCTTTTTGCCAATCTCGGCATAGAATTGTGGCCCCCGTTTCTCCTTTACGGTTTCGCCGCCCTTTTTGCCGATTTTGGAATAGAACTCCGCCCCGTACTTCTCTCGTACAGCCTGGCCGCCGCGCTTCGCCTTCTGTGATCCAGGTTCTGGTCCACGTTTGTTGTTTGCCATAGAAAGTCCCGCCCTTCTTTAACTCGTACTACCACGTTTGCCCAACACATACAAACAAAACGGTGAGACATTCCCATATACAGAACATCTCGCTGCTTCCTACTGCGACCGATGCCCTTCCGCCTGCGACCGCGCCTGGGCTACGCGATTGGCTATCATCGCAGCCGTGATTCCCGCGCCTACTCCATTATCAATGTTGACAACAGAGAGACCCGGCGCGCAGGTTTGTAACATCGCTAGCAATGCGGCAACACCTTTGCCGCCCATTCCATAGCCGATCGAGGTTGGTAAACCAATCACCGGGACCGGCACTAACCCGGCTACCACCGACGGTAACGCGCCATCCATGCCGGCCGCCACCACGATCGCATCGGTGCCTCGCGCGAGCAAATCGCGCAAGGGGTTCACTAAACGATGCAATCCCGCCACGCCCACATCATAGATACACGTCACCTGGCAGCCCATCTCTTCTGCAATGAGTGCTGCCTCCTCCGCCACTGGAATATCGGACGTGCCAGCGCTGATCACGCCAACCTGTCCTCCTGTGCTACGATGTACGTAATCTGGACTGTAGATGACTACCGCTCGAGCCGCCTCGCGCACACGCACTTCATATGCTGAAAACGACTCCCGTAGTACCTCTACAGCCTCCGACCGAACCCGACTGATAATCGCACGACCCGAACCTGCCAGAAGCGCCCGCGCCATCGCGATGATCTGGCCTGCCTCCTTCGTCTCACCGAAAATGACCTCCGGCACGCCTTTGCGCTGTTCACGTTCCGAGTCCGCGCGAATATCGATTACTGGTGAGAACCTGGTACTCCCAGAGTTTTGTGACTGCTGCTGAAATCCATTGGAATCATGCGCCAACTCATCCGGCCCGATTTCCTGCTTGTTCTCTCTATCCCCCTGCTCGAAAGCTTCATGGCCAAACAAATGGAGCAACGATTCCCACTGGTCTTCAGCATGCTGACTCACAAAAATATACATCCTTACTAAAGCTTTGTACACAAATCTCATTTGGGAGTTTTCCAACCAGTCACAGTTTAGCATAGTTCAACCAAATGAGCAAGCCAACAATGTCGTATTCTTCAAGTCCCAGGCCAGTCTGATGGACAGGAAAGCACTCTACCAGGCAGCGTTGCCCGTCTATGATATAATGTACACATGGCTCCAAATGATGATCATTTTCGTTGTATAGATATATGATGTATAAAAGTTTCAGTCGCAACTGTCTCCTGTCCCCACAATTCCAACCTACCGTTGTGGCTCGTGGACATCGAACAATGCCCCTGGCCGGTACTCGACTATCACCATTTATGCTCGCCTGACCAAAGATGTCGCAGGCGTGAGCGGCGCAATGGCGACAGCCGTCGTGCATTTCCACGATGAAGATGTGACCCTCGATCAACATCCCACCAGTGATAGCGGCGGCTACGTTTCCTTTCCGCTCTCGCTCCAGGGTCGCCAACCACGCAATATCCCGGCAACCATCGATATCACCTTCACAAACTTTCCTGGCCGCACACTGCACTGCACCTCGACCTTTTTCACTCCACAGTAAGTTTCTGGCAGGCGGGACAAAAATGCGTGCCTCGCTGAGCGACGACGATACGCTCGATGGGCTGCCCGCAGCGCGGGCAGGGCTTTCCCTCTTGCTGGTAGACGAGCACGTGATTGTAGTTCTCACCAGCCTCACCCCACAGATCACGATACTCGCTGAACGACGTGCCGCCATGCTCTATGCCCAGAGACAAGACCGAGACAATCCCCTCGTGCAGCAAGCGTATCTCGCCGGGCGAAAGCGAATAAGCCGGGCGCAGTGGGTGGATAGCGGCATAATACAGCGCCTCGTCCGCGTAGATATTACCCAAACCCGCGATGATCTCCTGGTTCAACAACACCTGCTTAATCGCGCCTTTACGCGTGGAGAGACTCCGTGCCAGTCCCTCCACCGTAAACTCGTCACTCAACGGTTCCGGTCCCAATCCCTCCAATGCTTCAGCTTCACGCTCACGCGGCCACAATTCGATACGCCCAAATTTGCGTGGGTCGGTATACAACAAACGCCGCCCATCAGCCAGGTTGAAAGAGGTGCGGCAATATTCGTAGGGGTGCCATTCATTGCGCCCTTTGAGGTCGGAGGGCACATTGAATGGCGCCCCTACAGGATGTATTGCAGGGCCTCGAGTATTCCAGGCTACAGGATCGATTTCCCGGAGGCTGGTATCGATCTCCCATCCGGGCGGGAGCAGCAACAAATTGCCCGTCATGCGACGGTGAATAGTCAGGATCAGATCGCCACTCAAATCCAGTACAAGAAATTTCCCCCGTCGTCTGACCGCCAGGATATCCCGCCCTGCAATTTCGGCCAGAAAATCGGGAAGTTCAGGATGACCGATGGTGCGCTCCCAGAAGACCTGGGCATCTTGTATAGTCGCGCCCACGATGGCATGACGTAACTGGCGCGCGGTGTATTCTACTTCGGGTAATTCAGGCATAACTTCCGTATCTACAGTAACTTGGCCCCGTTCTCAGGCCGATGCAGGGCATCTTACAAAACAAGGCAACGGGCGCTGACAGCAACGTTGACAGCAAAAAGCCCGGAGGCGGGTATTTGCCTACCCGCCACCAGGAGAACTACCGTTCCCAGCTTTCCCGTCCTGCTTCCCAAGCAGGCTATCCAACCTCGCCATCGTATCTCTTTGCAGCGTGGGCATAACGTGCGAGTAGGTATCCATTGTCAGGCTGATCTGACCGTGACCGAGCAATTCCTGTACCACCTTCGGATGCGTCCCGATACTCAACAGCAGTGTCGCCACGCTATGGCGCAGATCGTGAAAGCGGATATCAGGCAATTCAGCCTTCTGCAACAATGCTTTGAACATGGTGCGCAGGTTCGCAGCCGCAAACGGCGTACCATGCGAGGTGCTGAAGACGTAATCACCGTCCTGCCACTGTGGCGAGCGCCGCCGCATTGCTATTTGCCGCTCCCGATGGTCTCTCAGCGTATCAAGGGCAAACGACGGCAGTACGATGCTCCTGTAGCCTTTCGCTGACTTCGGTTTCGACTCTATTATACCGCCTTTCACATCGACAAGCGAGCGCTGCACAGAGATCACGCCATCGCTCAAATTGATATCGCTCCACTTCAGACCGAGCAACTCACCACGACGCATACCCGTCACCAGCGCCAGTACCCAGAGAGCTTCCACCCTGTGGCCCCTCGCTGCCTCAAGCAGTTGCCGTACCTGCTCCAGCGTGAGCGAACGAACCTCGTACTTTTCTATGCGCGGAAGGGAAACTCCATCGCACACGTTTCGTCCCACTAGCCCCATACTCACCGCGTAGTCAAGCGCCTTGTGAAGCATGGCATGGAAAAGCCTCACCGTCTGCGAGGATAAACCCTTCCGCGACATCTGCCCATAAAAGGCCTGAATGTGCTGAGGAGTGAGCTTCGACAACTGCAAACTCCCAATCGAGGGAAGAATGTGCCGACGCAGTTGAATCTCATAGCGCATGTAGGTACGGGCACGAACCGCCGGTTTCTGTACATCCTCAAGCCAGTACGTGAGAAACTGCTTCACGGTCTGGCGAGGCCCCGTCGCCAACTTCCCCTGTTGCTGCTCATGCAGCGCCGCTTTCAATTGTTCCTGTACTTCCTTGCGCGTTTTGCCATAAAATGTCTTGCGCTTACGGCCTCCCAGGCTGATACTCGCAGCCCATCTCCCATCCGTCCGTTGATAAATTGAACCTTCGCCATGTCCACGTCGCGACATCGTTTTTCTCTTCCTTCCCATAAGGCATACGAATATTCCTCATTAGCCAGACTTCACAGGGAATTACGTGTCTCTTGAGAGAGAGTTAAGCCGCATCCTGCTTCTCGCGCTGCTCTATCCAAAGCCGCAGCGATACAAAAGAAACTCGTGTCGCACGCCCAAAGCGCACGACAGGCAATCCCTCAGTTGCAATCAACTCATACACTTTCGTGCGCCCCAGGCATAGCATTTCTGCAACCTGAGAAACCGTCAACAACAATGGTTGTACCGTTTCCTGCTTTATCTCTTGCATCTTCCACCTCGCTTTCCAGTACGACAACTCCGACAGACACAAAAAATCAGCAGCACCATACCGTACTACTGACTCATAAGACCGCTTCAAACCGCATAGCTTGCCATTGATTTGCTATTGGTCTAGTAACCGGGTCGAAACGCCCTTGCCACATGCTCCCAAAACACCAAGACATAGGTGTTCGCGACCAATTCAGAGAACGTCTGAGCATACAAAAAGCCAATGTGTTGACCAACCGCCGCCAGTTCAATCCACTCTGACAATTGTTCCTCGAACCACTCCTTAAGCATGTCCGCCGCAACGCCCACAATAGCAGTCTTCTTCAGCAAAAGACTGATCTGATGAAACACCTCATCAGTATGGACAATGTTGCGAAAGAGCGTCGCGGTAAAGAGATTGTGCTGTGTCTTGCCGTATCCCATCAACAACAAAACTACCTTATCCCATTCTGCATAGGCCAACGCAGCCCCGACCATATCCCACACCAGCAGCCGAATGGTCTCATCATGAGAAGTATTCCGACCGGGAAACGCCGTCAACCAATGCTCTATTGAGGACTTGACCCACATTTCCACAAGACCAGCAGCAGGCCCGTTATTCGGTTCACTCTCTACCATCCGCGCTATTTCAAGGTACACCTCTTGTTCGTTGCTCAGATGGAGATGCACCAACCACGTCCACTTGTTTTCCCATCCGTTATGCTCTCGGTTCAAGAGATCATCCATTGCCCTTTCCCCTTTTTCAACCAAACCAACATTTGCTAACTGGCCTTGCGGAGCTGCCGTTGATAGGCCCATATGTTAATTACCCGGCGCGAGAGGAAGCGTTCTCCCTCTCGTATCGCCACCAACGCCTCTAACAAGGCCCTTCGCCTCCGCCGCTTGTATTCCTGGTAATCAGAGGTAAACTCTTCACACATCACCAATGTCCAAGGCGAGCGTTTGACAGGCGTCTCACCTGCCTCTATCTGCTCGTCCTCTTCCGCTTGCACCTCCTGTTCATTCATTTGTAAGTCCGATGCACTGGCTTCAACAGCCTCACTATCAGCCCGTTCTTGTGCGACCTCTTCTACCTCTTCAAACAGCCGAGCACGCAGCACTGCTACCAGTTCTGGAAAGAAGTGACGCGAGTAACGAATGCGACGCGCCTTGCTTACGAGTTCCGCCGTGTAGGATTGCCGCTCCTCAACAAGCTTGCCCGCATCATCCAGGTCGATTGCTGTATACTCTCGCACTTCATGGCGGATGCCTTTTTCGCTGCGAGAGAGACTCTTGGTCAGGTACTTGGTGACATAGCCGATCACATGCGGTTTGCGCACTGCTTCGATATGCACGATATAGGCCACCCCATGCCGAGCCGAACGCCATGCTTCTTTAAGGATGTCATGAGGAATGAAGTCAACACCTTTGATGAGCAGGTGCCAGTGAAAGCCGTTCTCTTCAAAGTTCTCATGCCGTTCCAGGACGGCGAAGTACTCCACTGAATAGGCTTCTCGCGTCCCTATGTGGTTGGGCCCACGTCCTTTCGAGCCACGCCGCAGGTATTGCAGAAACGTGGTCAAGGCCCGTGCAGCTTCCTCGACCGTTTTCCCCGCTTTGGTGAGGGTGAGGAACAGAGTCGGTTCTGCTGCCTTGACCAGCTGCCGCCACATATCCACTTTGCGCGGCCCACAATACAAGCAGTCCCAGCGGTTGCAGCGCGCACGAACTACTTCCCCTGTATTCTGGTTGATAAAAACATGTCGTAATGCCCAGGGATTAGGACAGAACAGAAGCGTATCCACTTTGTGCTTCTCTGCCAAATCTGCCTGCTCCTCCAGTAATGGAAGCTGAAACTGCGAAGTAAAAGATAAAGAAGCATCTAGCACCACACCACCATCCTTCATTGACTGCTGTTACTTTTACGAACCACGAACGTCTAGTGTATAGAACAGACGACGAATTTTCCACTCAGTGGAACAACCTATCCTGATTATCATATCCGCGCGTTACTCTGTGCTGGATTTAGGAGACAATAAAGTGATTGACTTTAATCAAGAAGCTGACGGAAAGGCTCTACTATACAACTTTGGAACATGGAGTGAGATAGATGAACCGGTGAAGTTCCTTACAGAATATCCTGATACGTGGGAGAAGGCAATGACACGCAATGGATATGAAACCAGTTTCGCAAAATTTGGCGTAGCGGGTACCTTTTGTGTCGAAGTTTACCATGCTAGTAAAGAAGATGGACGACAAAAAGCGCCACGCAAATATCTTATCGATATTGATCTAGGTACCTGGCACCAACACGTCTACGTCGATAACTATCGCAGCCTTCTGCAACTGCTGAAAGAACTTACACCTATTGCATCTGCTGCGATTAAAACAGCATAGGAAATTTTGTAAGGTATAGCCTACTAGCTTTGAGAGGCGTTCAGCATACTTACAGATAAAGATCACACGAAAGAACATAGGAGGAATTAACACTGAGCAGCATTGTATGCCCTTTCTGCGGCACAAAGCGAGCTATTCCATCTAAAGATACCTATCAAACCAACTTCGCTGTAAAGCGGGGAACGCCACAAAATTTCGAGGTAAAAGCGTTTATTGGCAGACTAACCTCTAAAAGATTTCGCGAAAGACTAAATGATGCGAATGAATGGATAGATATTCCATGCACAGGTTGTGGAAATACTTACCGATACAACATGCGTACAGGGGAAGTTGCTGAGTGAATAAACAGGCTAGCAAAACCCCCGATCCACTTGAGCAAGAAAAACGTAAATTCTGGCATGAGTTTGGTAAAGAGCTAATAAGCAAGTCCATTGATACAATGGAAGAGACTGCAAAACAGATTGTTGGGGCAACAATCATCCTTGAAGGACTTTACTTTAATGCCATCACCTTCAGTAAACTACAAGGTCAGATAACGAATGGATGGACCTTGTTTTTTTACATACTTCCGGTAATCCTGCTACTTGGTAGTCTTGCTGCCTCACTCTTTGTATTCTTTCCCTCCCGCTATCCTCTCAACTTCTTTTCATCAAAAGCCAGCGAAGAAGTATTTGAGGATATAGTCAAACGTAAATGGGTTTCCCTACAAATTGCCTCGCTAATCCTGATTCTAGGTATTGCCGCCTTAGTAGGTACCATTTTTATCTACCTGAAAGGATGATGCCTCTACTTGTGTGACTTACGCTTATAAGAGTCAAGGGAAGGGCAGGCAGGCCCCGGCGGTGAGTACGCCGTCGGGCGGGGCCCCTACCCCACCCGCGCGTACTCACCGCAGTCCAGAAGCCGACCGCCACACCCCACCACCACGTGCGAGAGCCGTATCGCACACAAGCAGCGTGATCGGTTGGCGCACAGGCGAGAGATAGGCCCCAACCACAACCACATCCCCACCCCAAGACGACCCACTGCTGTTCAGACGAGTGTCCCATTGCGCAGTCGTTCCCATGCCTCCTGTGGCGTGACCTGGTAGTACAAACACAGGAAGTCAAACAGATCACCGGCACGCCGCCAGGTGTAGCAATACCAATGCGGATCATTGCCACCAAACACCTGGAAGCTGGGACGCCGATCACCCCGGTGATGATGCTCCTTGAACGGACACGAACCGACTCCACGGCTATCCAATGCCACAGAGCGACCAATCACCTCCACGATATCTTGCGCCTGGCACCACGCGCGAATACTGCCACGCCCCCCATCAGCAGACCAATGGCTTGCCATTGGCTCAGGAACCGAGGCCACGACCTCACCACGAGACGCCCATACCACCACATCAGGTAGTGTTACCCTCTCCACATGCGCAACCGCCCAGGCGCAACATTCCATCACCGTTTCGCCTACCGGTATCCAATCCCCACAGACCGACCGAGTGAGAAAAGGATACCAGCCCCGACTTTGCCGATGCAGACCCAGCGGCAACCGAATCAGTGACCCCGACCCACCAGGTGCCAACACGTCCTGTTTGGGATAGAACTCCACCCCCAGCGCGGCGGCATACGGCAGCAGCCAGGCGCGTACCATGTGGGCAGGAGCAGGCACCGCCAGATGCACCCACAGATGCCCACCACGCCGACTCGCTTCCAACAGCGTTGAGATACCAGCACGCCGCAATGCTTCCGAAAGCTTGATGAGCCGCGCCAACCCATCGGGGCTATCGGCATCAAAGACCGCAAACGCACAACGACTCTGTTGATCTAATAGGTACATTCCCAGCGTCCAACGCCCGGCTAGATGCGCCGAGAGCAACGAGAACGAAAGCGGCTCTCCCACGCGCCAGTACGAGCCATCCGCTTGCTGTACCGCATACGCGTCCCAGCACTGGACAAACAGCGAGGCATACGCCGCAACCAACTCAAGAGGCAGCATGTTCCCTTTCCCCACTGTTCTGTTACAAGCGCACATCATACGAAAACTCACCAGCATGGGAATGGCAGTACATGAAACAGACCTCTTCAACAAGGCCCGCATCATCCATGCGCACGTCGCCAGGTGGAGAGAGACCAATGGAATCAGCATACCCACCCCCAATGGAGCGTAACGCTTGCGCTGCCGCCTGTGCTGGACTTTCTGCCGTCACCAGCATATCCGCATCCGTGTCACCCACCTCCATATCCATGTTCCGCACCACAACGACTCGATAGGATGCAGCAGCATTCACACCTGTATCCCTCCGTGTCGCCACGTGTCTACCGCATGTGTGACCGCCGCAATGTACGCCGCCACATCATTCTTATCCCGACTGGGAGCATAGACCGGCACAATTTCATCCACCGTGGTACACACATGCCCGACCAGCGGTCTGGTCACCTGCCCTTGAACGTACCCAAACCAGATGAGCCGATACCACTGATCAAAACCATCTTCCCAACTCTGCATCAGGGCATATCCACCTCGATTCCGGTCAAGACAAGGACGATCTGCTAGACAGCGTTCATTGCCCAGCGAGTAGGTCACCCGCGCCTCACCGGTTGTGCCAAAGTCCGATTCCTGCCAGAAGAAGGCCAGCGCATACACCGGGTCAATGCCATACTTGACTCCCAGGTCATACAAGGCCTGCCCTTTGCCCATCGCAGGCGAATGAGACGCCTCTAGCACGCGCGTGATGAACGCCGCCGAGACCTGAGGAGTTGCCGGAGGAGGAAACCACATCCATGCGAGCAGCCACAGCGCGAGTACGAAAAACGAACCAGAGAGAATCCCTCGCTTCATACCATCCATCCCTTCACCAAGGTGTGCCATGCCACACACACCACGAAGCCCAGCATGGCACACCTCCCACTCCCACCCTCAAGACACCACCAGCTTGCCCTGAAACAGCTTGTAGGCCTCGATTTGTTCGAGGTACTCCCGTTCCGTGTTGTAGAGGCCGTCCCCCAGCTCGTCGGCGATCACCGGTTCGGGCAGCGCATAATAACCGAGGTTGGGTACCGAAAGATCAAGTTCGCTCTTGATGGAGTGCCAGGTATTCTGAAGATGGAGGCTATAGCGTTCCATGCGCCCGGCGAAGTCCGCTTGCAGCTGCGCATACTCTCGTCGCAAGCTGTCGATGTCCTCGGCATAGCCACCCAGCACCTGCTGCCACACCTGGCTCAGATCACCTTCCAATTGAGTGCGCACCTGCTGTACCCGCTCATCCAGGGTCACATCGTAGTAGCAGTCCATATACCCACCCACGACCGCTTGCAGTTGCCCCGGATGCAGCGCCTCTAACGCGTCCAGTTCCACGGCCCCCTGTCCGTAGCGATCTTCAAAGCCACCCCGCCGCCGTTCGGTCTCTTTAATGGGGGTGCGTGGCAATTCGTAGTACTGTACCTGCTCTTGAGTCAAGACCACCGGGAACACGCGCACATCCAAGTCCAGCCCCAGCGTGCGCACAAAGTATTCGATCTTGCGCGACACCGCCACCGGCATGGATTGCCCCGCCGGGTCGAAGTCGGAGACATAGAAGATGCGCGCTGGCTTCTCCGCCTCTTGCAGCCGGCGCACTAAGGCGAGCGTGGCCGTGATAGAGAGTTCCCCTAACCCCGTTTGCAGATTCGCGCTATAGCTTCGACAGAGCGGGACCAGCACATCGTTCATGGTGGACTTCTCGCACCACACTTCCAGGTGATAGCGCTGCGCCCCCTTGAAGTCGCGCACCTGGTAGGTGGGCAACTCAGGAAAGTCCGGTAAGCTCAGGTCAGAGGCCCACAGACCGAGCGCAGCGTGGACTTGCGGTTCATACACGCGGTGCGAGGCATAGACCACCGGGTCAGGATTGCGCTTGTCATTGAAGGCTGCCGGGTCAACCAGGTGCAGGTAGCGCGCCGCTTTGGAGGCCAGATTGAGGATGTTCCAACACTCTTCCGTATTCTCATACGGCTTGCCATTGGGCAACAATACCTGTGGCTTCTGGCTGATGATCTGGTAATGCACGCGCCGAATATGCACGCGGGTCACGTAGCGAAATGCCCGCCACAAGCCCGCGAACCATTCGGCCAGCGCCCAATCCCCAGGCGTGCCGGTGTAAAACGGGTCATTTTGCGGGGCCAGGGGAATGAGATCGGTGACCTTTTGCCCCGTTTCCCTGGCTAACTGCTTGATATACTCATACGAAATGGTCTGTTCGTCTTCCATGCTCTACCCCTCTCCATAGACACCTCACAAAAAAAGGCATGGTGGAAGTCATCATACAGACACCCACCATGCCTCCCACCACCCAACCACTCATCGAAACGGCAACCTTATGCAGGATACCGCACCTGAAAATGTCGCCACTGATGACGATCGGCGAACTGCACAGGTATCCCTTGCGCTTGCGCCGCTCGAATGAGAGTGGCCTCTTGCCTGCTGAGTCGCTGACCGTTGCCAGTAGTGACCACCAACACCCCCGTTACGGGATCGAGGACGAGCCGAGCGCCGTCGTCGGACGCGCCCCCACGAAAGGGCCAGCACCCGCTTTCACACCAGGCGTGGCAGGCACCGGCACGGCTCCTGATGGCCCGACCACTGAAGCGTTGCCGTTGTAGCCGCGCCTGCCTGCGACCGCCCAGACCACCAAAACCGCCACCCAGACCGACGTGCAGACCACTGCCACCCATGCCGCCACCTTTGGAGCGTTCCATATCCATATCGACCACCGCCAGCAGCACCGACACCAACGGGATAATCGACAGCACCACGTAGGTGGCATCCGTCAAAAACGTGCGTTGCACAATCGGCACGGCTTGCAACCAGGCCGCACGCTGAATGACCGCCGCCGCCAGCGCGTAGTTACAGAAAATCTCGACCACCTCGACCACCACACAGATGGGCGCGTAGGCCCGGATGCGCTCGCGGTTCATCAGCCGGTGGGCTAAGCCGCGACTGACGAAGTACCCCAAGAGGCCGAAGCCCAGCGCGATCATCCAGGTGATGGCAGGTTGCAACGCATCCACCCCATCCAATGGCGCGAAGAACCAGCGAATGGCATGCGCCGAGGCCATCGAGAAGCCCAACGACACCACGCGCAGCACCCCGTGTTCCAGCCGCCGCACCCACACCTGTTGACCACCCATCGCCCGTTGCAGAAACTGCATGACCACCTCCCTCTCTCACTTGCTCACTCACGAAG
>WNGK01016555.1_pt1 | contig 11924 bp, 9 predicted proteins | sample 5400601 | NCBI WGS metagenome assembly WNGK01 (sample SAMN13153376, study PRJNA577476) | soil metagenome | isolation source: 60 cm soil or saprolite under Garry oak tree replicate 1 | place: USA:California | collected 2016-06-15
CACGATCGGCTTGCCGGCGCGGCGGCAGGCGCGTGTCATTTCCTTCTGCACACCGGGGACTCGCTCGAGCGGCATTTCGACTCCGAGATCGCCGCGCGCCACCATCAAAGCGTCTGCGATTTCGAGAATTTCACCGAGCCGCGCCACTGCTTGCGGCTTCTCGATCTTGGCCATCACCGCCGCGCGGCCGCGCGTCAGCTTTTTCGCTTCGGCAATGTCCTCCGGGCGCTGAATGAACGACAAAGCGATCCAATCGACGCCGGCATCGAGCGCGGCCTCGAGATCGGCAATGTCTTTCGGCGCCAGCGCCGCCACCGGCACGACCGTGTCAGGCAGGCTGACGCCTTTGCGGTTGGAGACTTTACCGCCGACTTCGACCCGGCTCACGATTCGCTGGTCGGTAACCTCCATCGCCTTGAGCCGTAGTTTGCCGTCGTCGACCAGGAGTGTATCGCCTGGCTTGATCGCGGCGAAGATTTCGGGATGTGCGAGCTGCACGCGGCTGGCGTCGCCTGGCGCCGGATTGGCGTCGAACGTGAAATCCTGCCCGGTATCGATGCCCGCTGCGCCGTCTTTGAAGGTGCCGACCCGTAACTTCGGGCCTTGCAAATCGACCAACACGCCGATCGGGCGGCTGTATTCGGCTTCGATCGCGCGGATCATCGTCACCACTTCCCGCATGCGTTCGGGATTGGTGTGACTCATATTGATGCGAAACACGTCAGCCCCGGCTTGAAACAGCCGGTCGATCGTGACGCGATCCGAAGAAGCCGGGCCGAGCGTGGCAACGACCTTGGTGCGGCGTTGCCGCCTCATTGGGTCCGCGCTCCCGATGGCGCCGAGAGGCCGGGCGTGGAGCCGCGGCCGGGAGGCAGTGCAATCGCCGGCGTTCCGACGGGCGGCGAAGGCGCGCCAGGAAGCGCGCCGGGAAGCGAACCAGGATTACCGCTCACCGGGCCGCCCGGTGGTAAAGGTTTTTGCACGGGCTGTTCGCTCGATTCGGTCAACTGCACGGTCCAGGTTCGCTGCTCGCCGGTATCGACTTCAAAAAATCCGCTGCGATCATAACCGCGCGCCAAGCAGTCGCCGATGCCGCGGATCGTGAATTCCTTGTCGCGGGTACACATATAGGCCTGTCCCATCCATTCGCCGCCGCGATCGTAATCGATGGCGTAGACATAATAAAAACGAGCAACCAGATTACCTTTCAGCACGGTTTCGCAGGTCCGCGCCGGCAAGTTCCACCAGCCCTCCGTGGTCCAGCCGTCGGCATCTTTGTAGCCGATGGTAATGCCGACGCGGCTCGATGTGTTGTTGCACAGCCGGAAATCGGCCGCGGCCGGGCTCACCGAGGAAATAGTCAGGGGCAAGGCGGCGAACAGGCTCGCCAGTAGCGTGCCGCCAAATTTTTTTGCAAATTTTTTTGACAGTATTGCTCGACTCATTATGACGCAGAATCGTTTTCAATCGGCGGGCCTGTCAACGACGATGGCACGGAAGTCGGTGACGTTGGTGAACGTCGGGCCGGGCGTGAATAGGTCGCCGATGCCGTTGAAAAACCCCGTGGAATCGTTGTCGGCGAGAAAGGCGGCGGGAACGAGGCCGAGCGCTTCGGCCCGCGCCGCCGTCGTATCATCGATAAAGGCGCCGGCGGGGTCATCGGGCTGGCCCCGGCCGCCATCGGTTCCATCAGTATCGGCGGCCAGCGCGGCGATACCCCTGGCGCCGGCGAGATGGATGGCGAGTGCCAGCGCATATTCCTGGTTCGGACCGCCCCGGCCATTCCCCCGTAGCGTCACGGTCAGTTCGCCGCCCGAGAGCATTGCGACGCGCCGGCCCGCCGCCGCATGTTCACGCGCCAGCCGGGCGTGTTCGGCGGCGACTTCACGCGCTTCGCCCTGCAGCCGGTCGCCAAGCACAACGCAGTCGTAACCAGCCTCGCGGGCGCGACGCTCTGCGGCCGCAAGCGCATCGGCCGGCCGCGCGAGTATGCGATAGACGCTTGTTGCGAAAACTTTGTCGCCTGGCTTCGGCGATTCACTGGCGGGATCGGCGAGGGCGCGCGTGATGGCTGGCGGCAAATCCAGCCGGTATTTTTCCACGATCGCCCGTGCGTCGGCTAGTGTGGTCGGGTCCGGCACGGTCGGCCCCGATCCAATCACCGCAGGATCGTCGCCGGGCACATCCGAGATCGCAAGCGTCATGACGCGTGCCGGGTGTGCGTGACGGGCGAGGCGACCGCCTTTAATGCGCGAGAGATGCTTACGGACGCAATTGATCTCGCCGATACGGGCGCCGCTGCGCAACAGCGCACGCGTCGTCGCCTGCTTTTCCGCGAGCGTAATGCCTGGCGCTGGCGCGATCCAATTGGCCGACGCGCCGCCGGAGAGAAGAACCAGCACGAGGTCGTCGGCGCCAGCGCCGTCGGCCAACGTCAGCGCTCGCTCGGTGCCGGAGAGACCGGCTTCATCGGGGACCGGGTGACCCGCTTCGATCATGGCGATGCACCGTGTCGGTCGGCCGTAGCCATGCCGGGTGACGGCAACGCCGTCCAACCGGCTTTGCGCGATGAGCGCCGGATAATGTTGTTCGGCTACTTCGGTGAGCGAGCCGGCGGCCTTGCCGGCGGCAAGCACCACCAGCCGGCTGCGTAAAGGCGCGTCTGGCAGATGCGGCGGCAGGCAGCGCGCGGGATGCGCGGCGGCGACCGCGGTCCGAAACAAAGATTCTAGCAGTTCGCGCGACTTGGTCGCCACAGCGCCCTCAATTGGCGTCCGAGGTTTTGAAACTCACGCGCAGGCGCAGTATGGAAAGACCCACGCTGGCTCTCTATCTTTCCATAGCTAACCTGCGGAGAAGATTATGGCTATCGATCAAAATACCCGGACGGAACTCGAAGCCGCGGTCTACCGTCGCCTGGTCGAGCATATGCGCGCGCGCACCGACGTGCAGAACATCGATTTGATGAACCTGGCGGGTTTTTGCCGCAACTGTCTCTCCAATTGGATGAAGGATGCCGCCGACGCCAAAGGGATCCCAATGACCAAGGAGCAAAGCCGCGAGATCGTCTATGGCATGCCCTATGATGAATGGCGCGCCAAGCACCAGAAAGAGGCGTCGGGCGAGCAAAAGGCGGCATTCGAAAAAGCAAGTCAAAAACATTGATCCGCGCATCGGCTGCGCGCCGTGCCTGTGCAGTGCTGTGGATGAGCGTGCCAAGCGCTTGACCGCAAGCCGCGCAGCTTCGAATCCTGCGGCGCATTGAGAGAATCGCGCCACGGAGTGCCCAATGGCTACTGCAGCCGCCGTCAAGGACGATCAGCCCGCCCGCCGTTTCGCCAAGGAACAGCTCAAAGCCTTCGTCGAGCGCGTCGAACGGCTCGAGGAAGAGAAAAAGGCGATCGCCGACGACATCCGCGATGTCTATGCCGAGGCCAAGGGCAACGGTTTTGATGTTAAGACGTTGCGCGTCGTCGTCCGTCTGCGCAAGCAGGACCTCAACGAGCGTAAAGAGCAGGAGGCTGTCCTACACACCTATCTGCATGCGCTCGGCATGCTCGAATAGGTCGGCTGTTATTGCCGAGGGCGCGGCGGCGAGCCGCAAACCGTAATCACATCATTTCAGCAGGATGAGGCCTACTGCAATACCGCAGTGCGCGTCTGATACCTTACAGTTGATATGAACACGACCGCGGGGCCGCTGAAACGCTCGTGGTTCAGGCCGGGATATGGATCGGCGGCGAACGTCATCATCACCGAGCTGCGCGGCTTGACCATGAGCGCGGCAAGCGAGCGGAAATCGCGCGCGCCGAGCGCAAGCGTCGTAAGGAAGCGGTGCACGTTTGGCGTCACCAGCACCGCGCGAAGCCAGGGATTTTCGAGCCGCATGCCGGCCTTGATCGCGACCACGGACGATGCGCTGGCACTGAGAATTGCCGAGGCGACCTGATTGGCGACGCGTTTGACCGCGATGGTGGTGCCGCTCGGAGTAACTGGAACGACCGGAGCATCCTGCTCGGAATAAAGCGCCCGCGCTGGACGAACCTCCGGCTCGGTGGAAATTGCGGCGGCGCGCAACGCGGCGACACCAGCGATAGAGGGTTTTTCGGGTGGATGCGCCGGCGGCTGCTCGGCATAGGCAAGCGTCACTTCCGCGGCGGCGCGGTCGACGTGGGGGTCGGGGAAGGGGCCAATCGCTCCAGTGGCCTCGCCCTTGCCGCTGGGCTTCGGCGAAGCCTCACGGCGCGAGGGGCGAGCGGATAGCGGCGCGGCGGTGGCCGCGCCGTCAGGCGGACCCTGCCAATAGCCGCGCGTGCGGATGATATCGTTGGCTGTTGCGGCGCTCGCAGCTTCGGCGACTTGCGTCGGAGCAGCCGATGGGGATGGCGGCAACAGCGCTGCGACTTGAACGACCTTTGGCGTCGACGCATCGCTTGCCGGTTTGCTGGGCCTGGCATCGGCAATGCTGCCCGCTGCCGGCTTGTTGTCCACATTGCGTTGCGCAGTGGCGATGCTAGCCGGCATGGCCGGCTTGGGCTGCGCCCGAAGCGGCGCCGAGACTGCCACTGCTGCCGATCGCGCCGCCGCGTCGTCCTCTTCGTGCCGTGCTTTCTGATATCGGCCAGCGCCAGCGCATAGCCCGGTAGCGGCTTGCCGTCGCTCGGAATGTGGACGGTGCGTCCATCGGGGAATACGCGCGCCAATTCCTCATGGGTCATGCGCGGCCACATGCGCACACCGGCGGTGTCCATGTGCACGAAGGGCGAGCCAGAGGTCGGATAGAAGCCCACGCCGCCGCGTTGCAGCCGCAAACCGACCTCGCGAAGCTGTTCGAGCGAGATTCCGGGAATGTAGAAGTCCAGCGCGTGGCCGAGCATGTGCTGGCTAAAACGCGCAACTCCGCCGCTGCGCCGCCGCAGCATTGCGTTGGTTTGCGGCGCTCGATAGCCGCAGACAATTTCAATCGGCTCCTTCGCATTGGCTTCGCGCTGTACCTCCCAAACCAAGTCGATGAGGTGCGGGTCCATGCGGTTCTGTTCGCCACGCCGCCAGTCGCGCAAGAACCAGTTAAGCTTCTCCAACGCGCTCTCGTCATAACGTCCGTTGCGCTTGTACGTGATCGTGATGTCTTCGCCGGTATGAAGATGATGCATCGTAATGGTTCGCGTATCGCCCTCCGCGACCGCGTTCTGCAACGTCTTCGAGCCGAAGATGAAAATGAGCAGCGCCAAAGCGACCGAATAAACGGTGCGTGCCGCGAACAATCGACGAGTACTCAGATGCGCGTTGTGAACGTGCACTGACCCAATCTCGCATCGGCGCATTCGCGATCCGCCGCAGCTTCCACCGCGCCGGTAACGCTAACGCATCGTTAATTTGGGAAGGGTCAACGCGAACGGTCGCACCCCACCCCCGAACACCGGGAATAGGGCTAATGGCCCAGTGTGGCAAAAAATGGCCGCCGCAAGCCCGGCGGCCCGAGGAATAGCGTGATTTGGGGGTAAATAGGGTTAATGCCGCCAGAGCTCCCCCGATTTAACGCTCCACAGTTTGCCCTGAATGGGTGAGTTTCTTGGTGCGGGCCGTGCCGCGGGGGTGCAGCGGTGCCGGCGGGACTGGTTGAGCGCTGCCAAAGCCGCCGAACAGGCGTGAGAAGAAATTGCCGCCACCATAATACCCGCCACCGTAATACGCGCCCCCATTCGGATAGTAGCCGCGCCCGCCGCCGTATGCGGTTCGGCCGCCGAACCAGGACGGCTCGTCGGGAATCGCCAACACCTCGCGGTGTGAAATGTCGATTTTGTGCTCGACGGGGATATCCGCGACCTTGCGGTCGGTGCCTTTGAGGACGGCAAGCAGTGCCCGGTCGCGGCCATAAATATCGTCGCGAATTTCAAGTTTGCCGGCGTCGTCAACGAAAGCAGTCTGATAGGTCAGATTGACCGGAATGAAAGTTGGAAATTGCATATCGGTCTCGCTTGTACTGAACATTTTCCGAATGCGATCCTCGGTATAGCCATCGCTGGGGCGGACCAGCGACAACAGCACCTCGGCATAGTGCACCGGGTCTTGCACGCGCATGCAGCCGTGGCTGAACGCGCGTTTGTCATTGGCAAACATGTATTTGTCCGGGGTGTCGTGTTGGTAGACGAGAAATTTGTTCGGGAAGTTGAAACGGATGCGGCCGAGCGCGTTTTTCTCGCCGGGTGGCTGCGAGATGTGAATGCTGCCATCGGCGTTGCGGTCGACTCTTAAACCCATGCGCTCGAGCACCGTCGGATCCTGCGCCAGCGCCGGCAGATATTCGTGATTAACGATCGACGGCGGCACGTTCCAGGTCGGATTGACGGTGATGAATTTCATTTCCGCCGTCATGATCGGCGTCGGCATCTCGGGCTTACCGACAACGATTCTGGTCACCCACATCTGCTTGCCGCCATGCATTACGCGCAGCGTGAAGTCCGGCAGGTTGACGATCACGTAAGTATCCGGAAGCCGGTGCGGCATCCAACGCCAGCGTTCCATATTGGCAATGATGATATCGGTCACGCGATCGGGCTGTCGGCCATTGAGCGCTTCGACGGTCGCCGCGGTGAGCGTGCCGGTGGCGGCGAGATCGTGCTGCTGTTGGAATTTCTTGACTGCTTCAGCAAGCGGCTTGTCGTAGGCGGTGCCGCTGTCGCCGGAAAAATGAAGGCGTTCGCGCAGCGCCGGCACCCGGGCGTCCTCCATGCCGATCTTCAGCACGGCGCCTTTGCCGATCGGCGCTTTCTCCTTATCGATCTTGCCGGCGCGGATGTCGGCGAGTTTGACCTTGAGCGCGCGATACCCAGGAGTCTGCGGCTCGTAGGAATCGAGCGTGGCGGCCACGTCGCTGACGCCGGCAACGGCGGCAAGAACGTCCCCCGGCTCCGCAGCCGACGTAGAAAATTCGATGTCCGCGCTGACGCGCGACCAATGTACGCGTCCGACGCTGGCGTGATGGGCGTAAGTGACGACCGCCGCGGTCAGCTTGATTTCCGCATCGGCCAGATCGGCCGGCGCGCCCAGCGCCGCGAAGCTCGGCACGGGATAATCGGCTGGATCATGCCCGTCGGCGTCGACATGATGAAGATAATCGATCGCCGCCGTGGCGCGCGCATTGACCTTGCCGTCGCTGATCCACAACGGCGCGTAATTGCGGCCGGAATAGAATGCGTCGATCTGTGTACGGTCCTTCTTGCTGCCGAGGACGCGATCGAACTTGCCATTGGCAAGTTCGCGCAGTTGTTCGGTGATGGCGGCGTCCGGGTTGGCGGCAACAGCCGTGGCGGGGGCTGCCCCTTCGGGACTGGCGGTGGCGGGCGCGGTTGCGGTCGTAGCCGGCTTGTCCGTCGGCTTGTCGGCGGCGTTATCGGCAGGCTTCTCGGCGGGCTGGGCCTCAGCCGCCGATTTAGCCGGTGCGGGCTCACCCGGGGCGGCGGTGGCGGCGCCAGGCGTCGCATCGGGTTTGGCCTCGCCGGCAACTGATGGCGTCGGGGCAGCCGGCGTCGCCGCACTGCTCGGCGCCGCAGGCGGTTTGGCATCGGTGGTTGGCGAATTCTGTGCGGATCCGGCGGCTGCAGGCTGCGCCGCCTTGTCGGCTTGCGAATCCTGAGCCAGCAATGCCGCGGCATCGCTGCCGGAAGCGGGTTCCGAAGCCGCGAACGTTCCGCTGGCGGAAACAGCGAGGAGGAGAGCAATGGCGGTCGAGGCGAAAAACCGATCGACACGATATCCCGACATTACGAATTCTCCTTCCCAGCCTGCGCGGAGCGAAGCGCCATTCCTCGACGAGGATTGGCATCAATTTATGGCAGAAGCCGCGGCGGAGCCGCCGCGGCGCGCCACTTTACGCGAGCCGCCAGTTTTTGTCCTGCGGCGGCCGTTAACATTCCCGCGAACGCGACGAATTTTGCCGCCTGTCGCAGCGCGGCCACGGCTTAGCTAACTCGTTCGCCGCCCTCAGTAATTAGGGCGTCCGCTGGCAAGGGAAATTCGGCCAAGTACGGTTTTGTAAGCCGCCCACGCGCCAGAACGGCCGACGAAGACGGCCAAGAAAAATTCTCCCGCCGCCATTATTATCGAATCAGTGCGTTGACCGGCGTTTTGCGCCGCAGGACCTTGCCATGCCCGCTCTCGATCCCGCGGATGTACTCATCGAACTCTGGCGCGACGCCGGCCTCGACGACGATGTATTGGATGACGTCGTCTTCACCGGCACCGAGCCGGTACTGCCGTCCTCATTCGCAGTCGGTACGGCAGCGCAGGCCACGATCGGCGCCGCCGGGCTTGCCGCCGCCGAACTGTGGCGGCTGCGCAGCGGGCGCCGGCAGCGCGTGAGCGTCGAGATGCGTGATGCGGCGGTCGAATTCCGCAGCGAACGCTACCTGCGCGTCGATGGAAAAGAGCCTGACGATCATCACGATCATATTGCCGGGCTGTACCGTTGCGGCGACGGCCGCTGGGCGCGGCTCCACACCAATTTGCCGCATCATCGCCAAGGATTGCTGCAGCTCCTCGGCTGCGATCACGACAAAGCGGCGGTGCAACGCGCGCTGGCGCGCTGGGAGGCGGAGGCGTTGGAAACGGCGGCGGCCGAAGCCGGGCTTGTGGCCACTGCCTGCCGCTCATTCGCCGAATGGGATACGCATCCGCAAGGCCGCGCCATCGCGAACTTGCCATTGTTGAGCATCGAGAAGATCGGCGCCGCGCCCGCGCAAAAGCTCGCGCCGGCGGAGCGGCCGCTGTCCGGCATCAAGGTCCTCGACCTGACCCGCATCATTGCCGGTCCGGTATGCGGACGGACACTGGCCGTCCACGGCGCCGAGGTATTGTTGGTCACTGCCGCGCATCTTCCTTCGATGCTGCCGCTCGTGATCGATACCGGCCGCGGAAAACTGTCGGCGCACATCGATCTGCGTCGGCCCGAGGGCCGTAAAGTGCTCGCGGATCTGGTGCGCGAGGCTGATGTCTTCGTTCAGGGCTATCGCCCTGGCGCGGTTGCTGCGCATGGCTTCGACGCGCAGGAGGTTGCCCGCCTTCGGCCAGGAATCGTCTACGCCTCGTTGTCCGCTTACGGACACGACGGGCCCTGGGCATCCCGTCGCGGCTTCGATTCACTGGTGCAAACCGCGAGCGGATTGAATATTGCGGAGGCCGAGGCATTTGGGTGCGCCGAACCGCGGCCCTTGCCGGCGCAAACGCTCGACCATGCCGCTGGTTATCTTCTGGCATTCGGCGTGATGGCGGCGCTCAAGCGGCGCGCCGAACAAGGCGGCTCCTGGCATGTTCGGGTCTCGCTGGCGCAGACCGGTTATTGGCTGCGCGGGCTCGGCCGCATCGACGGCATGCAATGTCACGATCCCGCTTTTGATCATGTGCGCGATCGGTTGCAGGAGACGCCGTCGGGCTTCGGCCGGCTCACCGCGGTTCGCCATGCCGCCGAAATGTCGGAGACGCCGCCGCATTGGATTCGCTCAACGGTCCCGCTCGGCACGCATGCGCCAGTTTGGCCGCGTTGAGATCCTCTCATGCGGAGCGGCCTTGCACCGCTGACGCCGCTGCGCCACATCAACCGTGGGCAGGGTTTTGGCTCAGCATTCCCGAAATCGGCACAGTCCAATCAGCACATGACGAAAGTCGCGAATAAATCGGCCGCCAAGCAAGCAATCCGATCCGGTCATAAAGCTCTGCGCCAATTGCCGGAATGGAATCTCGACGATCTTTATTCCGGCCTCGACGATCCGGCGATCAAGCGTGACCTGGAGCGCACCGACGCCGAATGCGCTGTTTTCGAGGACGCCTATAAGGGCAAGCTCGCGGCATTGGCTGCCGACGGCGGTACGGCGCTAGCGGCGGCGGTCCGGCGCTATGAAGCGATCGACGACCTGATGGGCCGGCTCGGCTCCTTTGCCGGGCTCGTTCATGCCGGCAATACGGTCGATCCCGCCCGTACCAAATTTTATGGCGACGTCCAGGAACGGCTCACCGCAGCCTCGATTCATTTGTTATTCTTCATGCTTGAACTGAACCGGATCGAGGACGCGATTCTGGAAAAGGCGATGGCCGATCCCGCGCTCGGTCATTATCGGCCCTGGCTCGAAGACGTGCGGCGCTATCGGCCCTATCAGCTCGAAGATCGTGTCGAGCAGCTTTTCCACGAAAAATCGGTGACCGCTTATTCGGCCTGGAACCGACACTTCGACGCTGCGATCGCGAATTTGCGGTTCAAAGTCACAGGAAAATCGCTCGCCATCGAGCCGACGCTTAATTTGCTTCAGGACCGCTCCGGCGCCAAACGCAAGGCCGCGGCGCAGGCGCTGGCGCACACATTCAAGGACAACGTCCAGCAGTTCGCGCTGATTACCAATACGCTCGCCAAGGACAAAGAAATCTCCGATCGCTGGCGCGGCTTTGTCGATATCGCCGACGAGCGCCACCTGTCGAACCGCGTTGAACGCGAAGTGGTCGATGCGCTGGTCGCGGCGGTTCGCGCCGCCTATCCGCGGCTGTCGCATCGCTATTATGCACTCAAAGCCAAATGGTTCGGCAAAAAACGGCTGCCGCACTGGGACCGCAACGCGCCGCTGCCGCAGGTGCCGATGCGCACCGTGAGCTGGACCGAGGCGCGCAACACGGTGCTGACCGCCTATGGCGCGTTCTCGCCAAAAATGGCGGAGATCGCCGAGCGCTTTTTTACCGAACGCTGGATCGATGCTCCGGTGCGTCTCGGCAAGGCGCCGGGCGCGTTCTCGCATCCGACCACGCCGTCGGCGCATCCTTATGTGCTCGTGAATTATCAGGGTAAACCGCGCGATGTCATGACGCTCGCCCACGAGCTCGGCCACGGCGTGCATCAGGTGCTCGCGGCCCCGAATGGCGCGCTGATGGCGCCGACGCCGCTGACGCTTGCGGAAACCGCGAGCGTGTTCGGCGAGATGCTCACATTTCGGAAATTGCTGGCGGCGACGCGCAATCAGAAAGAGCGCAAAGCGATGCTCGCGGCCAAGGTCGAGGACATGATCAACACCGTGGTGCGGCAGATCGCGTTCTATACCTTCGAGCGCGCGGTGCACAGCGAACGCAAGAACGGCGAGTTGACCGCCGCGCAGATCGGCGAGCTATGGCTTGACGTGCAGCGGGAAAGTCTCGGCCCCGCGATCGAGCTGAAGCCCGGTTACGAGACGTTCTGGTGCTACATCCCGCATTTCATTCACTCGCCGTTTTACGTTTATGCCTATGCGTTCGGCGATTGCCTGGTGAACTCGCTCTACGCCGTCTACGAGAACGCCGCGGAAGGTTTTGCCGAACGCTATCTCGCCATGCTCGCAGCGGGCGGCACCAAGCATCACTCCGAACTGCTGGCGCCGTTCGGGCTCGATGCCCGCGATCCGGCATTCTGGCAGCGCGGCTTGGCTGTTATCGGGCGGATGATCGAGGAGCTGGAAAGGCTAGGCTGAGCAATGACTTGTAAGTTGTAAAACGGCCGTTGAACTTGACATATTTGCATGTTATACAAATTGTAATACGAGGTGGCCCGCCATGAAACTCGAAGTCAAGCGGATCGGCAATTCGGACGGTTTAATCCTGCCGCGCGAACTGATTCAGCGCCTCGAAATCAAACGCGGCCAGCAGTTCCATGTCACCGAGCTTGCGGGTGGCGGCCTGCAGTTGCTTCCCTACAATCCCGATTTTGAAGCCACGATGGAAGCGGCTGACGAGATCATGGACGAATACCGAGATACTCTGGCGACGCTGGCAAAATGATCGCAGCGGCGCATGGCTGCCGAACCAAAGTGGCTGATCTACGAACAGATCATTGCGATCCATAGCCGCCAGTTGCGTCGCTTCGGTGGAAGCGCGGGATTGCGCGATGATGGCCTGTTACGATCTGCAATCGAAAG
>WNGK01006918.1_pt1 | contig 11922 bp, 10 predicted proteins | sample 5400601 | NCBI WGS metagenome assembly WNGK01 (sample SAMN13153376, study PRJNA577476) | soil metagenome | isolation source: 60 cm soil or saprolite under Garry oak tree replicate 1 | place: USA:California | collected 2016-06-15
CGGTCGGAACCACCACCAATACCTTTGAGGTGACTGATACCAGTGGGCACAAGGCCTCTTGCTCGTTCACGGTCACGGTAAACGACGTCGAGAATCCGGTGATCAGTTGTCCGGCCAGCTTCACGCTGGAGCCGACCTGTCCATCCGGCGCAGTGGGAACTTATACGACGCCTGTCGGGACAGACAATTGTCCGGGAGCAGTAACGACCCTGACAGCCGGGCTCGCCAGCGGTTCAGTCTTCCCGATCGGCACAACCACAGTGACCTATTCGGTTACCGATGCGCACGGCAATGGGCCAGTTTCGTGCAGCTTCACTGTGACGGTAAAGACTGTGTTCCAGACGATCGAGGACTTGAAGACCAGCGTCAATAGTTCTTCGCTCACCGGAACACAGAAGCAGGGGTTGATTGCTAAGTTGAATGCCGCAGAAGATGCTCTTGCTCAAGGGCACATGAGTACGGCATGTCAAAAGCTGGCCGACTTCATTAACTCGGTTCAGAATTACATCGACCACGGAAATATTTCGGCGGCCGTGGGCCAAGCTTGGATCAATACGGCCGCGCACGTGCGGAACGCAATTGCCTGTACGAACGATCCTTGCACGTGAGCCGACACGCTCGGGAACTGGTGGGGAAGCGCTAGGCAACTGACGCTTCTCCTCCTGAGGGCAAGTCTTGAAGCTTGCCTCGGATTTCTAAACTGTCTTGATAACTTTTATGCTTCTCGTCAACAATAATGGGCTATTCGGCGCAACAGTGGCCGGGACGGAATCCGCGTTCTACTGGTGGCCATCCCAAACTTCAACAGAAAAAAGGAGACTCCAAATGAGTAAGTTTCGGTTCACTATGAACGCATTGGCAATCGCGATCTTCACGTTCACTTTTGCTTCCTTCGCCCAGGCGCAGTCGCGCACCTGGGTTTCCGGCGTTGGCGACGACGCTAACCCATGCAGCCGCACCGCACCTTGCAAGACGTTTGCCGGCGCTATTTCAAAAACTGCTACCGGCGGCGAGATCGATGCTCTTGATGACGCTGGATTCGGGGCGCTAACTATCACTAAATCGATCACCGTTGAGGGCGGCGGACACACCGCCGGAGTCCTCGTGTCCGGAACCGCCGGCATTATCATTAACGCCCCAACCGACGCTGTGGTGGCGTTGAGAAACCTGGATTTCAATGGACTCGGCACCGGCCTGAATGGAATCAGGATTCTTGCAGCTAAGCTCGTGGTAGTTGACCACTGCCAGATTTATGCATTCAGGGGCAGCCCCGGCCGCGGCATCAGCGACGAGCGCAATACGGCAAGTCCGATTCCGCAACTATTTGTGAACGATTGCTACATCCGAGACAACAACGGCGGTGTCGCGGCAGCGGGCGCGGGGGCCGGGCCGATCAGAGTTACCATAGACAACACTCGTATTCAGGGAAACACTTCTATCGGCGTGTTCGGCAACAACTCCGCAGTAATCATGGTGAGATTCTCTAACGTTTCCGGAAACTTGGGCGACGGAGTCCACATTGAATCGAGCGCTCAAGCGAATGTAATCAGCTCAGTGCTGACTGAGAACCAAGGCGTCGCTGCCAACAACGTCAGCGGCTCCCAGCTCTCGCTGGCGGATGCGACAATTATTAATAACGTCACGGGAGTCAGCGGCACGATAACTTCGTTTGGCAACAATAACGTCAGGAACAACGCCGGCGGCAATACGCTGCCTGGACCAGTTGGCCAGCAATAGGCGATATGGACTTCACGTCCCTCCACTCACCGCCGCCCCCGGAGTCGAGCAGCGGTGGGTGGATACGTTTTCGTTTCGTCCCAGGCCTTAGTTAAATAGCTAATTAGGTAACGCCCTCTCTTTTTCGAAAAGAGAGGGCGTTTTCTCTTTCACAGACCGGGGCTCGCCGATGATGCGAAAATCTCTGTCTTGATTAGTTCACGCAATTTTTCTGGCTGCAGAGATTCCTGAGGAACTTGGCGGCCGTTGAGAAATAGACGCAGGATTGTTACTGTTTCGACTATTCCATAATCAACTGTCAGCCGTCGTCCTATATTCACATACCTGCTTGATTTTACTCTTTCAGGATCTCGAAGGGAGAAAAGAATGAGAAGACTGTTACAGATTTCTATGTTTGCGGCGTGTGTGGTGGCGTTTACGTCAATCACTCAGGCGCAGGCGACTCGCACCTGGGTGTCGGGTGTGGGCAACGATGCCAATCCATGCAGCCGCAGCGCGCCATGCAAGACCTTTGCAGGAGCTATCTCAAAGACTTTGACTAACGGCGAGATTAACTGTCTCGATCCGGCCGGTTATGGGGCGGTGACGATTACCAAGTCGATCACCATTGATTGCGAAGACACCCAGGGATCAATTCTTGCCAGCACCGTAACCGGGATCATTATCAACATCACCGGGAGCGCCAGCGCCGATCCGCTGGCGACTGTGCGCCTGCGCGGGTTATCTATTAATGGCACCGGGTCATGCACCTCACCATGTCTGGGCACGCGCACGGGGATTCGCGGCATAAACGTGAGCAGCGCCAACACTCGGCAAGTCAAACTGTTTGTGGATGAATTGATGATTCACGGGTTTGTCAACGAGGGTATTCTCTTCAACGGACCGGGCGGCGACCTGGTAGTGAGGCACACTTCAATTATTGACAACGGCGGTAGCGGCATCCGCACACTTAGTACGCTGGCGGGTTCGACCGGGGTGATCCATGTTACGGTTGAAGGCTCAAATACTTCCTTGAATCAGCAGGGTATCCGATTCGAAGGCAATTCGTTCGGAGTGGTGAGAAGCAGTACCGCTTCCAATAATACTCTCAACGGCCTGGTCGTTTTCCCGGCGAGCATAGGGGGTGCCGAGATGGAGATCATGGACAGCAACGCGAACAATAATAGGCAGTTCGGGATATTTGCGGGAGGAACCGGACAATCGGGCGTGGCGCGCATCTTTAACGTCACAGCCTTTCACAATACGTCGAACCAACTGTCCATTAGCGCCGGAGGCCAAATATTATCTAACGGCAAGAACCACATTGGCACTCCGACAAATGCGCCCGGCGTATTTACCGATCAATAGACTCCGTTCAGATTCAGAACTCTTACCTGCGACCTCTCAAGGGGTCGCAGGTTTTCTTTCATGACAAGCATGGCCTGGTAATGCGTGCTCGCTCGCGGTGCCCTTGACCGGCCAAATGCTTGTCATTAAACTGGCCCCTTGTTCAAGCAAACGAAACAACGCACTCAAATTCGCTTGATGATCGCGCACGAGCCTCTTAAGCTTTAACTCAATGGGTTTGACCACTAGTGAAAGCTCGAGCGCTCTGGAATCAGGCGCCTCTATCGAAACGACTTCAAACGGCGACGCAGAGCACCCCTCGACTGCAGGCCTGCCGAATGAGCCTTTGATTACTATCGAGCGCAGCACTTCCTGGAAGCCTGCTGATCTCAGCGAACTGTGGGCCTATCGCGAACTGCTCTATTTCATGATTTGGCGCGACGTGAAGGTGCGCTACAAGCAGACAGTGCTGGGTATACTTTGGGTCATCATCCAGCCTCTGCTGATGATTCTTATCTTCACACTGCTTTTCGGAAGGTTGGCTGGACTTGAACATCTAACAGGCGGCATTCCCTATCCGTTGTTCGCTTGTGCGGGCCTTCTGCCGTGGACATTCTTCGCCAGTGCCATCACCAACAGTAGCAACAGTCTCGTAGGCAACGCGCAACTCATAACCAAGATCTACTTTCCCCGCCTAATCATTCCCGCAGCGGCGGTGGTGGCGGGTTTGGTAGACCTCGCATTGGCTTTCCTGATTCTTGCGACGTTGATGGCTTATTACGGAGTTGGGGCCACCGGGAGCCTACTGCTGGTTCCGGTGCCAATTATGCTACTAGTGTTGTTGGCGTTCAGCGTAGGCATGTTTCTGGCCGCAATGAATGTCAAGTATCGCGACATCCGTCATGCGGTCCCTTTTATGATCCAATTCTGGATGTTTGCTTCGCCAGTTATCTATCCAACGACGCTTCTTCCGGAACGCTGGCGCTGGGTGCTCGCGCTTAATCCGATGACCGGTATTATTGAGGGGTTTCGCGCAGCGCTATTTGGCAGCAGGATGAACTGGAATCTCCTCGGCTTCTCGACGGCGGTCACTTTCTTACTGTTGCTCTACTCCTGCTTTGCTTTCAGGCATATGGAGAAGAGTTTCGCTGATGTGATCTGACCCATGAACTTGATCATCAGAGCTAAGAATCTCGGCAAAAAATATCGCATCGGCGCGCGTCGTGCGGCTTTCATGACGTTGCGCGGATCGCTGACTGAAACGGTGGCTGCACCCTTCCGCGCGCTGCGCAGCGGAGGCCAGACAGAAAAAGATCGAACGATATGGGCGCTCGCCGACGTTAGCTTTGACATTCAACCCACGGAGGTTGTGGGAATCGTGGGACGTAATGGGGCCGGCAAGAGTACGCTGCTAAAAATCCTTTCGCGTATTACCGAGCCTACAACCGGACGCGTGGATCTTTACGGGAAAACCGGGAGTCTCCTGGAAGTTGGCACAGGATTCCACCCTGAACTAACGGGACGCGAGAATACATTCCTCAATGGGGCGATTCTGGGGATGAAGCGCGCAGAAATTGCCCGCAAGTTTGATGAAATCGTAGCTTTTTCAGAGATCGAAAAATTTATCGATACACCGGTCAAATTCTATTCATCCGGGATGTATGTGCGCTTGGCTTTCTCGGTCGCCGCCCACCTCGAACCGGAAATTCTGATAATTGACGAGGTGCTATCGGTCGGCGACATGGCCTTCCAGCAGAAATGCCTACAGAAGGTGGGTCAGATGAGAGAGCAAACCAAAGCCGTCATCCTGGTTTCGCATAGCATGATTTCAGTGAGGGCCATTTGCTCCAGAGTGATGTTGCTTTCCGAAGGCCGTCTGGCAGCTGACGGCAAGCCTGATGCTGTCATACCGCTTTACGAGAAACTAATGCACGAACGGAGCCGTGAGGCACGAGACGAGGTGTCGCACGGCATGGGACAAATTCAAATCAAAGCCGTGAAACTACTTGACGCGGACGGAGTTGATAGACAGGCATTCGAGATTGGCGAGAAGGTTACGGTGATGATAGAGTATGACGCTGTCGAGCCCGTAAAAGACGTCATTGCCTACGCTGCCATCCGGCGCCCAGATGACTTTATCTGCGTGGGCACGAGCACCAAGCTGGAGCGCGTCACACTCCCCCCTCTGGAAGGTCCTGGAGCAATAGCAATCGAAATCCCCGAGCTACTGGTGATCCCGGGCCATTACGTGATGGACGTTGTTTTTTATGATCATAATTACGAGTACCGATCTTATTTTCTCGGGCGCAAGAGGGTTTCATTTGAAGTAAGTTCCGAGATTCCTTCGCTCGACGCGATGTATGGCGTTTTCTACCAAAAACAGCACTGGCGCCTTGTGGGTCACGAGAAAATCGACAGCGAGGACCCCCCGAGCACATAAATGAGTTAGCGGTTAAAAACCAAGTATCGATAATTAGGAGATTAAGCGGAAGCGGTGAGCATGATGGAAGCGCCACAGGAGCAAAAGCACTACGGTCTTCGGGCCGGAGCGGAAGAATTCCCGCTGATGATTGTCATGTCGATCATCTACCCGTGCAACTTCGGCTGCCCGATGTGTCCGTACACCGATGGCAACTCGGAGATTCGTAAGTTCTACCGCGAACGAAAGGGTGAGCTATTTCCGGTTCCGCTTTGGAAAAGCATTGCCGACGAGTGTGGTGAATACGGCGCCTGGATGCGTTGTACTGGTGGTGGAGAGCCAATGCTCCACCCACATTTGGTTGAGATGATCGAGTATGCCAAAGACCAGGGCGCTCGCATTTGGCTCAACACCAATGGCAGCATGTTTGGTCCTTCGGCGAGCCACCGGGAAAAACTTGAGCGGGTAATTCGCGCGGGCATAGATCTGATTGAGTTCTCAATGGACGCAGGCGACGCGGAACTCTATGCCAAGCTACGTCCGCCGCGCGGCGGCATGACTAAGTCAGCCGCAGAATGGTGGGAAGGACAAGTCTCGAACGTGCGCGCAGCGCTTGAAATACGGAAGCAACTTATCGCTCCAACTCGGGTGGTCGTCTCGATTATTCGGCAGGAGGAAATCGAAGGTAAATTAGAGCAGGCGGTGGACTTCTGGCTGCACGAGATTGGTGTGGATGAAGTAATAACGCGGAAGTTTCTGACCTGGGACGACAATACTAACATTCCTGCCGATAAGGCTTTGGATAAACATCTCTACAAGGATTTACCAACTGAAAAGAAGCAGCCCTGCGTGTGGCCTTTTGAGCGATTGAACGTAGATACCCTGGGACGGATTTCCCTCTGCGGGCAAGACATCTCGTTCCGGTCGTCCGAGTTTTTTCCCAACGCAAACGATGTTTCGATCAAAGAAATCTGGCGGGGAGAAATGTTCGACTGGTATCGAACGATGCATCTGAGCGGACGCGGGGCGGAATGTTTTCCCTGTCGTGGATGTTCTGCGTGGTTCGCAGGCATACGCGATTGGGAGCACGGATGGCTAAAAGTTCTGCGCACGTCCGGAGATCACCTCAAGGAAATGATGAGTGAAGACCTGGGTGTCGAGGTACAGATTTACCAGCCAACGGCCTAACCGTTCATCGTCCTGGGCAAGTCCAGTGTTCATCCGTTCCGATCAAAAGACCTGACTGTCTCATCCTCACTTCGGAGGGCTCGCTTCGAGCAAAAAGTATGGCGGAAAGCTACGCTCATAAAGTTGCTGCAGAGCCGATCTCGAAAGAAGAACAGCTAAAAGCGGTCGAAGCTGCCGGTCATAAGTACTACTACACGTCGGCGCAGGAGTTCGATGACATCAATAAGAAGATGGTCATCGAAGAGATCCGCCGCTTTATCAAACCGGGCCGAATGCTCGAGCTCGGATACATTAATAATATTTGGACGAATGCTCTGCTAGCCGCCGGCGGTTGCGTAGACATTCTCGAGGCGGCTTCTAACCACGTGGAAAAGGCTCGCGAGGACTTCAGCGGCAATCCGCAGGTCAGCGTATTTCAAACTCTCTTCGAAGATTACATTCCTCAGGAGAAATACGACACCATGCTGATGTCAGGAGTGATAAAGCACATTCCTGATGATATTGGTTTTCTTCGCAAAGCGCGGGCATGGTTAAAGCCAGATGGGGTAGTCATAGCATGCACCCAAAACAGCAGGTCCTTCCATAGACGTCTCGGGACTTACATGGGGCTCGAACTGGCGCCGGATGCCCACAACAAAAGAGACCGGGAAGTTTTCAATATTCATCAATACGATCGTTACAAATGGCGCGCCCTGTTTCTTGAGGCAGGGTATGAAGTTGTGAAGGTTGAAGGCGTCTTCTTGAAAATTCTTTCAACCGAGCAAATGATGTATCTGGGCGAGAAATATGATGTTCTCAAGATCATGGAAGGGCTCAGACAGTTGACGCAAGAATTACAGGACTACGCCTGGTATTTGTTTCTGATTGCACACTTACCCACCGGCGACCTCTCGCCTCAGGCAGGCTAAGTGGTGCTTTGCCGACTTAAGCTCTAGAATTATCTCAGCGGTAATGACATTCGAGACGGTTAACATCATTTATGACGGTCAATGCGGATTTTGTATTCGCTCGCTCCGGATTGTCAGGGCGCTGGATATATACCGTTCGTTCCGATTCCATGATTCACACCAGCCGGAGACCTTCCACCGGTTCCCGGAACTGCGCGGAGCAAATGTTTCTGATGCGATGTACGCTGTGGCCGAGGGCGAGCCAATCTATGAAGGTTTCTTTTCTTTTCGGCGGTTGATCTGGTGCAGCCCTCTGATGTGGATATTAATTCCAGTTTTCTACTTTCCGGGCGCCGGGATCCTTGGCCCACGCGTTTACGCCTGGGTTGCTCGGAACCGTAGTAAATTTGGTTGCGAGTCGAATGTCTGCGACCTTCCACCCCAGCACCACGGCTGAAGCATGAACCCGACCCGAGGAAAGCCGCCGCAGTCATGTCTCCATTGATAGCATCTCCTGACGGTTTTTACCCGCAGCTAAGTCTCAATGCACAGTCGTTCTTCCGCTTGGTTTACGGGATTCTTCTGTTCGCGCACCTGATCCTGCTCTTGCCACACAGCAGAAGATTTTTTATGAGTGAGCGGTGGAAGGGATACGCTCAATCATCGTGGGACGTTGACATCGTTCAAAACCCTTTTGTGAATCCGATCGTGATGGCGACGTGGTTCATTTGCGCCGCGCTGCTGACGTTCGGGCGCTGGACCGTGCTGGCGGCCTTAATCAATCTGCTTCTGTGCCGCTATTTCTTCGTGCACATGCGTTGGAAAGGCGTCTTGCGCGGAATGGGCGCGCCCGGTTACATGACCTACTGGCTGGCCGCGGCGGTTTTTCTGCTGGAATACACACTTCACTATGCACCGCAGGTAAGACCTCTGGCCCTGCTCGTGCTTCAGGTTGATTTCGCTTTGATCATGTTATCGGCCGGTGTTTACAAATTTACTGCCGGCTTTCCACGTAATCACGGCATGGAACTCGGACTGGTCAATCCCGAGTGGGGTTACTGGTGGCGATCATACAGGAACAAATCGCCCAACGATTTCGTCATTAAGACGCTCAACCAGCTTGCGTGGTCAACGGAAGTCGTGGCCGCGATTTTGATGTTGATTCCACCGACACGCTTCATCGGCGCGATACTAATCATTATCAGTTTTTTCTTCATCGCGACGCACATTCGGCTGGCGCTGCTTTGCCAAATGGTCATGCTGTGCGGCGTGCTCTTCTTTCATCCCGGCAGTTTTGGCGACAACCTGGCCGCTCTGGTGGTTACATCGGCGCCGCCCGCAGTCAATCTGGCCGGACCCGTGCTGGCGGTGGCTAACCAGGCGCTGACCATCGCACTTTGGATCTATCTCTTCCTGCTGCCCCTTGCTTATTTTGGGATCTACTACAATTTTTTTGCGCGCAAGCGCTTCCCGCAACCGTTTCAACAAATACTCGAGATGTACACCAACTTTTTCGGGATCATTATGTGGCGGGTATTTACAATCGATCTGATTAACTTTTTCCCCAATGTCTATAGTCAACCGCGCGCGGGCGGCGAGCGCACTTTGATCTCGCGTTACGGATGGCGCGCCGGCAGTCTTCGCTTCAGCCACGTGGGAGAGTCCATTACGCTGACTTGCCTCTTCACGACGCTAAAATATTATCCGAGCAATCACGGATTATTCACCGAGAGACTGCTACGTTACGCGCGCACTATTCCCTGTCCCGACGATTGCGTACTGGTCTTTGAGTACATCTTCATTGACAAGACGGAGACGAGTTTCGATTTTGTTCCCGTGGCAGAGTACGTCGTCGATCCAGCTGCCGGAACCGTCGTCGAACACGTTTTGAACAAGCAGGTCAGCGTCCACGCGGCGCATGCAGCTTCACCTTTACATGAGGCCGCCCGTCCCGGCAGCTACGCACCTCTACATAGTTAAATCGGATACCGACCGCGTATGGAATATTCCCAGTCTCTTCAACCGGCGGTAATTCTGGTCACGGGCGGACACGGACTTTTAGGCTCACGCGTTTTGCCGCTGCTGGCGGAGAATAATCCCGGCGGCGAGATCCTCGTCGTAGCCCGGAAGGAAAAGCAGCGGGCTGATAGCAGCGCTCAGATAAGGACGATTATCGCAGACCTGCGCGACGAAAATCTTTGGGCGCTTTTACCCACGACGATCACGCACGTCTTCCACCTCGCGGCCGTCATCCCCTGGAAAGCGGAAGACAAGTATAAGGCAAGCGTTGTAACCGATAATCTGCTGCCAACGGCTTATCTGATCGAGCACAGCCAGCGTTGGCCGCGCCTGGCACAAGTGATTTACAGCTCTTCCGTTTCTGTCTACGCCCCGACCGCTCAAACTCTGAGCGAAGACTCTCCGAAGCAGCCGGCAACGCTATATGGAGTCGCCAAACTGGCCGGCGAACAACTCCTTGGCTGCCTGGAAACAAGGAACGTGCGCATGGTCTCCCTGCGGCTGAGCTCGCTTTACGCATCCGGACAGTACCAGGGCACGGTTTTGCCAATGATGGTTAAGCGGGCGATACAAAAACAGGACTTACTTATCTTCGGTGACGGGACCAGGACCCAGGATTTTCTTCATTGCGAAGACGCCGCTCGGGCAGTTCTTTTAGCATTCCAAAAACAAGCGCATGGAGCCTACAATATAGGGACCGGAACTGCCGTGAACATGACCGAACTGGCTCAGGCTGTAAACGCTATATTCGCTAACGGCGAGTCGCGGCTCGTGTACCGGCCGCAAAATATGGAGAATGATCATGGCATAAAGCTCGATATCAGCAAAGCCAGACGTGAACTTGATTTCCAGCCGCGACTCCAACTCGAAGAAGGCCTTCGACATTTGCAGCAGGAGATGATCCGGGACTCAGTTGCGGCTCCGCCCTGAAAATATGAATGATCAACCTCAGTCTCAAGTTAAACTGAGTCCGGTGTTCAGTGAACTGTAATGCAGGTATCCAGGGAGAAAGAATCATGACCAACAAGCCGGTGCTGTCTTACGACTCACGTGTAAATCCTTACTTCCCCCATCAGGTTTTGATGGAGACGACCAGCGCTTGTCAGTTACGTTGCAAGATGTGCGCGCGGGAAGAATCCTTGAAAAAAGGATTGCTGAAGATCGGCCAGATGGAACAGTGGCTGGCGGAAAAGATCATCGAGGAAGTAGTTTCGGTTAACCCGAAAACGCGACTTTGGTTCTGCTATTTCGGCGAACCGACTATATCAAGACAGTTGTGGCAGCGCATTCGTCTGGCCAAAAACAAAGGCATAGAGACGACCATCATTAACAGCAATGGGAATCTACTGAAGCCGGAAATGGCGGACCAGCTAATCGACTCGGGCCTGGATGAGATTTATATAGGCCTCGATGCGGCCACGGCTGAAACCTATGCGCAGGTTCGCCTCCGCGGAGACTACAATAAACTGATAAGCAACATCGACTATCTGCTAGGGCATAAACCTGAACGGCTCAAGGTCACCGTGCAGTTCGGTGTTTATGAAGAGAACGAACATGAACTGGAAGACTTCAAGAAATATTGGGCCGACAAGGACGTGTCGATTTTTGTTCGCCCCAAACTCACCTGGATAGGAACGTTGCCCGAACATTTCCATACGCAACAAGGTCGTTATCCCTGTCCGTGGATTTTTGACAGCTTGCCAATCTATTTCAACGGGCTGGTTCCCTATTGTATTTGCGATTGGAATAATCGCCTGCCTGCCGGTGATATCAAACAGCAATCAATCCGGCAGGTTTGGCAGACTGTTTACCGAAAGTGGCAAAACCTGCAACTTCAGTCAAGGTTTGATGAGCTACCAGACTTCTGTCGCGCCTGCCGCGACTGGCAGTCGAAGCCTCTCCAGGGAACTCTCGAAGAATTGTTCGACCATCGATGGACCTTTGCGGATGTCGATATGGAGAAACCGAGCCATCTCAAGGTCTGATTAGTTCATGTGCGTAGGTCTTTCATGGCGCGAAGGAAATCACTGACGGATACGGGGGATAATGACTAGCCACCGAGTTTTGATTACCGGCATCGGTGGCAATGTCGGTCAGGGCGTGCTCAAATCGTTACGCGCGAGTGAGCGGCACTTTTATACCGTCGGAATCGATATGGAGCCTCTTTCCGCGGGGTTTTCGCTGGTCGATGCCTACTATCAAGTCCCCCGAACTACCGATCCCGAATTTCCGGGCGCGCTGGGAGCGATTGCGGAGAAAGAGAATCCGGAGGCGGTTTATGTTTGCTCGCCGACCGAGCTCGAGTTTTTTAGCAGCAATAAAGACGAATTGGAGCGAGACTCAGGG
>WNGK01011004.1_pt1 | contig 11919 bp, 6 predicted proteins | sample 5400601 | NCBI WGS metagenome assembly WNGK01 (sample SAMN13153376, study PRJNA577476) | soil metagenome | isolation source: 60 cm soil or saprolite under Garry oak tree replicate 1 | place: USA:California | collected 2016-06-15
GCAAGCGGAACGAGCCGGCATTCGTAAAGGAAATCGCCCGCCAACTGGGCGAATTGCGCGGTATTTCTACCGAAGAAGCCGGATACCTGACAGCCAGCAATTTCTACAAATTTTTCAGACTGGCTGAATCGAACAAAGACAAAGTTCCAGGGCGTTAACCCTGCCTCTTCTGGTACCCTCAAAGGTTAGTTTGCACAGTTTTTGGGAAAGCTCAGCATGCCAGAAAATACTTTCGACATTGTGAGCAAGATCGACTTGCAGGAGGTCTCCAATGCCATCCAACAAGCCCTCAAGGAAATTCATACGCGCTTCGATCTGAAGGACTCGAAGTCGAGCATCGTGCTCGAGGGTAAAGATGCAATCATTCTGCAGTCAGTTGACGAATTCAAATTGAAAGCGGTCAACGATGTCTTTCAGCAAAAGTTAGTAAAACGGGGCGTGCCGCTGAAAGGTCTAACCTACGGCGCAGTGGAATCAGCCTTAGGCGGAACAGCCCGCCAGCGGATCACCATGCAACAAGGCATACCCATCGAGAAGGCGCGGGACATTGTCAAGTTGATCAAGAATTCAAAGAAAAAAGTGCAGGTCTCGATCCAGGGAGATTTGGTGCGGGTGAGCGGTAAAGATCGCGACACACTCCAGGAAGTGATCGCTATGCTGCGCCAGCAGGATTTCGGAATCGACATGCAATTCACGAACTACCGCACAAATTGATAACTTACCCCGGAGGCACGAAGACAATGACGGTGAGTTAGGTGAGGCTGAGTTTGCTCTCCCCGTCTCTGTGCCTCCGCGGTGATACAAAAGCTCCATGAGCACGCCCGCCACCATTAACGGCAAGGAAGTTTTCGAACTTCTCCGCGACGATCTCGCTGCCATCGAGCGCGAGTTTGGCCGCGATACTGTCGCTGGCGTCGAGGCCATCACCGAGATTGGCGAATACCTGCGTGGCGGCGGCGGCAAGCGCATCCGGCCAGCATTGCTGCTTCTTTCTTCAAAGCTGTTCAATTACCAGGGTCGCGGCGCCATCCGCTTGGGAGCGGTAGTTGAAATCATCCACACCGCCACGCTGGTGCACGACGACATTATTGACGAAGCCCAAATCCGCCGTGGTCGCCCCGCCGCAAATACGCAGTGGGGTAATTCGAAGTGCGTGCTAGCCGGTGACTGGCTGTACATGCAGGCGTTCAAAATCGCTGTGCAAGAACGCAACTTCCGCATTCTGGATACATTGATTGATTTGACCCAGCAAATGGTGGAAGGTGAACTCCTGCAGATGGAAAAGCTCGGCAAACTGATTTCGCTCGACGAGCACTTTGACCTCATCTACCGGAAAACCGCATGCTTGTTTTCCGTATGCATGCGCATGGGTGGAATCCTCGGCGGCGCCACGCGCGAGCAGGAAGAAAGTTTGGCGCAATATGGACACGATCTGGGTATGGCGTTTCAGATCACTGATGACGTGCTCGACCTTACAGCGTCCGAAAACGTTCTGGGTAAGCCCGTTGCTAGCGATCTGCGCGAAGGCAAGGTAACCATGGCTGTGATCCACGCGCTTGAACGCTGCACTGCCAGTGAGCGCAAGCAGATTGAAACTGTGCTCCAGGAGCGGGCATTTGACGGCGTCACCCATGCAGAAATTCTGGAGATTCTGGAGAAGTACGGGTCGCTCGAAGCGGCCAACACCCGCGCTCTCCGCTTTGCCGAGCTCGCGCGAAACGCAATTTGCAGTTTTCCCGACAGTGAAATCAAGCGCGCCCTGCTGTGGGCGCCGGAATTCGTTGTAGCTCGGGAAAAATAATCACATCCTCAGCCAGAGAGCTTCACTCCTTAACGGGGGAAACTAGAGCCGCCGCAATGATCGGAGATCATCCCAGGAAGGGCCGTCTAAGACCCAGGCCGCCGAGAAGCTCGCGTCCACCACTGCCGCTAACCAGAGCTATTGGAACCGGTATCCCGGCTTGAGCTCACAGCGGTAGACCTTGCTCCGGTCTGGGTTGACTCTGGCATTGCAGTCCGCCCAACTCAAGTGGAGAGCTGGCCCCAGCGGAAAGATGATGGTTGATCGCTCCATGTCAGCCTCAATACTCACACCTTCCGATTCGGACGGCAGAGTGAAATTGAGCGCTCGACCGAAGATCACGGGATACGAGTGATGGATCATCTCGCTGGCCATGGGATGAAAGACTTCGGCTTCCACGTTTCCTGTTCCGGCATCCAGAGATGCGCCGCCGATCGCGGCTTTCCACTTGCCGTCGGGCGAGCATGGATCCTGCCCGTTGCACGGCACATTGCCTTTATTCTCAATTTGAAATACTTGCACCGCACTACCTATATTCACCGCTGCCATGGTCTTGATCGAGTATCTTATCCGGACATTTCCCACCAAAGATTGAGACTGGTTGGCCTCGATGCGGGTCTCCCGAGGGAGTGGCGTCATGCGAGCAACGTAAAGTTTGTCACTGGCGAATTCCTTTAAATCGAGCGGCCTGTAACCGGAGTGCCGAAATTGAAGGGTGACCGCATGACCTCGCCGAAGTGCGATGGGCAGCGTGATTCGAAAGTATCCCATAGCGTCAGATTTGGCAGTAACGGTTTTCAACTCGTTCGCCGCCGTAATCTCGACGTCAGCTATGGGCAATTCTTTTTTTGGATCAGGATCCTGCATGGTGACTGCGCCCCTGAGCGATACGGGCTTGCGATGAAAAGTAAAAAAGAGCGCAGTGCCTAAAATGACGCTAGCCACGGCCGCCGCCACAACCCAAACTGCAACCGATCGTTTTTTTCCCATCCTGAGACTTACGCCGGGTTCCGAGGTAGCTGCCATGGCACCATTCTAGGGTCTTTATCTATCCGAAAGATCGGTTAATATCAAGATACGGCGGATGACAAATCAGAAGTCTAAACAGCTTTCGCGCCGGAAGGTGCTGAAGCAAATCCTGGGGACTGGTAAGCTAATCCAAAAACCGGCTTGGTGAAGGACAGATGCAACGTCAAAATTAATGATCAAGGCATTGTGGCTAGCATTGCGGCCACTGGTTTCGGCCTGACAGCCTTGTGCCTCGGGCAAAAACACGGCTGGATCCCCCTCGCAGCGGCACGAGAGCGTGCTCTGACCACGCTCCGATTCCTCTGGAAAAAGTTGCCCAATCACCGAGGATTCTTCTATCACTGGGCGAATATAAATACCGGCGAGAGAGTGTGGGATTCGGAGGTGTCTTCGGTCGATACGACCATTTTGCTGTGCGGGGTTATCACTTGCCAGCAATATTTCCAGCATTGGGAAATCTCCCAGTTGGCGCATGACATTTTCAATCGCGTGGACTGGACATGGCTCTCAGAAGACACCACCTTACTACCACATGGCTGGACCCCCGAATTTGGGTTCCTCCCGTACCGCTGGGATCACTACAGTGAGCTGATGATGATGTATCTGTTGGGGCTGGGATCATCTTCTCATCCGTTGCGGCCAGAAGCCTGGTATGCCTGGAAACGCTTGACCTTCGACTATGATGGCTTACGCTACATCGGGTCCTTTGCTCCCCTCTTCATACACCAATATTCGCAAGCCTGGTTTGACTTTCGTGGCAAACGGGATAGATTTGCTGATTATTTTCGAAATTCAGCCATTGCTACTGAGGCACACCGTCGTTTTTGTTTGGAATTATCCAAACAGTTCCCGACGTACAAAGACGACATGTGGGGAATAACGGCTTCTGACTCTCAAACCGGCTATGTGGTTTGGGGTGGACCGCCGGCGGTTGGCCCCATTGATGGGACCCTGGTGCCCAGTGCCTCCGCGGGTTCGCTGCCCTTCTTGCCCCAGCCCGTCATGCTCGTTCTGCAGACGATGAAGAATCGCTATGGGACCGCGTGGAGCAAGTACGGCTTTGTGAACGCGTTCAATCCGCTCACCAATTGGTATGACAGCAGCGTGATTGGAATTGATACCGGAATCACTATGCTCATGGCGGAGAACACTCGAACCGGCTTCGTCTGGGAAACATTCATGAAGAGTCCAGAAGCACGTCGGGGAATGGACCGCGCCGGCTTCAGGAGTTATTACCAGCCTCGAATTGATGATCCTAAAGGCTCGGCCCCTGCAGGATCGCAGTAAGTTTCTCAAAACCTCCCAGAGGATTTTTTTCAAAAAACGTGGAATTTTTTCGCGCGGATTTGGCGATAAAGCCTTGCCACAACTTGGGTTCCGGCAACCCGGTTGGGTCCGCTGCAACACCCCACCCACTCAAAGGTGCAGAGGATAAAGGGGTAACCAGGAAATTCTCGGTGGCTTGGTGTGACCCCAACCTGCCTTCGCGTGATGATTCAGGTATGGAACTCAACGTGAAGTGACTTAGCTTGGAATCCGCTCCGCTCAGCGAAAGTTTCCGGCTCTCAGGCAACCCTTAGGAAGGGACTGGGGACCTCAATTCTTAACCTTTTTTGGTCTGTTTACCCATTAGGAATTTGGATCCTGGAATCCCTGTTCCGGAAGCGATTGTCGCGCAGGTGTTCAACGGGAGCGATTTCCAGGGTTCTGATATGGCTGAGCGGGAAAATTTTTGGAAGGGATGGCGGGAGCGCTTTTCGGCCCTCCGCAATGTGCCACCGGTCCTCAGAATTGTCTGGGAATCCGGTCCGGTGGTCGTGGGCTTGGGGCTTGCCTTCCGCTTTCTGGCTTCGTTCGTCCCCGTCCTGGCTCTCTGGATCACGAAACTAATCATTGACACCATCGTGCGTGCGGTTGCTGCGCATCGGCCGGTGGAAGGTTCGCTTTGGTGGCTAGTCGCTGCGGAATTCGCGCTGGCCATATTCGGTAGCGTTCTCGGCCGGACAATTGACTATTTGGACGCTCTGCTGGCTGACAACTACACCCGGCACGTCAGTATCCAGGTGATGAAGCACTCTGCTGATTTGGATCTCCTGGCATACGAGAACCCGGTTTTTTATGACCGGCTCGAGCGAGCGCGCGTGCAAGCGACGGATCGGCTGGGAATGATTCAGTCGATAGGGCGACTCATTCAGCAAGTGATTACCGCTGGGTCTTTGTCGGTTTCAATTCTCCTGTTTTCACCCTGGTTGTTGTTGCTCTTGATCGCTGGCATTATTCCTGCGTTTCTTGGCGAAAGCCATTTCGCCTTTCTCGGATACGCCCGGAATCTGCGCCAGACCCCAATTCGCCGGCAACTCGATTATTTGCGTGTCCTGGGAGGAAGCAGAGAAGCTGCGAAGGAGCTCAAGCTCTTTGGATTGAAGGATTTCCTCGTTGAAAGGTTCACCAAGCTCTCGAACCAAATTTACCTGGAGAACGTCGCATTAGCACGGCGCAGGCTGGTGGCGGGAGCTTTCCTGTCGCTGGTCGGAACGGCAGGCTATTACTCTGCATACGTATATGTGATCTGGCGCACGGTGGCAGGATTCCTGAGCATCGGTACCCTGACCTTCCTCACCGGGGCAATCGTTCAGGCAAGCAGCAATATCCAACAGATATTTTCCACGCTTTCAAGTATTGCGGACCAAGCCCTGTTTCTTACCGACCTGCTTGCATTCTTCGAGATGCGACCCACTATTCGGTCTAAGCCGAATGCGTTGCCGACTCCGAGTCCCATTCTGCACGGATTCGAATTCCGTAACGTATCGTTCCGCTATCCGGGAACCTCACGTCTTGTCCTCCGAGACCTGAATTTTCGCCTCGGCGCGGGCGAGCGCGTTGCCCTAATCGGGGAAAACGGAGAAGGCAAGACCACGCTTGTTAAGCTCATGACCCGCCTTTACGACCCGGAAAAAGGGCAAGTGCTCCTCGATGGCGTGGACCTCCGCGAATACAACCTCGAAGACCTCTACCGAAAAATCGGCGTCATTTTTCAGGATTTCGTGCGCTACGAGATGACCGCCCGTGAAAACATCGCGATCGGGCAGATCGAGGATCTCGGCAACTTGGAACGGCTGCAATTGGCTGCTAAGAAAAGCATGGCGGATACGGTGATCGGACGCCTTCCCTGCGGATATGAACAAATGCTAGGGCGGCGCTTTGAAGAGGGAGTAGACCTCTCAGGAGGTGAGTGGCAGAAAGTTGCGCTGGCGCGCGCGTATCTCCGCGACGCGCAGGTGCTCATCCTTGACGAACCCACTGCTGCGCTGGATCCGCGCAGCGAATACGCAGTCTTCCAGCGATTTGCCGATCTTACGGCCGGCAAAACTGCTCTTTTTATTTCGCACAGATTCTCCACCGTGCGCATGGCGGATCGTATTGTCGTGCTCGAAAACGGCAGAATTGCCGAGGATGGCAATCATGAGGAACTAGCTAATCTCGGTGGTCGTTATGCAGAGATGTTTGAAATGCAAGCGGCCAGCTATCGATAGGAAATTAGAAAGTTAGATGCCCCAGAATACACATCTAGAGCTTATTAGCGCAGAAACCGAACGCCTGCCCGAACCCGCGAGGGAAGCCGCCAACGTTCAGATCTTGCGCAAGAAAGCGGCAGAGTTGGCATGCAGTGTAACTCTGTTGTCGGAGATGCAGTCGTCCCCGACGTTTCGCCACCGCTGTGGCGTGCTGAAAAGTAAACTCAAACCTCTATTCGCGGCTTTGGAATCATCACCGCCGGAATCACCCACTTCGGATGATTTTCGCTGGCTTTATGAAAACAGCCGGGTATTGTATGGCGAACTTCAGAATACCGTTGCAGCACTCAAGTCACAGCGGAACCTAGCCCACGTCCGTACCGAGGCAGGCAAAATCGTCCCGCGGGCCCTTGCGCTGGCAGAGGGCTTTCTGGAAGCCACTTCCTATGAGTTCAGCGAGCCGGAATTTACTTTGTTTGTCGAAACCCTTCAACAAACCACCATTCTGACAATGCGGGAGCTTTGGGTTCTTGTCTCAGCCCTGAAGCTAATCCTTCTGGAACAGATCGCTGCGCATGCTGGTTCTATCATCCGTGATCCGCGCGAGTCGAATGGTGTGTGCGTTTACGTACGCAATCTCCGGAATATCGGTCAAGTTACGTGGAAAGAGGTTCTCGAGCCGCTGATTGCCTTTGACCGCATTCTGCGGCAGGATCCAGCGGACTGTTACAGCAAAATGGATTTTGAAAGCCGCGATTTTTACCGGCGTAAATTGTCGAATATTGCGGCCCACTCCAGTTTCAGCGAGATTGAGGTTGCCCAGGAAGCGCTTGCTTTGGCTGAGGAAGCTCGCCGGCGGAGCTACAAGAATCCGAGAATAGGCCTGCGCGAATCGCACATAGGTTATTACCTTGTCGATAGGGGAGCGGATCTTCTTTATCAGAGGATAGGTTTCAAGCGCCCATTAGGGCAAGAAGTCGAAGCGTCATTGCGCAGATTTCCGGATAAATTCTTCCTGCTGGGGATTGGAATACTTACGTTCACCATTGCATTGGCAGCTGGGTCGCTGCTCTACGATTCCCACAGTTCCGTTGGTTTTGTTGTTGCCTCAATTTTGATGTTGTTGTTACCCGTCTCCCAGAGTGCGGTGCAATTGATGAATCAGCTAATCACTTCACTCCTGCCGGCGGAGATTCTTCCAAAACTCGACTTGTCCGAAGCAGTTCCGGATGACTGCATTACCATGGTCGCAGTTCCGAGTCTGCTGTTGAATGAAAAGCAGGTACACGGCCTGGTTGAGGACCTGGAGGTACGCTTTCTCGGGAACCACGATCCAAATATTCATTTCGCGCTCCTGACGGATTTGCCTGATTCGCGTGAGCCTGCTCGAGAAGACAACCCGCTAATCGATCTATGTACCGATTTGATTCGCGAACTGAATGAGAGATATGCCGGACAGGGGATGGGATCGTTCTTCCTGTTCCATCGTCACCGCGTTTACAACCCGCGCGAAAGAGCTTGGATGGGTTGGGAGCGCAAGCGCGGAAAACTGCTGGATTTTAACAAACTACTCCGCGGGAAATACGACAGCTTTCCTGTAAAAGTTGGAGACCTTTCCATACTCACGGAGGTCCGGTTCGTTATTACTCTCGATGCTGATACGGAACTTCCGCGCGGAACGGCACACCGGATGATCGGGGCTCTAGCACATCCGTTGAACCAAGCTGTTATTGATCCGGAGAAGAATATTGTCGTCAGCGGATACGGCATCCTGCAGCCGCGGGTTGGAGTCAGCGTGCAAAGCACAGCACTGTCACGGCTTGCTGCCATCTATGCGGGTGAAACCGGCTTGGATATCTACACCCGGGCTGTTTCAGACGCCTATCAAGATCTGTTTGGCGAGGGCATCTTCACCGGCAAGGGAATCTATGAAGTAGATACCGTTTATCGCGTCCTCGATCGACGATTCCCGCGAAATGCGCTGCTGAGTCACGATTTGATCGAAGGCGCATACGCACGGGCCGGATTGGTAAGCGATATCGAGGTGATTGAGGATTATCCTTCCCACTACAGTGCCTACAACCGCCGCAAACATCGTTGGCTGCGCGGTGACTGGCAGATCGCGGGATGGCTATTCCCCAGGGTGACTGAGGAATCCGGGGAGCATGCGCCGAATCCGATTTCATCCATTTCGCGATGGAAGATTTTGGATAATCTACGCCGCAGCTTGGTGGAGCCAGCAACGTTTTTGCTGCTTGTGCTTGGTTGGCTTGCGCTCGGCGGGCGCCCGTTATATTGGACCCTGCTCACCATTTGCATTCTGTTTATCCCAGCGTGGAGCCAGTTTGCCCTTAACCTCCTGCGCGCGCTATTCAAGCTCAATCCGATCATTGCCCGCGAAGCTCTCGATGCGCTCTACACTGCGAATATCAACCTCTTTTTCACACTGACCTTCCTTGCCCACCAGGGGTTGCTCTCGCTCGATGCAGTGGTGCGTGCTCTCGTCCGGCGGATCATCACCCATCGCCGGCTTTTGGAATGGGAAACGGCGGCAGAAGCCGAGCTTGGTCGAGGGCGTGCACCAGCGGATCTATATCTGAACTGGATGCCAGCCCTCGCGTTCGGACTGGGTCTTTTAGTGTTGGTCACGCGGCCTAATGCCCTTCCTGCTGCGCTGCCGATTCTATTGCTCTGGGGCTGCAGCAAAATCATTTCCGCGTGGCTGAACCGGCCGCCTGCGTCACGAAGCCAAGTCTCTCGTACCGAGGCGTCATTTCTTCGCAATTCTGCTGTTCACATGTGGCGGTATTTTGCCGAGTTCAGCACCGAAGAACACAACTGGTTGATACCGGACAATATCCAAGAGCAACCGCCGGCCGTAGCGGCCCGTGTGTCGCCCACCAATCTGGGCTTCCTGCTGAATGCGAGGCAGGTGGCATGTGAGTTCGGATATCTCACCGTCCCAGAATTTACGGAACAGACCCTGAGGACACTTGCGACCGTATCAAGTCTGCGTAAGCATCGCGGGCACCTGCTGAACTGGTACGATACGCGCACGCTTCAGCCCCTCGCCCCGCTCTTTGTTTCCTCCGTCGATAGTGGCAATTTGCTGGCTTCGCTTTGGACCCTGCAGCAGGGCTGTTTGGAGCGGTTGCGCCAGCCAATATTGCAGAAGTGTTTAGCGGAGGGGTTGCTTGATAATCTTCGTGTACTTGTATCTTTAGGTGCGTTCCCCGGCGATTGGCTTTCCATTTGTGAGCGGGAGATGAACACGGAGAATTGGTTGCAATCCTTGCTGGATCTGCCCGAATCGACTTTTGATCGAGTTCGTGCTTTCATTTCCAATTCTACGGACGCCGCCAGTGGTCACTGGTTTACGCAAGAGGCAATCTCACGAGTTCAAGCCATTAAAGAAACTGCACGCAACTATGCACCATGGTTCTTGCCAGAATTTGCAGCTCTGCGGAATGATCGTTTCGTTAATCTTAAATTGATGGACAACCTAGCGTTGGAGCGAGTACCAGATTTCAGTGATAAGTTATCCAACCGGATCGATGTGGCGATCCATCTGGCTTCTCCAGAGCACAGAGCGCTATATGAGCGTCTTCGCGATCTGATTCTTCAAGCGCGACCGAATGTGGTACGGCTAATCAGAGATCTTCGAATCGTTGCTGCTGAGGCAGGTAAACTCGCCGATGAAATGGATTTCGAGTTCCTTCTGAACCGCCGCCGCAAGCTGATGTCGGTCGGGTTCAATGTGGAATTACAACAGCTTCATCCTGCTTGCTACGATCTGCTCGGCACAGAGTCCCGTACTGCAGTCTTTGTTGCTATTGCCAAAGAGGATATTCCGCAAGAGAGCTGGTTCTTGCTTGGCCGGGCGCATACCCTCGACCGAGGACGTCCTGTACTGCTGTCGTGGACTGGAACTTTGTTCGAGTACTTAATGCCCGCACTCTGGATGCGCACCTATTCAAATACACTTCTGGAGCGCTCGCGCGCTGCGGCTTTGCGCTCACAGCAGGCACACGCCAGGCATAAAGGGGTCCCCTGGGGCATTTCCGAATCAGCCTATTTCAAACTTGATGAGACTGGAAATTACCAATATCACGCTTTCGGGCTTTCGCACCTTGCAATGCGCAAATGTGAGGTCAATGGGCTCGTCATTTCGCCTTACTCCACTTTTCTCGCCTTGAACATTGACTGTTCAAGCGCATTGCGGAATCTGCGGCGAATGGCCGATTTGGGTTGGTTCGGCAAATATGGCTTCTACGAAGCTGCGGACTATAGTTCTTCCCGGCGCAGGTTCTGGGGGACAAGTCATAAGCTGGTACGATGCTGGATGACCCATCATCAGGGGATGAGCCTGCTCGCCATTGCTAATTTTCTGCATGGAAATGTCGTGCAGCGATGGTTCCATAGCAATCGGCGTGTGCAGGCAACAGAACTATTGCTGCACGAAAAGCCAGTCGCCCACGTCCGAAGAAGAGATATGCCGCACAGAGTTGCTGCTGCCTGAACAACAACCCTGAGTGAGATCGCTCTGAATGCAAAAACCGTCTAGAAGCCACCGCCCAGTTATTTTTATTGTGGCGATGGCGCTGGTTCTGAGCATCGCTCCAGCCCAAGGGCAAGACACTGCCCAGCCAGAACTCATCACGGTGGACGCGAATGCTCCTTCGCGACCCTTCCCTCATTTCTGGGAAAAGATGTTTGGTTCCGGACGCGCCATTCTCAGCCTGCGCGAAAGTTACCGCCGAGATCTACGCGAAGTCAAACAGGCTACTGAGTTCGAATACGTGCGCTTCCATGCTATTTTCCACGACGAGGTCGGAGTGTATCAGGAAGATAGCGAAGGGCGCGCCAGCTATAACTTCTCCTACGTAGACCAAATCTACGACGGCTTGCTGGCCAACGGAGTTCGGCCGTTTATCGAATTGAGTTTCATGCCAAGAGAGTTGGCGGCGAAGGACATCCTGCACCCTTTTTGGTACAAGCCGAATGTCTCCCCGCCAAAGGATTGGGACAAATGGGATCCGCTCATAACAGCTTTTATCAAGCATCTAGTCGAGCGATACGGCATCGATGAGGTTGCAAGATGGTATTTCGAAGTCTGGAATGAACCCAACATTGATTTCTGGGCAGGCGAGCCGAAACAGGCAACCTACTGGCAGCTTTATGATCACACTGCTCGCGCCATTAAGAAGGTGAATACCCGGCTTCGCGTGGGAGGTCCCACAACCGCCCAAGCTGCATGGGTGGATGTTTTCATAGAACATTGCGCGGGAAACAATGTCCCTCTGGATTTTGTTTCCACCCACGTCTATGGAAACGATCGATCCCAAGACGTATTCGGTACGAACGAAGATATTCCGCGCGACAAAATGGTCTGCCGGGCGGTGAACAAAGTTCATGAGCAGATCAAGACTTCGCTCATGCCGAACGTTCCTCTGATCTGGAGCGAGTTCAATGCCAGCTATAAGAACGAACCTTCAGTAACTGACTCGATCTATATGGGGCCTTGGTTGGCCGACACCATTCGCCAGTGTGACGGCCTAGTGGACATCATGGCGT
>WNGK01008574.1_pt1 | contig 11917 bp, 10 predicted proteins | sample 5400601 | NCBI WGS metagenome assembly WNGK01 (sample SAMN13153376, study PRJNA577476) | soil metagenome | isolation source: 60 cm soil or saprolite under Garry oak tree replicate 1 | place: USA:California | collected 2016-06-15
AGAAGGTCCTGTCATGGTGCAGATCGAGTACTGCGTCGAGCCGCAGCAGGCCGAGGACTTTCTGCGCGCCATGCGAGAGGTACGCCGCATGCGCGAACGAGATGGCGCCTTCGGCTGGTTCCTGGCGCGCGATCCGGCCAATGAAGAGCGCCATGTCGAGGCATTCATGGCCGAGTCGTGGCTGGACTATCTGCGCCAGCTCGAGCGCATGACCAACGCCGATCATGCTATTGAAGACTACGCTCGCTCCTTTCACCAGGGCGGTGCGCCCCCCACTGTCACCCCCCTTATCGGTGAGCACCCAAACGGGCAGGGTGCTCCAGAGAGAGTGGGCTAGGCGAATGGCTGCATTGCTCTCCCAATACTCTTCCCCGGCGGTTCATTATGAGTCCGTGCATAACTGCGCCGCTCTTTGTCTGGCAGCAGTTGGAGGCGATACTCACCTAAGTGCATCGTATTGTCCAGCGCCACCGTGCGTGCGTACTTGAAGCAGAACGCAGTTGATAGAGTACCTTGGCATCGGAGGTATGGGCACACGGGGTTTTTGCCGGATGCGCCTGGTAGGCGAATGGGAAGCCAGCGATGGAGGTGCGCAATGAAGAATCTGGATCTGCTTGCAGCACGAGCCGCACAAACCATTATTACAGCCACCAGATCTGAGGAAATTGGTAGAAAGGTGCAGGACGAGAGATTACCAGGCGTGACATCCGGCTCCTGTAGCAAAACCCGAGAGAATCACGCGTTCCCGGAAACCGCACACAGAAAATGCGAACGAGGGCGAGCAGCAAACGAACAACTCGCAGGAGGCCGCGCCAGGCAGTGATAACAAATGGGGGCGAACAAGGAGCGAACATCTGAACTATACCTGGGATCCTGGGCACCTCTCTTCCAGAACATGCTCAAACAGGCTTTCACTCCACCCGCCTCGTACGATTAGTATAGCCGCAGTACCCCCCTTTGAGATCAGCCAGGATGAACATGCCCTTCTAATCCTGGTTCAGACCTGTGGAATCACTGCTTGATGCTACCCGGCGTGGGGGGCGAGGGGGCAGAGCAAAGAATAAAGCGAGCGCGAAACTGAAGATAATGCAGGCTGGCGTATTGATAAAGGCCAACCCAAAGGCAATGAGGTAGGTAAGCGGGCCAGATAAGTACTGGCGGCCAATGGCTGCCACAGCACGCATATCTGCATCCTTGCCTAAGAGCCGGCCGCGATATGAGGCATAGCGCCAGAGCAGATTGAAGCAGCAAGCTAGCACAAAGAATGTGCCACTGTAGACGACCGCGGCCTGGTGTTGATCGGGATGCACTGCATACTGCTGCGCCAGTAACGCAGTGGGAAAGGGCACAAAGACGATCATTAGCAAGAGCAGGAGATTAAAGAGCAGCAAGCCCGTATCGGTGCGCTTAATATGTGTAAATAGTCTATGATGATTAATCCACATGATGCCTATGGTTGCAAAGCTAGTTATAAACGCGATCAGCATCGGCCACTGCCTGAGTAATTCAGGCCTCAAATGTTGGTCGTCCAGGAAATTATCGGGAGGTATCTTAATATTTAAGACGAGCAAGGTAATCGCAACAGCGAACACACCATCGCTAAAGGCTTCCAGGCGATTCGTTTCTTTTTCATTCATACACTCGTCATCCTCCATTGCTATATAATACAGGGTATCAGTGTACACGGTGGCCAAAGCGATGACAACGTTAGTATTGACAGGAGACACCTGTAGAGATGGGCAGGCAGACAGGGGCGCGCATGAGCATCACAGGGGAGTGTTCGCCGTGCTGCTAAGCGACCGGTGTCTGCCAGTTGTGCATTAGCAAAGGGATACCCTCGTCTAATCGTCTGCATGGGAGCGAAGTGTCCCTTTTCGTGCAGCACCACTAAGTAGCCGCGAGGCATTGAGGGCAACAGCGACGTCGGGAATCGACTGTGACGCCGCAGCCACAATCGGCCCGATCACCCCAAAGGATGCCAGGCCCATTACCAGCGTCGTGAAGCCGATGCCAAAAAAGATATTCTGGCGAATCGTCCGGTACGTGCGCCGGCTCAGGCGAATGGCTTCCGGGACGGCCATCCAGTCATCACGTAAGAGCGTCACGTCAGCGGCTTCCTGCGCGACGGCAGTGCCAATCCCCCCCATAGCAATGCCAACGTTGGCCTGGGTGAGTGCTGGCGCGTCGTTGATGCCATCACCGACCATGAGCACACATCGTCCTTCGGCCTGCAATCGCTTTACTGCTGTAATCTTGTCTTCAGGTAACAGGTCAGCCTTGAATTCAGTGATGGAAGCAGCGCGTGCCACGGCGCGCGCCACGCGCTCGTTGTCCCCAGTAAGGAGTACTATCCGCCCTATCCCCAGGCGGCGCACGTGCATGAGGGCATCGGCGACCTCCGCACGGATAGTATCCGCGACGGCGAGCACACCCGCAACATGCTGCGATTGAGCCAGGGCCAGGATCGTTTTGCCCTCCTGTTCGAGAGTGGCAACCCGCTGCTCCTGGTTCTTCGTAAGGATGATGCCTTGCTCATTGAGAAGGCGTCGTGAGCCAAGGAAGAGGAACTGCCCCAGGTGGTGTCCGGCGATGCCGCGACTCGGTACCACTTCGATATCCTCCAACTCGGGGAGTTGGAGCCCATGGCGCTCTGCTTCTCCGAGCACGGCAGATGCCAGTGGGTGCGAGGCTCGTTGTTCGAGTGCTGCAGCCAGCGCCAGGATTTCGTCCTGATCCATCTCAGCAAAAGGCACGATCTCCGTTACGTGCGGGTGTCCAGAGGTGAGCGTGCCCGTCTTGTCCACTACCAGCGTATCCGCCTTCGCCATGGTTTCCAGGGCAAGGCCTCCCTTGATGAGCAGTCCACGCCGAGCTCCAGCTCCAACCGCTGCGACCACTGAAAGCGGTGTTGCCAGGCCCACCACACAAGGACAGGCGGCAACGAGCACAGCAATGGCTGCCACCAGGTTGTGGCTGAACAGAAGTGTGAGTGCCGCGAGCGAGAGCACCAGCGGCAAGAACGCGGCAGAGAAGCGATCCGCGAACTGCTGGACCGGCGACTTCTGCGCCTCGGCTTCCTCCACCAGGTGCATGATATGCCCCAGAACCGTTTTTTCGCCCACCCGCTCGACATGAACCGCCGGGTAACCTCGCTCCACAATAGTCGCAGCAAACACCTCATCGCCATCGAGTTTATCCACAGGCAGCGACTCGCCAGTAATGGCGGCCTGATTCACGGTCGCATGACCAGTGAGTACGATGCCATCGATGGGAATTGGCTCGCCCGCGCGCACCACCACCACATTTCCTGCGGAGAGCTCCGAGACGGCCACCGCTTCCTCGCCAGTCTCACGCTTGACCCGTGCGGTTTTCGGAGCAAGCTCCGCCAGTTCTGCAATGGCGCGGCGAGCGCGTCCGGTCGTTTTGTCCTCCAGGTAATGTGCAACCACCACAAAGAAGACAATGAGGGCTGCTCCAATGAACTCGTGAATGGCCGCCGCCGCGAAAATGCCCACACTCATGACCGCATCGGTGTTGATGCACCGTTGTCGCAGGCCCAGAAACGCCCCGCGGAAGATGGGATAGCCGCCGATGACCACGACGGCGAGCGCGAGGGGCCAGGGCACCAGTTCCTCAACACCGTGTAAGAGACCGAGCGACTCACCGGCGATCTCGAAGAGGGCGATGAGGGAGACAAACCCCACAAAAAGCAGTCGCAGCCAGGCCCAGGTCTGCACGCTGCGGGCACGAGATGAAGACGCAGGAGCACCTGTAGGCTGAGGTTCAGCCTGCCCTTCAGGCCGCCAGCTTGTGACAAGATGCCCGGCCTGCTCGACAGCCTGCACCAACGTCTCTGGTCTGGTAATCTCATCGTAGGTCACCAGTACCTTCTCCGACATGCCCAGGACCCGCAAATCACTGACGCCAGGAGCCTGGCGCAAGGTCGTGACAACGCCCTGACTACATTCTATACAGCACAGGTCAGGCACGACTAACTCAACAGTTTTGGTGGTGGTTGCCATCTTCGACCCCCCGCCTCTCACTCCACAAGCTTGAGATGGGCTTGCAGGAGGCTATCGAAATCCAGTTCATTTAAGGCATGATCGATGGCAGTTAACTCATCACAATGATCACAGTCACCTGGACAACTGGCAAGAGCAGTACGAATCTGTGTGCGGATGCGCTCGGTGGCCTGCGCTTTGACCAGGAAAGTCGCCGCCGCTCGTGTCGCCTTCTGCAAGGCCATGAGCTGCACCAGAATGGCTGAAGTATCCTGGCCTTCATCTACCATCTTTTTAATCCCCTGGACCTGACCGCCAATCCGACTGAGTCGCTGGCTCAGGTCACGTTGTTGTGTGGCGTCCATATGCGGAAACTCCTCGCTCACGCTCGTCAATGCAATCTTTGCACCTGTATCGATATACCCCCAGGGTATCCTTCTAAAACAAGTATACATACCCAGGGGGGTATGTATCAAGGGATCGCTTGCTTCTCGTGGAGGCAACGGAGAGAGCCAGCACAGGCAGATCACAAGGGCAAACATGGTGCAATACGAGCAGGACAACAAGCGTCCAGGCGGTTAGGTAGACAAATGTCGCCTCGTCTGAAGGCACTTCCCGATCATGACGATACCCATGGCGCTTTCATGACACTTCCTGCTCATACTATGCAGCAAAGAGGATGATAGGCAGCCTGGCCTGGAAGACGTACAGAAAGGTATCGTTATTATGATCAAACACATTCTCACCCTCACCGACTATCTTCTCCAGGAAGAACAAACAGCAGCAAATGCACCAGGCGGCCTTGCTCAGTTGCTCAGCATCATTGAACAGGCCGCCAGGGTGATTGCGGATCAGCTAAGCACAATTGGGCTTGTTAATCTGCTCGGAAAAACGGACAGAGTCAATTCATTTGGGGAAGAAGTACAAAAGCTCGATGCGTTCGCAAATCAGCTTCTGGTAGATACTCTGCTTGACAGTGGTACGGTGTATGCTGTCGCGTCTGAAGAAATGGAGCAGCCAGTCTTCACGCCATTGGCCCATGGAGGGGAGTACATCGTCTATATCGATCCTATTGATGGGTCGTCAAATATTGATGTCAACGGCCCTATTGGAACCATCTTTTCCCTCTATTATAGAGATGGTGGGTTCCACCAGCAGGGCAACAAGCAGATTGCTAGCGGCTACGTGATGTACGGATCGAGTGTGATGTTTATCTATACCTCAGGCAATGGTGTCCAGGGATTTACCCTTGACCCTGATAGTGGCAATTTTCTTTACTCTCATCCCAACATCACTATCCCTGCGAGGGGAAACATCTATTCCATCAACGAAGCATATGAAGCGCTCTATGATGAGCGAACAAGAGCTTATCTTGCCCATCTGAGAGCATCGGCAGATTACACAGCGCGCTACGTTGGCTCCTTAGTGGCAGACATCCATAGAACATTGCTTAAAGGAGGCATTTTTCTCTATCCGGCAAATCGGAAACAGCCGGAAGGAAAGCTTCGCCTGATGCTAGAAGTAAATCCCTTTGCTTTGCTCATTGAACACGCAGGGGGAAAGGCCATGAGCGGTAATGGGAAGAGCCCTCTGACCATTACGCCAAAGACTGTGCATGACCGGGCATCACTTTTCATAGGAAGCAAAGAAAATGTGGATCTCTACGCTGGTTTTCTTAGCGCACGGTGAGATCAGCTGAACTACACTTCTAAAGCGTTTTCAGTCCACTTTCTCATGACGATGCCCATGGCGCTTTCATGACGCTTCCTGCTCATACTAGCAGCAGAGAGGACGACGGGCAACCAGTCAGATAGAAGTGGTGAGGTTCCAGGATAGAAGAGTTGTCTGAAGTAGCGCGTCGGGCCATCTCATGATAGACAATGAGAGCATACAAGCAAAGGAGCGTGATTTCATGGCACAGGTACAGATTGTCTGTCTCCTGCGGCCGGGAACTCAGGAGCAGTGGCGACGACTGTATCAGGAAGTAGCGGGATCACGCCGAGAGCCGTTTGAAGTCTCCTGCCAACAAGCGGGAATCACCCAGGTGCACGTCCGGCTCGTGCAAACGCTCCGCGGTGAACTGATGCTCATGAAAGTGCATACGCGGGAGCCGAACCATATCCTGCAGGAACTGGCTAGCTCCCAGCGTCCGTTCGATCGCTGGTTGCGAGAGCAACTCCAGGGCTTACTTGGGTGGAATGTGCAAGAGGTACTAGTTGATGCGCAAGGTGATCTGATCTTTGCCTGGGCAGGTGAACGAAGGAGTGGTCTGGAATGCCAGAACTGAGACCGAGTTTCAGAGCTTTTACCACACTGGTGGAGGATGAACATTGGGGGGTCTGTAAGGGATCAGGTCATATGGAGCATGCTGGGGCTTTGAAGGCGGGAGCGCTAACTTCAGGGGAAGCAGTGGGCAACGAGGCTGTGCTGTCAAGAGCCAGTATAGACTGCTCGTCGCTCGATTGCCTGCGGCCTGGCATGGACAGCACCCGCAACTCACGGATTCCGAGTGGGATACGACAGCGTGGTCACCCACTTGGAACTGTGGGCAAGGGACTATGGCACAGAAAGGGAAGAGCAGATGGAACGCAACATCTTTAAATCGATCATAGCAACGTTGGCGCCGAACGAATGCGCGAATGCAGCTGACGCTCCCCTGAACGAAACAGAATGCACACGCCTCCGGCTCTTTGTCGCCAGGCTCGGGGATAGGGTCATCGACGATACCTCCCTATTCAACAGCATGGAACGCAACCAGCTTCTATTTCTGCGCTGGCTCCGCGTCCATGGCAAGTTGACCTGGTAGCAAGCGGCATTTCATGGTGAAGCGTCGATGGGAAAGCCACTTCTGGGAGGGAGCGTATCAAGCGATGGCACACGTGGACAACGAAAACACCATCATTACACATACAGCGGGCAGAGAGGCCTCCCCGGCAGAATCAAGTCTGCATGACCGGAGGATGCCCTTCACCGGCCATTTTCCCGGACTCTGCACGCAGCGGCATGTGCACCGGGAACACGCCAGGCTTACTAGGCTCAGCAAATTTCTGGTAGTAGGTGGGACAGGCGTGCTGGTGAACAGCCTCGCTCTGTTCATCCTCTTCCAATGGACGCATCTGCCCCTGGTGGTTGCCTCGGCCCTGTCGACTGAGCTGGGCATCGTCAACAACTTTTACTGGAATGACCGCTGGACCTTTGGTCGCACACAGCTCTCCTTGCGCCGCTTCGCCCAGTTCAACCTGGTGTCGCTGGCCGGCCTGGTCATCGCTACATATACCCTGTGGGGGCTGGTCCGTTCCCTGGGTGTCTACTACCTGGCAGCGAATCTGCTGGGCATTGCCGTGGCAACTGCCTGGAATTTCGCAGCGAACTCATTCTGGACCTGGGGAGGCGCACGATGAACATGGGCTTTGTTACGCTCTCTGCCGGCCATGAGATGTTGGGGTTCCTGCTCTTCAGTTTGGTGGCGCTCTCCATTCTGCTGACTATCCAATCTGTCTATACCCTTTACATCATGCTGTATACCTGGGATCGGCCAGAGGCCTCCCGGATGGCGAAAGCGCCCATGCGCTTTCTACCGCCCAAGAAGTCCTTCACCGTGATGCTACCAGCACGGCACGAAGAGGACGTCATCCAGACGACTATCGAGCGGGTGGTGCACGCCCGCTACCCCCTGCCTCTGCTGGAGGTGATGGTGATCTGCTCGGCTGATGATACCGGCACAATCGCCAAGGCTCAGCAGAAGATTGCGCAGTTGCGCCGCCAGGGAATCGATAAAGTACGTGTAGTCGCCTTCAAGAATGGGCCTATCAACAAGCCGCACGGCCTCAACGTGGGATTGCGCGCTACCCACAACGAGATAGTGACTATTTTCGATGCGGAGGACGATATCCACCCGGACATCTTCAACGTGGTTAACACCGTGATATTGCGCGAGCGGGTCCCTGTCGTGCAGTGTGGAGTACAACTCATGAACTACCAGTCCAACTGGTACTCGGCCCTCAACGTGCTGGAATACTTTTTCTGGTTCAAGAGTCGCCTGCACTATCACGCCCGGCTGGGCATGACGCCATTGGGCGGCAACACAGTATTCTTCACGCGTGAGGTACTCCAGCGCGTGGGCGGTTGGGATGAGCAGGATCTGACGGAAGACGCCGACATCGGCATTCGCATCAGCAGCCTGGGTGAGCCCATCCGCGTCGTTTACGACGACCGCTACGTCACGCGCGAGGAGACGCCTCCCACCCTTGGTCAGTTCATCAAGCAGCGCACGCGCTGGAGCCAGGGGTTCTTGCAGACGTTGCTCAAAGGTGAGTGGAAGCACCTCCCCACGTCAGGGCAGCGTCTGATGGCTCTCTACACGTTGGGGTATCCTGCTGTCCAGGCAGTGCTGGGACTCTACATCATCGCTTCAATACTCATGATGTTCACCGTGAAGACACCGGTGATCGTCGCCCTCATTCTGGACCTGCCGTTCTATCTGCTGACGGCCCACTTCACCCTGAACGTCATCGGGCTCTACGAGTTCACCGAGGCACATGGGCTCAAGCCGACCTGGAAGACGCTGCTGGTAATGGCTCTGGGCTATCTGCCCTATCAGTGGGTCCTTTCCTATGCCTCCTTGCGTGCGACGATACGGCAGGTGCAAGGCATCAATAACTGGGAGAAGACCCAACATGTTGGCGCTCATCGCCAGGCTGAAGCACTAGAAGCGACATCGTCACACACCTGAGGAGAAATAGATGCACGTCATTCAAGATGAAACGTTGTCCGTCCTACCACCGAGAGGCGTTGGCCAGAAGGGACTGCGCGAGCGAGGCCATAATGTACCACGTCCCCAGGAGCCAGCTGTCCGCACGAGCAACCGCTGGACCGTGCTAGAACGTGTCTTGCTGCTGATTTCGCTGGTCACGGGGATGATCTCGCATGGCTACCACCTGTTCCTCTACCCGCTCTACATCACAGACGAGGGGATATACATGCAGCAGGCATGGTCGGTGTTGCGCGAAGGCCAACTCTCCCCCTACACCTACTCCTATGACCATGCCCCTGTTGGCTGGCTGGCCATTGCCGGATGGGTGAGTATCCTTCCTCACCAGTTCCAGGCCTTCGGCAACGCCATCAACACAGGGCGCGTCTTGATGCTGCTCGTGCACATAATGAGCGTCTTCTTACTGTTCCAGGTCACGCGTCGCCTCTCGGGGAGCCTTAGCGCGGCAGTGGTGGCTTGCTTCCTATTCAATCTGTCACCGCTGGCCGTTTACTACCAGCGACAGGTGCTCCTGGACAACCTGCTGGTCTTCTGGCTGCTGCTGAGCCTCTACCTGGCAACCAGCGATGACCGGCGCATTCTCACGCCGCTCTTCAGTGGTGTGGCCCTGGGGGTCAGCGTGATCACGAAAGAAAACGCTGTCTTCTTCGTGCCCATCGTTGGCTACTTGCTCTATAGCAAAGTGCGACAGCGGCACAATTATCGCTTTGCACTCGGCTTCTGGCTCTTCACCGGGCTTGCAATCATTTCTCTGTACTTTTTATACGCCGTGCTCAAAAACGAGATGCTGCCTAGCCATCTCAACTTCAACCTCAACACCGCACCTGCCGACCACGTCTCTTTGCTTTATACCATCTGGTGGCAGCTCCACCGCAGCCAGGGCAGTATTCTGGATCTGCATAGTACCTTTTGGAGGTTTTCCCTGGGGGCCTGGCTGCCCAAGGATGCTTTCATCCTGGGCGGTGGTGCTATCGCCGTGTTGATAAACTTCTTCAGAGGCCTGCGAGACCGCAGGAGCCGTCGTGGAGAGCTTGTCGCCTCGTCGCTCGCGCTGAGCTACGCCTTCTACCTGGTGCGGGGGAGCGTGATGCTGGAGTTCTATGTGGTGCCCCTGGTGCCTTTTCTGGCCATAAACATTGGCATGCTGGTGAGCCGACTTCTGCCTGTAATACCTGAGAAGCGCTTCCTGCTCTTTCTCTCGTGCAGCGCTCGCACTATGATCCTGGCCGTCTTCTTCGCCGTGCTGGTCCTGCCCATTGGGCACTATGTGCTGGTCTATGACCAATTCGGCAAAGTGGTGCCGCACGACCTGTACAAACTCCCGCTGACCACGCTGCAAGCACAGCAACTGGCGTTTATTCGCCAACACATCCCACCCAATGCCCGCGTTGTCATGGACGACGAGCTGTGGGTGGAACTGCATGATGTGCAGCCCTATTACCCACGGGCACACTCCCACTGGAAGGCCGCGGGTGACCCCGCCGTGCGCGACAAGCTCTTCAGCAGGAACTGGCACAACATTGACTATATCGTGCTATCCAACAAGATGCTCATCGCCATGCAGCAAAACAATACGGATGGCAACGAGGACTACATCCTGGAGGCACTCAGGCACGCGAAGCCGATCTGGCAGTTGACGCGCGGCGATATCAGTCTCGCGATTTACCAGGTCCAGAAATAAGCGCCTGGACTAGAAGGAGGATACTCCCATGAAAGATAATCCACAAGGGCCATTCAACGATGAAGAACTGCTCGAACCGATAGAGTACGAGGAGTTACCCGTACCAGAAGAATACGAGGAGTTGCCCGTATCGGAAGAGTACGAATCGGAAGAGTACGAGGAACCGCCTAGACCAGTCAAGCGGGAGGAACCGCGCGTACCGCCGAGGAGCCGGCCCCCGCGCAAGGCTCGTGGGAAACGCCGAAAGTGGCTGGGAGTAGCGCTCGGGGTCCTCGCAGCGTTGGCCGTCGTGTTCTGGGTGTTTAACCAATCCTTTGGTCAAGGTGCCGTGGATACGGGTACGAGCACCCGCCGGACCAGCACGCCCCAACCGACGACAGCTCCTGCCACCCCTACCCAGGCGGTGACCGTGCGTGGTACGCCGGTTAGGCCGAACACTATAGCACCAGGTGCGCTGATCCTGCTCAACCCCGGCATCGTGCGACAGGGCACGAGCATGGGAGTGAACGGCAGTGGCTTCGATCCCAGGGCCACGGTCGACCTGGCCGTGAAGCAACGGGCGTCGAGCCCCGGTCAGGTGGTTGGTTTTGTCAAGACCGATAAATATGGCAACTTCTATGACAATCTCACCGTGCCCGACATCCTGAGTTCTGGAACGTTCTTTGTCGAGGCGAGCGAGCGGGGAAGCAACAAGGTGGCTCGGGCCGCAGGCGTGATCGCGGGCGGTGCGCCCCAGCTCAAATTGGGCACCCAGGTGGGCAAGCCTGGCGATATGATCACCGTCTCCGTTCACGGCTTTAGCCCCTACGAAAAGATCAAGGTCTACTGGAATACGATGAGCGGCGATCCGGTCACAACGCTGCAAGCGGATGGTGGTGGAGGCATCGGTCAGGGAAGCGTGCAGGTTCCATTCGGGGCAGCCGGCGTCAACACCTTCCTCTTTGTGGGAGCCAAAAGCCAGTCCATGGTGGCCGCCACGTTCTACTTGCTGTCGTTGTATCCGACGATCAAACTCTCCAGCTATGCCATCCGGGCCGACAACCCGTTGAGTTTCTCCGGAAAGGGCTTCGGACCCGGAGAACGGGTGCTGGTCTTCTTGAATAGTGCGATTGGTCAGCCCCTCGCGGTCGTCCAAACCACGCAGTATGGCACGTTCAGCAGCGTGGGTGGTTTCGTCATTCCCTTTGGCTTAAAGGGCCGGCAAGCATTCATCTTTCTAGGTGAAGAAAGTCGAGCGTCAGTGGCCGTCAGCTGGACTGTGCTGCCCTACATGCCCAATGCGCAAGCAAGTACCTATGGAGGCCTGCCAGGAACGACCGTGACGTTTTATGCTACCGGCTTTGCCAAGCAAGAGGTGGTGCATGTCTACGTCGGGCACACCCATGACAGTTCCGGCACCATGGTGAGCTGCTTCCGCACCGATGATAAGGGCAGTGCCGCCTCAGCCGGTTCGTATGTCGTCCC
>WNGK01006925.1_pt1 | contig 11916 bp, 13 predicted proteins | sample 5400601 | NCBI WGS metagenome assembly WNGK01 (sample SAMN13153376, study PRJNA577476) | soil metagenome | isolation source: 60 cm soil or saprolite under Garry oak tree replicate 1 | place: USA:California | collected 2016-06-15
CGGCAACGGTGACGGAACGTTTCAGGCACCGGTAAGCTTCACGCCAGCCAATGTATTCGGACTGGCAGCTGCCTCCGATCTCGACGGCAACAAGTCGCCGGATCTGGTCACATTCAATAGCGACAACACTGTCAGTGTGCTGCTGAACACGGCCGGTACGGATTTTTCGATCTCAGCTTCTGTGCCAAGCCCGAGCAGCATGAGTGCCGGCCAAAGTGCCACCTCGAGGCTAACCTTGACGTTGCTGAACGCATTCGACAATCCTGTGTCGCTGGCTTGTAGCGTGCAGCCAGCGCAAGCTGGTTCACCAACCTGCTCGCTTAGTTCGAATTCCGTCACCTTCGATTCCAGCGGAAAAGCTGCTGCCACACTGACGATTGCCGCAGGGTCGGGCGGGGCCACGCTCATGGTTCCTCATCCTTACCACGGCAATTCGCACCCATTTTCAGTTGGCTGGCTGCCAGTCGCGGCTTTCGCGTTTATGGGTACCGGTCTGGGTTGTGGCTATTCCGGGAGAAGAAGGTACTTATTTTATTGGTCAGGTTTATCGGGCCACTACTCAGTCCCCTCCATCTTTTCAAAAGACCGGGTTTGCCCTCAACACGCTGCACTACGCGAACGATGTGAAAAAAAACGCTGTTCTAGGAAAGAACTGGTATTTAATGGCGCTGTACATTGAGAGGGTTACGCCTGATCCGACTGGACCCTCGTTTACTTTCAGTCTGTCCAACGATGGGGTCACGTTTGAACCCGAGCAAATGCTCTTTTCTGGAGTTTCCGTTTCGGACAAGTTTCTAATGACGCCTTCGTTTGTGACTAAAGGCAGCAGTGTTCTCGGGGTGATTTATGGCGCGAACCCTATTGACCTGCTTGCTGCTACGAGTGAGCTTTTCGCCCGCTGGTTGCAAAAGAAAGTAGTAATTACCGATTCCTCTGGCGCGCAGTACGCGCTGCAGGGCGGCTACGGTCCCGATCGCCAGTGGTTCCAACCTCCATCGTCGGGATCTTTGCAAGGGATCATTATCGTGTATGCCGAAGACGGCATCACGCCGCTTGGAAAGGGTACGGTAACCATGAGCACAGGACAGGCGTATCAACTCGTGATCAATTAGCGACGGCACTACAGCCCACCACCCAAACTAATCTGATGCCCGCGTTAGAACATCGACGACAATAGACTCGCCGAAGTTCTTCCCCTCGGCGTCCAGCATTTGCCAACGAGCAAGGGACATGCTAACCGCGCTCGGATTAGACTCCGTTTCGGATACCTCCCGTAAAGGCAACTCGGAAAGTGTCGGTTCGTCCGTCGGATTAGTATCGAGAAACGCACTTTTGTCCACGAATGGAGTGCTTCCCCGTTGGTATTTCTCATAAAGGAACAAACCGAAGGGCTCGCTTAAATTAATCGAAGTCTTTTCCCGGATTCTTGTCCCAACCTCGGATAAAACAGAGCGACCGCGACATCTAGCTAGCCCCTAGAGCACCTCAGTGGCATCGTCACTGCTTGTGGCGGCCAGGCATTGGGTGTTACCGCGTTTCTGAGTGGCATTGGTCGGATAAATAAGGATGGGAAGTGAAATGGACTTTGTGACAGTGCGTTCTGAGAGGATATCCAACAAGTACTTGAAAATACTATAGATATGCTCGAGATACAATGGTAGGGCAGCGTTCTAACCAACTGAACTACGTCCCCACTCGCCAAATCAACGAGATGCGAAATCGCCAGTCTTTATGCGGCTTTGCGCGATTTGCATATAATGTCCAATCTGCCCTGACTGACCCTGATTGCTCATAATCCGGCAGGAACCGCTAATAAACCGCCAATAAACTTCCGAGCGAACCGACGCATTGCTCAGGACAACCCGCGTCAATGGCCTGAAAGAAAACAAAGGCAAACGAACCTCGCAAAAACATCCTAACAGCTTCCCGATGATCTTGCTTAGAGCGCTGATTTTTTGCTCCACTTCCGCAAGCACTCCCCTCACCTCTTTCTTTACTTTGAATGTCGATCGGCCGCAGCAGGCTTATGCAGACCGAGGCCGGACAATATTAGCGGGTGTATTCGATAGTCCTTGGCGGGCGACTAGGCGAATCACCGGACATGTCTCGTTCATGCGTTAGGGACTCGTCTAGGTCCACGCCAGAATCCACTTCCACAGACAATTGGCAACTGGGACAAATTGCGCGGGCGGCAGGAATACTTGTGAATAGGGGCCACTCGATTTGTGTGGTCCAGGCCGAAGTTGCTGGGTGTGCTCACAAAACGAAGGCTCAAGAGTGCCGGTTCGATTGTGTTAGGCATTACGACCATTCCGGCAGTAGAAGCCCGGCGTAGATCGACTCATTGGTTTCCGCGTACAGGAAAGGCACGTGAGGTTCATGTCTCTGAGGATGACCAGAAGGAAATTCGCCGGATTATCGGCTTTTGCAGCAGCATCGGTTTGGGCACATCCCTCATTTGCCGAAACTCGCGACCCTGCCGATTTCGTGAATCCACTCATTGGCGCGAGCACCAGTGAGAAACTCGGGGAGGGCAAGACCTTTCCCGGCGCCACCACGCCCTTCGGCTTGGTCCAACTGAGTCCGGACACTATGACCGGAGGCGACAATGCTCCCGGCTACTCTTACGAGCACACCACCATGGAGGGCTTCAGCTTCACACATATGAGTGGAGTGGGTTGGTACGGTGACTTCGGCAACCTGCTGACCATGCCCACGGCCGGGCCTCTCCATCCGGCTCCTGGCCGTCCTGAGCATCCGGAAGAAGGTTGGCGCTCGCCGTTCAACCACTACACGGAATTAGCACAAGCTGGTTACTACGCCATTACCCTGGACCGTTACCAGATACGTACGGAAATGACCGCGGCACCGCACGCCGGCATTCTGCGATTCACATTCCCGCAATCGGCCAACTCTCGCGTTCAGATCGATCTGGCGCGCCGCATTGGGGGCGCGGCTACACGCCAATATGTCAAAGTGGTTAGTGATCACGCCGTCGAAGGATGGGCGTATTGCACTCCCAGTGACGGAGGTTGGGGCAACGGCGATGGCAAGGTCGAGTACAAGCTCCACTTTCACATTGAGTTTTCGGCTCCCCTGAAAGATTTCGGCGTCATCAGCATTGACTTGGCTGACGGCCGGCTCCAAGGGCCGAGCGGGCTGGTCGGCGATTACTTCTTAACTGATGACTACTACAGTCGAGTTAAGAACGCTAATGTAATTCGCAACTGTACTGAGCAAGAAGGAAGGCGCCTCCTTTTTTTTACGGAGTTCCCGACGCACGAAAATGAGCAAGTGCTGATGAAAGCCGGAATTTCTTATGTGAGCATGGAAGGCGCACGCGCTAACCTGCAGCACGACATACCGGATTGGAATTTTGACCAGGTACGCAGTCGCGCTCGGACGCTGTGGAACAACGCACTTTCTGGCATCACGATCGACGGAGCTACGGAGAGCGAGCGCACCATCTTCAACACGGCCCTTTATCATACGATGATCGACCCTCGCAGCGTCGTCGACGCAGATGGTCAATACGTGGGCGCAGACAGGAAAACATCTTCCTCAAGTTCCTATACTTACCGCACCATTTTCAGCGGCTGGGACGTGTTCCGTGCCGAGTTCCCATTGATGACCATTCTGCGACCCGGCCTGGTCAACGATGAAGTCAATACATTGGTGGACATTGCAGAGCGCAGCGGGAAGGGCTATTTGGAGCGCTGGGAGATCATGAACGCGTACAGCGGTTGCATGGACGGAGATCCAGGAATCTCCGTCATTCTCGACGCGTACGCGAAGGGCATCCGAAATTTCGATGTTGAGAAAGCCTACGCTGCGTGCCGGCAAACCGCAGCCGGTACCGGCACTGCGACAAATCGGCCGGATAACGACTTCTATCTAGAAAATGGCTACGTGCCAGACCAAGTTTCCTGGACCCTGGACAATACTTACTATGATTGGTGCGTCAGCCGCCTGGCGGAGTATCTCGGAAAGAATGAAGATGCGAAGCTGTTCCGTGCGCGTGCAGGCAACTACCGCAACCTCTACGACCGCGAGGTCGGCTTCATGCGCGCTAAAGACCGCAGCGGTCAAAAGTTAGAATGGAAGGGCGAAACCGCTTTTGGCCAAGGGTGCACGGAAAGCAATCCCCTCCAGCAAACTTGGTTTGTGCCGCATGACATTTATGGCCTGATCGATGTGATGGGAAAGGAGCACTTCGCGAGTACACTCGAAGATCTGTTCGAGAAGACACCCACCACATTCGGTTGGAATCCGTACTATAACCATTCCAACGAACCCGTGCATCACATTGCTTATCTATTCGTGTATGCGGGCCAGCCGTGGCTTACGCAAAAATGGGTCCGCCGCATTCTCCAGCAAGCGTACCACGCGGAAGTGAACGGCATTTGCGGTAACGATGACGTCGGCCAAATGTCTGCCTGGTATGTTTTGAGCGCGCTTGGTTTCTATCCCGTCTGCCCCGGCGATAACGTCTACGTTCTGGGCAGTCCACTTTTCGGTAAGGCAGTCATCCAGCTCGACCCTAAATGGCACAAAGGCTCTGCCTTCACCATCATCGCGCGCGACAACTCACCTACGAATTGCTATATCCAATCGGCACACCTGAATGGAAAGCCGCTAGAGCGGGCCTGGATCACTCACTCCGAGATCACATCTGGTGGAATCCTGGAGTTAGTTATGGGCCCGCGGCCAAATTTAAAATGGGGGACTTCGGTGAGAGTGCCTTCGGGCGTGCTTTCTTCGGTGTAATGGAATTCCACTTGATGAAAATGCCTCGGAGTGTAGCAATCTTCTATTTGCGTGTAATGTGTCCCCAAAAATCAGGATCGGTGCCCCTGAAAGTCTCATGAAACTGCTCGTTTCTGGGGTGTTTGCTATCGCGTTGATATCTGTGCCGCTGGAGGCCGCGGAAAATCCCCCGATTCGCTTTGAGAACCGCCAGAAGCAATCGGGCATCAACTTCATACTCAACAACGGAACCACCGACGACAAACCTATCATTGACACGATCGTCGGGGGTGTGGCGCTCCTGGATTACGACAACGATGGTTATCTCGACATTTTTTTCACCAACGGAGCACGCATCCCTAGCCTAGTAAAGGACAGCCCTAGCTTTTCAAACCGCCTCTACCACAATAATCACGATGGCACCTTTACAGATGTAACCGCTCGCGCGGGCGTGGGAGGCGATGGTTACAGTGTCGGCGTCGCCGTGGGTGATTGCGACAACGACGGATTTCCGGATATTTATGTGACCGGACTCAACCACAACACGCTGTATCACAACAACAGAGACGGAACGTTCACCGATGTGAGCGCCAGCGCGGGAGTTACCGGTGTCGGACCCAACGGGGAGAAGCTTTGGTCTGTCTCAGCCGCGTGGGTTGACTACGACAACGACGGCCATCTGGATCTTTTCGTCAGCAACTATCTGAATTGGACGTTCGAGACCTCCAAAGTTTGCGGTCGTCCCGGCAAGCGCCTCTCGTGTTCGCCGACCATGTACGAAGGCCAGCCCAACATCCTGTATCACAACAACGGTGATGGCACCTTCACAGACGTATCAGTGCAAACGGGCATAGCAAAACACATCGGCAAAGGGATGGGAGTGGCCATTGCCGACTACAACGACGATGGCTGGATGGATATTTTCGTCGCGAACGACAACGAGAGGAATTTTCTTTTCAAGAATCTTGGAGGCAAGGGTTTCGACGAAGTCGGAGTAGAGTCTTTCGTGGCCTTCACGGAGGACGGGATCCCGGTTTCCAGTATGGGAGTTGATTTTCGCGACTGGAACAACGACGGCAGGCCGAGTCTATTTGTCACTGCGCTGGGACGCGAGACCTTCCCACTTTTTCGCAACGAAGGAACCGGTTTTTTTAGCGTGGACACGTATAAAGCCGGCATGGGGTTTGCCACTTTAGGCATGAGCGGTTGGGGTAATGGGATATACGACTTCGATAACGATGGCTTTAAAGATCTATTCAGCGCGAATTCCCACGCTAGTGAGAACGCAGATGAGGACCATGAGCAGCAATATGAGCAGACGAATGCTGTGTTCCAGAACACTCACGATGCGACATTCCGTGATGTAAGCATGCTCGCTGGCCCGGACATGCAAATTCGGGCCGCACATCGCGGGTGCGCATTCGGCGATCTCAATAATGACGGCAGGATTGACGTGGTTGTCTCCGCTATCAGCGATAGGGCTGAATTGCTTTACAACACTACCAAAAACGACAACCATTGGATTCTGATTGACACCATCGGCGTCAAAAGCAATCGCGACGGAATCGGCACCCGCATCAAAGTCACTGGAGAATCCGGCCTGGTCCAATATAACCACGTGACGACAGCGGGAAGCTTCGCCAGCTCTTCCGACAAGCGCGTCCATTTTGGACTGGGTGCTGACAAACGAATCAAAGAAATCGAACTGCGCTGGCCGAGCGGAAGGGTCCAGGTGCTGCGAAACGTGAAGGCGGATCAACTGCTGAAGATTACCGAGGCCGAAAAGTGAAACCGGCGATTCTACTCTTTCTAGCCGCCGCCCTCTGCTCTCCCTGGCCGTTCGCTGCCGGACAGTGTGCGGGAGCAGAGCAACAGCTTCAAACTGTTTCCAGGGCACTGACCAGCGAAACGCTCGACAAGGCTGAGCAAGTGCTTGAGGCGGTCGAAAAATCCCATCCAAACTGTCCCGAGAGCTTGCTAGACCACGCACGACTTTTGGCCCTGAAAGGAAATGCGGGGGAAGCCGCGGAGGCATTTGCCCGCTACCAGGAACGGGCACCCGATGACGCGCGCGGCTATGCTTATCTGGCGCGGTTTCTGTTGGATCAAGGCCGGTATCAGCGAGCGGACGAAACATCTGCCCTCGCGTTGGAAAAGAAGCCCAGCGAAGCTTCCGCTCTGGCCGTGCGAGGTGAAATTCTGATCATGAAAGGACGAGTGGAAGAGGCCACGAATCTGCTTGAGCAGGCCTTACAGGTCGATCCCGACAACGTGGAGGCGAATTTTCAACTTGGCACCCTCGCTGACGGGAACAAACGTCATGCAGAAGCCGCAAAGCATTTCGAAAAGGTTTTGGCAATAAACGAGCACGATGCACAAGCTTGGGATTATTTGGCTCTGAATGTGGAGGTACTCGGTGAAGTGGACCGGGCACAGAACGCTTACCTAAAGGGCGAGGCAGTCAATCAACCCGGGCGCCACTTCGATTCCTTCCTTGATTACAACTACGGAAGGTTCCTGACCAAACGCAACCAGATGAAACAGGCTAAGCAGCACCTGGATCACGCCGTTGAGCTTACACCGGAAGTTCGCGCCGTATGGTACGAGCGTGCCAAAGTGAATCTGCTCATGAAGAACTATGCGGATGCCAGAGATGATGCCGAGAGAGCGGCGGCCCTGCCGGACACACAAGGGATAATTCTTGACTTGCAGGTTTATGCTTTGCTCGGGCAAATTTACGGCAGACTCGGAAACCAGGAATTATCGAACAAATATGACGCTTTGAGCCGCGCAGCTCGGGTGCCCGTTCAAGAAAGGCGATGAATCACCAAAATACATCGCGTGGGCTGGCCGACAACGCCGACGCAGACAAAGCACTCTGCATTGCCACGACGAGGCCGCAAAAGCTCAACACGCTCAGGGAACAAAGCCGCCGGCGAAATCCGATCCGTAACTGGTCGGCGATCCAAGCCAACGACTGCATGGTAATTACGCTGTGCATGTTGTAGATGGCAGCCATTCCGTCCGGAATCGAATCGTGTTCAAATCCCTTGGTTTGACTGATCACCAAAATATGCTTGAGATGGGCCTCCTTAACGTGGGGCGGAGGTGCGACCAGAGGATTTACTGCCACCTGAGGGTGCGGCGGAGGCGGGACGGAAGGATTCGTTGCCACCCGATTCTGGGCACACGTGAAAGCTACTAGGATCAGCAATAACTGAACGAAGAATAGAACGTTTCGAGTGTAACGCAAGGGATCTTCCTTAAGAGGATGACTGGGCATCTGGGCGGTGGGCCTTTGTCTCTTTGACCACCGCACTCAAAACAAACGTGAATACAAAGAAAAAAGGGAACCAGTTCCGCCCTATTTGGAAAGCAGGCCGCATGTAGTCGGGCGATCTTATTCAGAAGATCCACCACCGCTTGGTTTGCATTACGCGCCTCCTCGGTGAATCGAGGAAATACTGCTCGGAAGTCCGTGCTTTCGAACTTCGTTGAGGCACCAATCTTCCCCGTCAGGAATCCTTGTCCAAGCGGACTCCAGGGAACAAAACCGATCCCCAATTCCTCGCAGGTTGGAAGCACCTCTGGTTCAGGGTCTTTCGTCCAAATCGAGTACTCTCGCCGTGGGGATTAAACACGATTACTGCGTACAAATATCTTCTAAGCAATGTTCATCACATCGCTCGCGAGGCGAGCATCAGCCATCGCGTTCCACCGTCCAACGTCAGCGTAAAGATTGTGCTCTGTCCGACGAAGTGCGTAGCGGCCGCGTACTTGTTCAGATCGGCAAACACCGGAGCGGGCGCCTCGCGCGAGTGTAGTTCCTGTGAAGGTGTCGGATCATTGGCGTTCATGTACATTGTCCGAAGCCCCAAAAAGCGCGCTGGGCAGTTGGCATATCGAATGCTACGCAGGCGTTTTGCACCACGGATACAATGATCGTGCAGACTACAGCACGAAGTGGGTGTTCGGGGTAAAGAGAGACATTTGACCTTTTGCATCGCGACGGTCCGCACAGTGTGCATAGGCCTCGACAAGCTCCCGGATAGCGAGGCGATCCACGGCTTCGTTCGGGGAGATGGTGAGGCGCTTGCTCATGAGTTGGTCTCCTTGTTCGATTCGTTCAGGTCCGGCAGCAGCGTGGCGAACGCTCGCTTGGCAGCAGCGATGCCGCGCGGTGTATCCTCTTCGTCGGCCAGCGTCTTCTGCCAGCTCACTTCCGATAATCCTCATTCATGGGCTGCGATATTTTGTGACCAAAGCGGAACTGCTCCCATAAGCACAGCATTGTTCCCAAGTTCGGCGGCGCGGACCTGCACCTTGCCCCAGGGTGTCCACGCATACTTGTGCACATATGACTTGATGTGAGGAATAATAGCCTCTGCGCTCTTCATTACACCGCCGCCGATCAAAATCATCTCCGGATCGTATGCATGAACCAAGCCGACGGCAGTGGCCGCCCATACATTCAAACAGCGGTCACGGATCGCAACGGCGACCTTGTCTCCAACTGCAGCTTCTTCAAAAAGCTCCTTGAATCCGACGTTTGAATATCTCGACAACGCGCCATTTGTCGCTCCGGGCCAATCCTTTATTATCAAGGGAAGTGACCACCCACTCGCTTCCGCTTCCGCGCAGCCAATCGCCCCACAGGTGCATGGCCGGCCATTGAATACTGCCGGAATGTGCCCCCCCAAACAACCTGCTTGCGCATGCTTGCCGCGAAGCAACTTGCCTTCGATCATTGCCACGCCGCCAATGCCAGTGCCTAACGTCATCATCACGACATCAGTAAAACCAAGCGCCGCGCCAGCGTACGATTCTCCCAACAGCGCCATGCGCGCATCGTTCTCAATTCGTGTCGGCAAGCCAACATTTTCGCGGATCCATTCCGCAAGATCGATGTCTTTGACGTCCTCGTACTTGCCGTCAGTTGAAAGGATTCGGTTCACCCGTGAATCAACAAGTGCGGCAAATCCGATTGCTACGCCCACAACGTCACGGGATGAAAGTCCTCGCTCTTGCATGAGTTCGCGGCATGCATCCCGAACCCGCGGCAGCACTGCCTGGAGACTCTTCGCGCAATCTGTATCAATCGTCTCATGGGCAAGCAGGACACGATCCTCGACCAAGCCGCACGTTGCGTGTGTTCCGCCAAAATCAATAGCTAAGGCCTTCACCTGAAAATGACTCCTAGCACTATCGTTCCCTGCTTGACCTTTCACGCTTATACGATCGGGTTGCGGCGAAGCAAACGGCCCCAGTTGAATGGCAGTACACTTTCGAAGACTTCAATCTCAGTTATGAGGTGCACTGAGCACCGCATATTGTTAATAGCTTGAACAATTCAGTTCGACAAAAATCCAGTTCTACTTGCTCCACGCCTGTTGAATCTGTTCCAGCGTGCGACCTTTCGTCTCGGGAACCATCTTCCACACGAAAACACAGCAAAGCCAGGAAAGCGCGCCGTAGATCGCAAATGTTCCCCAAAGGCTCAGAATCTTCACTAAGCTGAGAAATGTAAACGTGACCAGAAGTGTGCCCGACCAGAGAGTTGACGTTGCGATCGATGCGGCGCGACCTCGCACCTTTGTGGGGAAGATCTCCGAGATGATCAGCCAGGGACCGGGGCCCATGCCGAGAGCGAAAAAGGCGACATAAAGCAGAATGCTGGCCAGCATCAATAGTGGCGACACGCCGTAGACATTCAAACCGATCACCAGACATGTGAGCGCGACTGCCATCCCTCCGCTCGCGATCATCAAAATCGCCCGCCTGCCCCAGCGGTCGAGAAAGACCATGGCGACAATGGTCAACAAGAAATTCACCGTTCCGATAATCACGTTTGCTATCAGCGCCGTGCTCGTCGATTGTCCTGGGAAGTGCTCGCTAATGATTATTGAGCCGTAATAGAGCACGGTGTTGATTCCCGTAATCTGCGAGAAAAGCGCGAGCAACATTCCAACTGCAAGACGCTTGCGCATGTTCGGCGAAAGCACCTCATTCCATGAACCCTCCTCGCTCGCTGCCGCTTGTTCGACAGCCTCGACCTGTTGCTTTGCGGTCTGCTCGCCGAAAATCCGGGCCAGAACCCGTTCACCTTGATCGTGGCGGCCTATGCTGATCAGCCAGCGTGGACTCTCGGGAATCAGAAGCAGCCCAAATAAAAATGCGATTGATGGAATCGCTGCGACGGCTAACATCCAGCGCCAGCTGCTCTCTCCGAGGGGAGCGACCTGCCAATTGACTAGATATGCCGAGAGAATGCCAACGACGATCGCCAATTGATTCAACGAGACGAGCGTTCCTCGATTTTTTGAAGGCGAAATTTCCGCAATATAGACCGGCGTGAGCACGGAGGCAAGACCGATCGCTAGCCCCCCAAAGAGTCGTGATGCGGAAAAGATCATGACGGTGCTGGCTAGTGCCGCGCCGATGGAGGAAAATGCAAACAACAACGCCGAAGCAATCAGCGATTTCCGCCGCCCGTAGCGGTCGCCGATCATACTTGCGCCGGCAGCGCCGAGCAGACAACCTAGCAGGAGCGAACTTGCCGCGATTTCAGTCTGCAGGTTCGAAAGCGCAAATTGGCCACGAAGTAGAAGGAGGACTCCGTTGATGACGGCAGTGTCGAAGCCGAAAAGAAATCCGGAAATTGCAGCGGTCGCAGCCAGGAGCACGACATAGCTCAGCGACTGTGCTTTTGCTTCCCCAACCTCAGCGTTCACAGTTGCGGTCGGTACGTGCATGCATCCTCCTACAAACCTTTGTACTTGAGATCACGCTGAACTCGGTTTCCGATAATTGCGAAGTAGCATTTACGAGATCACATCTGTCCCGATCGTACGAAGGCTTTGATCGTGCCGCACTTTGATCCCTCGGATTCTCCGCCGGGACGAATCGTGTAGGCGCCCGCTGCCGCAGGCACGATGAAAGTTTCTGCGTAGTGAACTGCAAACGGATCAAATGCGCCATTCGGACTTTCCACGATTGCTTCCCTGCCCTCCACAAGATTGAGGACATTTACTGTGTCTTTAGTATCGTGTGGCGTTTTATCCGTGAACCAATTCCGGCGTGTCTCAATAAATTCCAGTTCATGCAGCCCCGTTCGCTCCTCGGTCCAACCTGCGCCTTTGCCCATAAACTCGACTCGGTTGATCAGGTTCT
>WNGK01012179.1_pt1 | contig 11912 bp, 11 predicted proteins | sample 5400601 | NCBI WGS metagenome assembly WNGK01 (sample SAMN13153376, study PRJNA577476) | soil metagenome | isolation source: 60 cm soil or saprolite under Garry oak tree replicate 1 | place: USA:California | collected 2016-06-15
TGACAGCGCCGACGGGACCAGCAGCGCCGCGAACGCGCCCTGGCAGGCCCGCGCGGTTATCAGCATGGCGAAGTTGACCGAGGCGCCGCCGATGGCCGACACTCCGGCGAAGCCGGCCAGGCCGGTCAGGAACGTGACCTTCCGGCCGAGCAGGTCGGCCAGCCTGCCGCCGGGCAGCAGCAGGCTGCCGAACGCCAGGGCGTAGGCGGTGACCACCCACTGCCGGTCGGCGGTGGTGAAACCCAGCGCCCGCTGTGCGGATGGCAGCGCGATGTTCATCACCGTGATGTCCAGCACCACCATGAGCTGCGCCAGGCCGATCACGGCCAGGATGAGCCAGCGCCGGTCCCGGGCACTGCTGACGGTGGTGGCATCTGACATGGGTTTACCAGTTCTTTCTCTGTTGTTACTGCGTGCGCGGATGCATCCGTTGACGTGGTGTTGCTGTTCTAACAGCGCGCCTCCTCCAGGGCCGGTTTGCCGGTATGGAGCCAGGCTGGTGTACGGGGAGGTGATTCGGCATCACCTGATTCCTGTGATTGAGTCCGCCCGCGGAGCGGCGTGGTACACGATCCGGATAAACGGCCACCTCGGCGCCACGGTCTTGTCTGCTTTCCCGGCGCTGGTGTCGCATCGTCATGGCACACACACTGTCCTCACCGGGCTCCTGGACCGGTCGGCGCTGTGCGGCGTGCTGGCTGAGATCGAGGCGCTCGGCCTCGACCTCCTCGAGTTCCGGCAGCTCGAAACACAACGCAAATCACCGGAATCAGGTGACAGTTGCTCACCGTGATGGCCGCTAGCTTCAGGCGCATCCGAACCTCGCTACGAGAAGGACCCGCTCCCATGACCAGCGCCCCGGTGCGTGACCCGCTCGCCGACCATCTCCTCACGCCGGAAAACGCCGCATTCCTGATCATCGACTACCAGCCCGCACAGATCGCAGCCGTCCACTCGATGGATCACGAGCTTCTGCTCAAGAACGCCGTCTCGACCGTCAGGACCATCAAGACCTTCGGGGTCCCGGTCGTGCACTCGACCGTCAACGTCGCCTCCGGCCAGGGGCCGACCCTCCCCGAACTCGGCGGCCTGCTCGAAGACGACAAGCCGCTGGACCGGACGACGGTCAACTCCTGGGAAGACATCGAATTCGTTCAGGCCGTCCACGCGGCCGGCCGCCGCAAGCTCATCATCTGCGCCCTGTGGACCGAAATCTGCATGGCCTTCACCGCGCTCGACGCGCTGCGGGAAGGGTATGAGGTCTACCCCGTCGTTGACGCCATCGGCGGCACCTCGCCCGAGGCCCACCGCGCCGGCCTTGACCGCGTGATCCAGGCCGGCGGGCAGCCGATCAGCTGGGTCTCGCTCGCGGTCGAGCTGCAGCGCGACTGGGCCCGCCAGGACACGGTTGCAGCGATCGTCGAGATCGTCCTCACCATGCCTGGCTTCTTGCAGAAACCACACCACGAAAGGTGAACTGCTGAGACGGTCAGCTCGGAGGGGAGACACACTGAGGCTAGCGAGGACCGCCAGGAAGGGTGCGGTTGGTGGGGAATGAGGGCGGAAGGCCTGGCTCGGTGCGGCTCGCTTCGGCCGCCGGTCGCTGGGTCCTCGCGGTGGCGGTGCTGGGCGAGGCGATGGTGCTGCTGGAAGCGACGGTTGTCAACGTGGCGTTGCCGACGATCGGCCGTGATCTCGGCGCGGGCGTCGCGGGGCTGCAGTGGACGCTGAACGGCTACGTGCTCACCCTCGCGGCGCTTGTCCTGGCAGCCGGTTCGCTCAGCGACCTTTACGGCCGGCGTCGCGTGTTCATCCTGGGGGTGGGGGCTTTCGTAGCCGCCTCCGCGCTGTGCGCGGCCGCCCCGACAATTCAGCTGCTCGTCGCCGCCCGCTTTGGTCAAGGTGTTGGCGGGGCTCTGCTCACTCCAGGGAGCCTTGCCATCATCGACGCGCTCTTTCATCCCGATGATCGGACCCGGGCGATCGGCGCGTGGGCAGGCCTGACCGCGGTCGCGGCCGCAGTCGGCCCGCCCGTCGGCGGTTACCTGACCGATGCACTGTCATGGCGTGCGGTCTTCCTGATCAACCTGCCAGTGGGGGCGTTCGTCATCGTCGCCGCGGTTGTCCGGGTGCCAGAGTCCCGGGACCCCACGCGTGCCGGGGGCCTTGATCTGCGCGGCGCTGCGCTTGCCGCGCTGGCCATCGCCGCTTTGTGCTTCGCGCTGATCCAGGCCTCTGGGGGTCTGACCCCCGCGGTGATTACCGCTGGGGCGGTCAGCCTGCCCGCCGCCGGCGCCTTTGCCGCCGTGGAGCGGCGCAGCGGTCACCCGATGCTTCCGCTGGAATTGTTTCACTCCCGGTAGTTCGCCAGCGCCACCGTGCTCGCGCTGGTGACCTATGCGGCGCTCGGCGGCGTGATCTTCCTGTTCGTCGCTTTCCTGCAGATCAGCCTCGGCTACACAGCCCTTCAGGCGGGGGCCGCGACGCTGCCGGTCACTATGCTGCTGCTGGTCCTCTCCGGCCCATCGGGGACGGTCGTCCGCCGCATCGGCCCGCGGATCCCGCTGACCGCAGGGGCCATCCTGACCGGCGCGGGACTGCTGCTGATGGCACGGATCCACCCCGGCGACAGCTACATCGCCGCGGTGCTGCCTTCGCTGGCCGTATTCGGGGTCGGTCTCGCCGCGCTGATCACCCCCATCACCGCGACTGTGCTGGCGAGCGTCGGTGCGCGCCACGCCGGGATCGCTTCCGCCGTCAACAACGCACTCTCCCGCCTCGGCCAGATGATCGCGGTCGCTGCTCTTCCCCTTGCCGCGGGGCTTTCCGGCACTGACTTCGAGGACCCCTTCAAGCTGGCGGCCGGCTTCCCGGTCGCCATGACCATCGCCGCTGGGGCGTCGTTCGCGGCCGCCCTGCTCGCCTGGACCACGATCCGTGACGACGCGCTGAGCCGACCCGGAGCCGACACCAAACCAGTAGCCAAGGAACTACCGCCGTCTGTTCAGCGACACTGCGCGCTGGCCGGGACCCCGCTGGCCACGTCCCCCAATCCGGGGCCCGGTTCCCACCCGCCGACGGCCATGGAGTCGTGACCGCCCTGCAGAGCTGGCACACCCTGTTCGGGCTGGTCTGCGGCCCGGCCTGCCTGCCAATGGTCGTCGAGATGCTGATCAGCTTCGGCGCCTACAGCGGCCGGGCCCGCCACCCGCGCTCGGCAGCATGGACCGGGACGGCAGTGATGGTCGCCACTCATCAGCGCGCCGGCCGCGCGGCTGAGGACAGCATCGGCACCGTCGCTCCCGCGGCGGAGATCTTCGGCTAGATGATCTGTTCCGTGCGCCTAGCAGAACAGGAGGTGACGCTGTGACGTAGCAGCGGATCTACCCTCAATTGTCACTCCTGTTACTAATTTCTTGCCCGCCACCGATTTGCTTCGCATTTTGTCAACCATAGTAGGCCGACTGGCGTCATGTAATCGTAGTCGCCGGGCTGGCTGCAGATTCCCGTCAGGCCGGCTGCTTTTCGGCGAACGGTGACGGATATGCAAATAACTAATTCGGGTGCGCTTACAGGCGCGGCCGGGATCACGCGGATCCGTCCGTCGCGGCTGTGGTACGTCCTAGCCGGCCTCCTGCTGGCCGGCGCGGTAGCCTGCCTGGGGCTGGGCGTGACCAGCATCTTCGCCCTGGACCGGCAGATCCAGGACTTTCAGCGCGTGTCGGTTCCTGGCCAAGCCCGGGTCATGTTCAGCCACCCGGGCGGATATGTCCTCTATGTCGAGGGACCGGGTCATTGCTGCTCCTTCAACTCCGGCAGCGCAGGCCAGGCGCCTTTCGCGGCGTGGTCGGTGAAAGTCGCCATGGAGCCGGCGGGCGGCGGTCCGCTGGTCCCGATCAGCACCTGGCAGGGCGCCGCTGACAGCTATGCCGTCACCGGGCACCAGGGTCAGACGGCAATGTATTTCACGATCCGCCATCCCGGTAAATACCTCCTGGCTGCCGGCGACGTGAAACCCCGGTCGATCGCTGACCTAGCCGTCGGGCGGCGCATCGGCGCCGCCGTCACCATTCCCGTCGTGCTGATCCTGGCCGCCATATTGGTCCTGGGGCCGGCTGGGCTAATCGTCGGCGGGGCGACCGCCGTCCGGCGCCGCTCTCACAGGAATCGGCGGCCCCCTCCATGGAGCGGGCAGCCGCTCCTGGCCCCAGAGCCAGCCCGAGCCGGATGAGGGCCGATGCCCATGCCAAGTCCTCCGGCACTGCCGGCCGGCGACCAGGCCGGCCCTGCGGCAGCGGTTAGTGTTCTGAAAGCGCCAGACCATCGGCCGGGGCCAGCAGGAACGATGCCACTACCCGGCCCGATGCTGCCGCCCGCCCCCATGTTGCCGCCCGCCCCCATGCTGCCGCCAGACCCCATGGCGCCACCCGGCCCCGTGCCACCACCCAGCCCCCTGTCGGAAGGCACGCTGCCGCCCGCACCGGTGCCGCCAGTTCCCGGCGTCATGCCCCCGCCCCCAGGCGCCGCGGCGCCGCTCCGCCCATCGCAGCTGGCCGGGCGCGAGGCCATCCTGCCGCCGGCGGCGAGACCGCCGGTCCGTCGTGACCAGGCGAGGCAGCCCGCCCGGACTCGCCGGCCCGCCCGGACTCGCCGGACTGCCCGGACTCGCCGGCCCGCGATGCTGCTGCTCGTGGGAGCCGGAGCTGGGATAGCGATTCTGGCTGGCCTTCTCTATCTGTTCCGCTCTGCTCCCACAGTGCCGGCGACCGCCACGCAGCCCAGCGCTGCCACGCCGGCCACCCGTCCCGCCGCAAGCGCCCCGAGCGCGCACACCCGGGCATCGCCCGCGCCCAGCGCCGCACCGGCCTCGCCGACCAGGACTGAGCAGTGGGTGACCGGGCTCCGCTCGCTGCGCACTGACATGTACGACGCGATGGGATCAGGGGCGCCGACCACGGTGACGGCTGCCTCGTTGCGCTCCGCGGCCAGGAAGTTCAGCCGCTGCCCAGCCGAGCTGGCCGCGCTCGGACCGCCCCCCGGCCAGCTGCGTCAGGTATACCGGCAGGCCAGCCAGGCCTGCTCCCACTTCAAGCGAGGCGCCGCCTGCTATGCCGCGGCCGCCAGAGCCTTCAGCTACAACCCTGCCGCCAACAAACCGGGGGCGACGTTCCCGAGGCTGCTCGACTGCGGAGACACCGCTGTCAACAGTGGCGCCACCCTGATCGCCGTGGCGACCTCGGACGCCTCCTTCCTGCAGACACCGGACTGACCCGGACTCGCGCATCTCTCCGGGGACCCGAAACGTGCCAGGTCAGCGCGCAGCGGCAGCGTAAGGCAGGACCGGGCGACCGCGGCCGCCGCAGCATCATCATCAACATCGCCTCGGCCGTGGCCGCCAGCCAGACGCCCGCCGGCTGCGGCAGCGAGCGGGTGGCGGGCGGTCTCCTATCACGGCGTCCATTTCCAGGTGCCGACGTCCTGGCCGGTCGTGGACGGCACGCATACCTTGTTCTGCGGCAACCCGTGCCCTACCACGGCGGCCGCGTTAACCGGCGCGAATCAGAACGGCCCGCCGAGTTGTCCGGCCCCGCGTCCTGGCCCGCGATGGCGTGTGGCTGCGGCCGGGAACCCCGCCGCCGGGCGCGCGGCCGGTGACCGTCGGCCCAGGTACGGTCGTGCTCGAACAGCGGCAGAGTCGGCGCGGACCGCTGGAGCGGTCCTGCGGTCGGTCGGCTACACGCCGGGGAGCCGGACAGTCACGCCGGAACGTGCGCCGAATCCGCACGCGCCGGATCGATGCCTGCGCCCCGGCGGCTTGCCCGGCGGCTTGTGCTGGACAAGGGCGGCGTGACCCTGACGCCTCCGCCGGCCGGCGATCGCGCAGTCATGGGCGCCGCGCAGGCCTGGCGTGAGAGCAGCTCCGACTCACCGTTCACGCGGCAACCTCTCACCGGTACTTATCCGGGCCCCCACTTCTCCGACTGACAATGACCGCGCACAGATCGAGCCGGATGCGCGTTGGGTTTTCCGGCCAGTGCGGGTCCGAGCCATGATGCTCCCAGCTGCGGGGAGATTTCGCCGGTTTCGGTGTTCTGGCTTGCGGCGCCGCTGGGGCCGGCGTGCTGCCTTTGCGACGTCGTGGGGTGGATCGGCGGGAGGCCGGAGTTGGTAGGCGGGGAGGTCTGATCCCCGCAGGCCGGGTGTCGATGGCGTCGGTTGCTGAGCGGGTCACCGCGGTCAGGACGTGGGGCCTCCGGTGGATGGCGCCGCGCCGGGGGTGTCGGTCCGCCTCATGGTCTGGCGTTCCGGTCGCGTAGCCAGCGCTCGAAGTCCGCCGCGATGATGCGTTCGTCATGCAGGCCTGCCGCCTGGTCGGATGCCAGCCAGACGATGGGCGGGCCCATCACGGCGGGATCAAGGAGCTCCCGGCCCTCGGGCACCGCATCCGGAAGCATCCCGGTGGCGGTCGCGCCCCCGGGCAGCAGCAGGTTGACGGTGACACCCGTGTCGAGCAGATCGGCGGCCATGATCCGGGACAGCGCCTCGCTGCCGGCCCGGGACGGCCCGTAGGGGACGAACCCGGCCCGGTGCATGGTCGGGTGACTCACCGAGATGTTGACGATGCGGCCGCCGCCGGCGGCCAGCATCCTCGGCGTGACCTCGCGCGCCACCAGGAAGTAGCCGGTCAGGTTGGTCTCGATCACCGCACGGAAGCCGCCGGCCGGCACTTCCCAGAAACCCTGCGGCTGCGTCATGAAGCGCGGGTTGACCGTGCGCATGCCGATCCCGGCGTTATTCACCAGCAAGTCGACGCCGCCGAGCCGTGACCACGCCTGGTCAACCGCCCGGGCCACCGACGACTCGTCCCGCACGTCCAGCTCGATACCGGCAGCCCCCGGCAGCCCCGCGGCCGCCGCGGCCGCGCGCGCAGCGGACCGGCCGGTCAGCGCAACCGTCGCTCCCGCTGCGGCAAGAGCGGAGGCCATCGCCAGGCCCAGGCCGCTCGTCCCGCCGGTCACCAGGACCTTCAGCGTTGAGACACTCATAACCGCGATGCTAGGGATCAGATCATGGCCGAAGTCAAGCCCCGGCCGGCGGGCGCGTGGCTCGCCTGCTCCACCTGACCGCCAATCACCGATCGTGACGAGCGGTCAGAGCATCATGCGCCCCAGGGCGTCGGCAAAGTCTTAACTGGCTGTATCTGAGGTGTTTGCGACACGCCGGCGCGGGCCGGTAGCGGCGCGGGCATGGCCCGGGAAGTGATCATGGCGGTTCCTACACCTGCCAGCTCACTGCCGAGGGGCCATGCCCGCTGCGCTATCTTCACCGATCGGCCCTGCGATTGGCCAGTTGCTCGGCGTCGCGCGTGCCCAGGGCCGCGCCGGGGCGTCCGTTCTGCCGGTGCTCGCGGTGCCGGATCCGCGGGCGCGCCGCGGGGTGCGGCACCGGCTGGGCGTGATCCTGGGCCTGGCGGTGTGCGCGGTGCTGGCGGGCGCCCGGTCGTTCACCGCGATCGCGGAATGGGCTGCCGACGCTGACCAGGCCACCTTGGACGGGCTCGGGGTGACCGGGCCGGTGCCGTGCGAGTCCACGTTCCGCCGGGTTCTGCAGAGCCTGGACGCTGATGCGCTGGACGACGCGGCCGGCGCATGGGCCCGGCAGCGCACCGCCCCCGCCCTGGGCGGGCGGCGGCTGATCGCGGTGTATGGCAAGACGCTGCGCGGATCGGCTGTGGCCGGGCGGCCGGGCGGCATCTGCTGGCCGCGCTGGATCACGCTCGCGGCGTCGTCCTGGGGCAGGTCGATGTCCAGGCGAAGACGAATGAGATCCCGATGTTCGCGATGTGACCGGGCACGCCAGCATTGCCGCCGCCCTGCGCCACCACGCCCGCCGCCCTGGCAGGCCACTGCACACGATCATGCGTTGCTCACAGTGACGACTTCGCCGACGCCCGGTCATGCGCCCGATCGCCCACTCGGCATAAGTTTACGGATATGCTGCTGTCAGGCTGTTAGCGCGCATATCAATCATTTCTGGCCGTCAATGGACAGGTTGTGGTGCGCTTCGCGGATGTGGGGGATGTCGAGCCCGTTTCACCGGCGTACCTTCGCCGTGGTCTGCGAGTGGCGGGCGGAGCCATCGTGCCGAGAGTGCGGAAGGGACAGTAAGCGGCTGGCGGAGCCTGGGCTGGCGCTCGGCCGCCCTGGGGTGATGCGTAGACGCGCTACGGCAATGTGGGGTTCCCGGGCCGCGTAGGCAGTGGTTCAATCGCTCCGCTGCCCGCCGTGGGCGGCGCAATAGTTGTGCGGGCACTAGCTCGGGCGGTAGACGCAAGCTCGGGCGGTACACGCAGCCGGGCGCTTGGGCCTGAGCGAATTCGCCGCACGGGGGTTGCGATGCGCAAGCTAGGGTTCATCGGCTGTCTGCTGCTGCTGGTTACCAGTCTGACCTTCCCTCTCCAGGCAGCCGCGGCGTCGCCATCCGGCAAGCTCGTGGTCATAGTGATGGAGAACAACACCTATGGCAACATCGTCGGGAGCAGCCAGGCGCCGTATCTAAATCAGCTCATCGCTCAAGGGCAGCTATTTACTGACTATGCGGCTGTGGCCTCGGGAAGCAACCCGAATTACTTGGCGATGACTAGCGGTCTCACGTCCTTGCTGTCCCCACCCTCGAATAACATTTTCCAGGCCATCGACGGCTCGGGCGGGGTCGTGACGTGGAAAGAGTTCATGGAGTCGATGCCCGGCAATTGCGCGTCCGGGACCAGGACCATGGTTCCTGGCACCACTGTCCCGCTGTACACCGCCGACCATGACCCGGATTACCAGTACCGGGCCAATTCCACGTGCAGCACTAATGATGTGCCTATGACTGCCAGTACTTTTAACCCGGCCAGCCTTCCGAGCCTGAGCTACATCGTGCCTAACGAGTGCGATGACATGCACACGCTGCCCGCCAGCGGGCAGGCCTGCCCGGCTTACTTCGGCTCCAACCCGGGGACCAGCTTGATCAGCATGGGTGACAACTGGCTGGCTACGGTGGTTCCCCCGCTACTGGCTCAGCCGAACGTGACGGTTCTGATCACCTGGGATGAGGGGATCGGCACTAGCACACCACCGCAGCACGTCGTGGCGCTGGAGGCCGGGGCGGGGATCACCCCCGGGTCACGGGACGGCACGGCCTACAACCACTATGGCCTGGAGGCCGCACTCTACCGCTATTTCGGGCTGGGACCCGCTCCCAACAACGGCGCCACCGCAACCCCCCTTCCCATCCCCACCCCGGCCGGGGCGCCGCCCACCATCTCCTCGTTCACGCCCACCTCGGGCTCGGCCGGGATCACGGTAACGATCAACGGCAGCGCTTTCACCGGCGCGACCGCCCTGCGATTCAACGGCCTGGCGGCGAACTTCACCGTCAATTCCGACGCCCAGCTCACCGTCACGGTGCCGGAAGCGGCCACCAGCGGCCCCATCACCGTGAACACCCCCGCCGGCACCGCCACGAGCCCGGGCTCGTTCACCGTCACCTCCGGCGGGACGTCCCCTCCCACCGCACCAACCAACCTGACCACCCACCCCTCGTCCTCAACGGTGAGCCTGTCGTGGACCGGCAGCGATACGACTTCGAGCTATCAGCTGGACCGCAGCACCGACCCGGGCTTCGGGACCTACACCAGCGTGAGCCTGCCGCCCGGCACTACCAGCTACGAGGACACGGGCCTGGCTTCGGCCACGTACTACTACCGGCTCGCTGCGATTAACTCCGGCGGCCAGTCACCGTACGCGTTGGCCAGCGCGGCCACAATCTCATACGCCGCGCTGGTGTCCGGACGGACAGGACTGCTGGCCTACTGGCGGCTGGGTGAGAGTTCGGGGACTGTTGCGGCTGATGTAGCTGGCACCTCTAGCGGGACGTATCTGAACGGCCCGGCGCTGGGGTCGCCCGGGGCGATCGCCAACGACCCGGACACGTCGGGCGCTGGGGTCGCCCGGGGCGATCGCCAACGACCCGGACACGTCGGTGACGTTCAGCGGAACCAGCCAGCGGGTGAGCCTGCCGTCGCTGCCGGCCGCCGGTGACTTCTCGGTCGAGGGCTGGACCTACCTGACCAACGGGTCGGTCACCAATAACACCCTCTACGGCGGCAGCGGCACGGTGCGGCTGCTGGCCCGGCCCGGCACTGGCCCGACCGAGGCCTATGCCGGGGTCACTTTGAACGGGACCGAGTACGTGCTGCAGCCACTCAGTTCGGCGTCCAACCTCAACACCTGGGTGTATTGGGTGCTCACCCGGCAAGGCGGCACGCTGACGCTGTACCGGGACGGCGTGCAGATCGCCCAGCGGTCCGACCTGCCCGCGACCGCGACCGCCAACATCAACGGCTACATCGCCAGCCAGACCAACAACCTCTACTACCTCAACGGCAGAGCCGACGACGTCGCCGCCAGCCACTACCAGGCCGCACTCAGCGGACCAGCACCAAGCTGACCAAGAACGGGATGGTTCAATCATCTTCTGGGTATCCGCCGCCGGCGGCAATCAGGATCAACCGCGACGGTGCCCAGCGACCCGTCTTCGTCCAGGCCACCGCCAAGTTCACAAACGAGGGACAGCACCTCTACATCCGCCCCCACCAGGCCGAACAGGGTCACGGTCACCGACGAGGGAAGATGACGTCGCCTCGGGGCAGGCGCGGATCCCATTGACCGGACGGCTTCCGAGCGGTTGACTGCGCCTGAAGGGCCATTGGGCCCGCCTGGGTCACGGCATTCGGCCCGAGCTGACGGACCTTCCGGCTGCTGCCATGCGGCTGCTGTGCAGGAGGTGATGATCAGCCGCGCTCGTATCGCGTCGCGGCGGACGCGGCTCCCAGTCACCTTCCACGTGACTCCCCAGTGCGGTTGGCTGCCCCGACACCTCGCCCAGGAGGAAGCCATGAAGGCACACAGATCCCTGCTCGTCCGCCCGGCCGGCACCGTCGTGGTAGCGGTCGGTGCGCTGCTCGGCGCAATGGCCGCTGTGCCCGGCGCCGCGGCCGGCGACCACGCTGTCCCCCGGAACGCCACCCCGATTCAGCATCTGGTGGTGATCTACCAGGAGAATCACTCCTTCGACAACTACTTCGGCACCTACCCGCACGCCGCCAACCCGCCAGGTGAGCCGGCCTTCCACGCCAAGCCCGGCACGCCCGCGGTCAACGGACTTTCCGGCGCGCTGCTGACGAACAACCCCAACCTGGCCAACCCGCAGCGCCTGGATCGCAGCCAGGAGATCACCTGCGACAACAACCACAACTACGTCCCGCTGCAGCAGGCCTACGACGGCGGCCTGCTCGACAAGTTCGTCCAGTCGGTCGGGCCGACCGGCTCGGGCTGCGACCCGTCGCTGACCATGGACTACTACGACGGCAACACCGTCACCGGGTTGTGGAACTACGCCCAGCGCTTCGCGATGAGCGACAACAACTTCGCGTCCACGTTCGGCCCGTCCGTCCCGCAGGCACTCAACCTGATCGCGGGGCAGACGCACGGGCTGATCACCTCGGCGCCCACCGGCGCGGTCGCCAACGGCACCCTGATCGCCAACCTCCCGCCCGCGCACGACGACTGCGACGCCTCCGGCGCGGTCAACCCGACGACGCTGCAGATGACCGGGCGCAACATCGGCGACCTACTCAACGCGCAGGGCGTGACGTGGGGCTGGTTCACCGGCGGGTTCAAGCCCACTGCGGTGGTGAACGGCACGGCGGTCTGCGGTTCCACCCACGACAACATCGGCGGCGTCGCCCAGAACGATTACTTCAACGGCGAAGACGACCCGTTCCAGTACTACCCCTCGACGAACAACGCCCACCACCTGCCGCCCAGCAGCCCGGCAATGGTGGGGCGCAGCGACCAGGCCAACCA
>WNGK01013554.1_pt1 | contig 11912 bp, 8 predicted proteins | sample 5400601 | NCBI WGS metagenome assembly WNGK01 (sample SAMN13153376, study PRJNA577476) | soil metagenome | isolation source: 60 cm soil or saprolite under Garry oak tree replicate 1 | place: USA:California | collected 2016-06-15
AGCATGAAAAGCACTCCGTTCAGAATGAACGTGACCATTTCCCAAACAGGCAGCGCTTGCAGTCGCATCCGCCCGCTCAAGATACGCGGAGCGCGCCACCCGTAATAAATGCCGGCAATCACGACTGCGAGGATTCCGGAGACATGCAGCCTTTCACCGCTGAAGTAGGCAACGTACGGAGTGAGAAGGGAGAACATTGTTTGAACTGGCGGGTCGTCCAAACGCTTTTGCAATTGTGTTGCCAGCCAGCCCACGGCGAGACCAACACAGATGCCGCCCGCGGCAACAAAAAGAAACTGCAAGCTAGCTTGCCCCAGCGAAAAGGCGCCGGTCATGACGGCGGCCACTGCGAAACGGAACGAGATAAAAGAAGTGGCGTCGTTTATCAGACTCTCTCCTTCGAGGATGACAATAATCTTGCGGGGCACCCGCAAAGTTTGAGTCACCGCCAGCGCTGCCACGGCGTCGGGCGGCGAGATGATGGCGCCGAACACGAAACCCACCGCCAAAGGTAACCCGACCAGGCCGTGGAACAGATAAGCAGTCGCCGTCATCGTCAAAAGGACCAAAACGATTGCCAGTGGGAGAATTGAGCGAAGGTTCGCTCGGAAATCTCTCCAGGACGTGTAGACGGCCGCGGGATAAAGCAACGGCGGAAGAAACAGATTAAAGACCAGTTGAGGTTCGAGATGAATCGCAGGAAGCCCGGGGACCAGAGCGAGGACCACACCACCGATGGTGAGCAGAATTGGATATGGGATCCGGATTTTCCGGGCAACGATCGCCAGCAGCGCGACGGCAACGAGACAAATCAGAATTAATTCGGTCTTGTCCACGATGGTTCCGATTGCGCCAAGCCTCGCTGGAATTAGAACGGGCGTCCAGGCACCAATAAAGCGATCTCGGGATCAGGAAAATGGGGCGCGAACGGATTCTCTAGATTAAAATCACGCCACCGAACCTGGCCAGTTATGTCTTTGCGGTCGCCGGAAACAGCGCCGCTGCGTCCGGCATCTTCTTCTCCCCTTGACAGCTTAGGAGAGACTGTGCTATCTCCTAATCAACTTAGGGGAACACATGAGTGACGAAGCCAATCTTCTTCCGGGCACACTCGATCTTCTCATTCTGAAGGCAGTTTCGCTCGGTCCCCTTCATGGTTACGCAGTTCTCTCCCGCATTGAGCAAATTTCCCGAGGAGCGTTGCTCATCGAGCAGGGTGCGCTCTATCCCGCTTTGTTTCGTCTCGTGCGTCAGGGTCTCCTCAAACCGACCTGGGGCAAATCGGACAACAATCGACGCGCCAAGTTTTACGAGCTCACCTCTAGGGGTCGCAAACGCCTGCGCGAGGAAACGGATGGATGGAACCGTTTGGCGACCGCGATTGCCTCTGCGCTTGCGGCGCGACCGCAGGAAATATGAACCCCCTCCCGTACTTTCGTTCCCTTGCCGCGAGGTTTTTCCATCGATCTCAGATCGAGCACGACATGGAGGAGGAGCTTCGCTCACATATCGAGCATCGCGCTGACGACCTAGTGCGTTCCGGGCTGGATCGCGTCGAGGCCGAGCGCCGCGCGCGTATCGAGTTCGGGAGCCGCGAGCGGTTCAAAGAAGAATGCCGCGAAGCGATCGCCGGGAATTTTATCGACATTCTGATCCAGGATGTGCGCTTCAGCCTTCGCATGTTGCGAAAGTCTCCCGGCTTCACGACAGCAGTTGTTCTGACGGTTGCCTTGGGTATCGGAGCGACAACGGCGATTTTTAGCGTGGTAGACGCGACGCTTTTGGAGCCGTTGCCGTACCCGCAACCGGAGCGACTCGTAAGCATTCAGGATAATTTTCCCGGCGGAATTTTCGAATACGTTTCGCCGACCTGGTTCGACGAAAATAATCTCACCGGCTCATCACAACCGGCGCGGGTGCGATTGCTGATTGTCGCGCCGAATTATTTTGCACTCTTGGGCGTGCAACCGCGATTGGGATGCGGTTTCGATCCACAAGATCATTCACCCGGAATAATTCCTGAGGTTGTGATCAGTGATGGGCTCTGGAAGCGCGCGTTCGGAAGCGATCCAAATATTTTGAGCAAGAGTGTGCGGATGGACACCGACTTGTATCGGATCGTCGGTGTTATGTCGGCTGGCTTTGACGCGCCGGGGCGAACAGCGGAAGAGAGGAACATCGAGGTGTGGGCGGCCACAAGTTTTTACGGCGCACCCATGTCTGATCACCCGCGGCGCAGCGGCCGGAATCTTCCGACAGCAATCGCCCAGCTCAAACCTGGACTGACGATTGCGGCAGCGCAGAGCCGAGTGGACGCGCTTGTTGCATCCTTGCAGAAACAATTCCCCGCCGATTATCCGCTGCAAAACGCATGGACGGTTCGACTGGTGCCGCTTAAAGAGAGAGTGGTTGGTAATGTTCGCCAGTCGCTGGTTCTGCTGCTTGGCGCGGTGGGCTTGGTTCTCTTGATTGGCTGCGTGAACGTTGCAAACCTCCTGCTTGCCCGTGGCCGCGCGCGAGCACGCGAAATGGCGATTCGGCGCGCGCTCGGGGCGGTGCAAGCGCGACTGACGCGGCAATTGTTAACCGAGAGTTTGCTGCTTTCCTTGTTCGGCGGAATCGCAGGTTTGGCGATTCTATTTTCGTTGAAAGATTTTCTGCTGCGACTGGTGCCCGAGAATTTGCCGCGGCTTAATGAAATATCGATCAGCTGGAGCGTTTTACTCTTCGCTCTCACGGCTTCGGGCGTTTCGGGGGTGCTCTTCGGACTGGCTCCAGCGTTGCAAGCTGGCCGACTGGATTTGAATCATGCTCTCAAACAGGAAGGGCGCGCCTTAACCGGCTCGAGCGAACGTACACGAACGCGGCGTGGCCTTGTGATTACGGAATTTGCGTTGTCTTTGGTGTTGATGATTACTGCTGGCCTTCTGCTGCGCAGTTTCTGGGATTTGCTGAACGTGCGGTTGGGATTCAGCCCGCAAAGTGTGATCACCGTTCGCACAAGATTGCCCGCCCCAAATGATCCGGGCATCGACAAATACGCAACGGCTTCTCAGGAAGCACCCTTCGTCCGGGAACTGATTCGCCGATGCGCAACGTTGTCCGGTGTCGAAGAAGTAGCGATCGGAGACACGGCGTCTATTCCGTTAGATGAGAGTCTGCGCGATCTAAAACTAATTTCCGAAGGCCAGTTCCTTTTGGCGGTCGAGGGACGCGATGTTCAGAGCGATCACTCCACGGTGGTCGAACGGTCAAGCGTTTCGCCGAATTATTTTCATTTGCTGGGAATCCCGCTGCTGCGCGGCCGTTTATTCAACGAATTGGATAACGACAACACTCTGCAAGTCGCGGTCATTAATCAGGCAATGGCGCAGAGTTATTGGCCTAACGAAGATCCGTTAGGCAAGCGCTTCAAAGCAGCCAAAGCGGGCGCTCCGTGGATTACGGTTGTGGGCGTGATCGCGGACGCAAGGACACAATCGCTCGCGCAAGCGGCACTGCCTCAAATCTATTTGGACGTATATCAGACGGGGGCAAAGCGTCTGGCCATACTTCTGCGCGGACATTTCCGAACCGCGGCGATCACGGATGAAGTGCGCAAGCAGGTGCAATCGCTCGATCCGACGCTTCCCGTTTCCGGTGGGCAGACTCTTAACGAAACGGTGTCTGCGTCCCTGGCCCAAAGACGGTTCTCGATGGAAATGGTTGGTCTATTTGCGCTGACAGCATTGCTCCTTGCCGCGCTCGGAATTTATGGAGTGATTTCCTACCTGGTGAGCGAGCGCACTCACGAAATTGGAATTCGGCTCGCACTTGGGGCGTCAAGGTCGAACATTCTCCGGATTGTTCTGCGTCAAGGATTGGGCCTCGCCATTGTGGGTGCGGCAGTTGGACTTGTTTGCGCCCTGATCGTTTCGCACTTGATGGCAAGTCTGCTCTACGGCGTGAGCCCGACAGATCCGGGGACGTTCGCTGGAGTCACACTCCTTCTCATGGGTGTTGCTTTACTTGCCTGTTACGTCCCGGCGCACCGCGCCATGCGCGTCGATCCCATGGTCGCTCTTAGATATGAATAGCCCTGCGGGCAACCGTGACGCTCAGTGTTAATCAGCGGTCAGTTCTCGGATTCAAACAAATTGAAAAGAGTCGCTCGAATGAAACAAATACAAATCTTCTTGCTATCGGCAGTGCTCATCCTTGCCCTGACCGTATTCGGACAGGACACAAAGAGCGTCGCAGACGCGAGCGCGCCCGCCGCAGCGACTTCGGGGCGCGCGCCGGGCACCGTGTTCCGCGACTGCCCGGATTGCCCTGAGATGGTGGTGATCCCGGCGGGCAATTTCACGATGGGTTCGTCGGCGTCGGAGAAATCTTGGGCGGCGAGCCATGGTGCTTCAGCTGAATCCGTTTCCGATGAAGCGCCCCAACATCATGTCACGCTGAAATCGTTTGCCTTGGGTAAATACGATGTCACGCGTGGCGAGTACGCAGCATTTGCTCGGGAGACGGGATACCCGGCCGGTGATGGTTGCGGCAGCGGCCGCGCCATCTTCAAATGGGAGAAGGATCCGAAGCTGACTTGGGAAAATCCCGGCCAAGCGCAGACTGACCGTGATCCGGTGGTATGCGTGAGTTGGCAGGATGCGCGTGCCTATATCGCATGGTTGAACCGCGAGGCGCATCGCGGCGGCGCGGCCTCAGCAAACGGGCCTTATCGGTTGCCCAGCGAAGCGGAGTGGGAATATGCCGCACGCGCCGGAACGACAACTAAGTTCTACTGGGGCGATGACGACGCTGCCGCTCCTGTCCACGCCTGGTTCAATGCCAACTCCGGCTGCGAAAAAGTGGAAGGTCTTTTTTGCGACCATGGCCAGACACATCTGGTGGGCGCGAAGCCGCCGAACGCATTCGGCCTTTACGACATGGCAGGGAACGCTTGGCAGTGGACCGAGGACTGTTACGACAACAGCTACGCCGGCATTCCCGCCGACGGGCGCGCGAACGAGGCCCCTTCGAGCGACCCCAAGGCGAAGGACGGCCAAGGCAATTGCCTCCGAGTTGATCGCGGCAGCTCGTGGATGTTTCCGGCGTGGCTGCTGCGACCGGCCACCCGAGAACGCAATCCTGCCGACTACCGCAATGACATCATGGGTTTCCGCGTCGCGAGGGCGGTTCCGTGAAATGAAACCCTGTCTCTGAATCCTTACTCAAATGAAACGAACACGATTCTTGTTGTTATTCGCACTGCTCATCTTTGCTGCAAAGCTGCTAGGACTGAGCGCGAGGACTCAGTCTTCGCATTCGCCTGCTGCACGCGTAGTTGATCTCAAAGCACCAGACGGCACGGTCCTAAAAGCCAGCTACTTCCCTGCGGCCAAGCCGGGCCCTGGTGTGCTGCTGGTGCACCAGAGCAACCGGACACGTGACTCCTGGGACGGCCTAGCCCGGCAACTCGCGGCGGCTGGAATCAACACGCTTACGCTCGATATGCGCGGATTTGGCGAAAGCGGCGGCACGCCACCTTTCTTTAAGCGGACGGACGAGGAGAGGGCAAAGGTACGCGCGATGTGGCCTGGCGACGTTGAGACAGCGTTTCAATACTTGGTTTCGCAGCCAGGCGTCAAGCGCGATGTCATCGGCGTGGGAGGAGCCGGGTCGTTCGGCGTCATCCCTTCCGTCGAAGTAGCGCGTCAACACTCTGCCGAGGTGAAATCGCTGGTATTGCTTTCCGGAGAGACCCTCCAAGACGGCCTGCAATTCCTGCGGCAGGCGTCACAACTGCCCGGACTGTTCGTCGTGGCCGACGACGACGAATACCCTCCCACGGTAGAGGCGATGGAATGGCTCTACATGTCCTCCTCCAGCCCGGGGAAGAAGTTCGTGCACTATTCGGCTGCACAAGACGCGCCCTGGATATGGTATGAAACCAGCGATGCCAGCAAGGTTCCCGCCAAGGGCGGTCATGGCACCGACATGTTCAAGCCCCATCCCGAGCTGCCCGGCATCATCGTGGATTGGCTTGTAACCACGCTGATTAAGACGCCGGGGCACGCGCCAGCGGACGCCTTGGCATCTGCGGCAATCCTCAATCAACTCTGGACGTCCGAAGGAGTCGCGCGCGTCAAGCAGCAACTGATGGAAGCCCGGCGGAGAGATCCCCAGGTGCAGTTGTGGCCGGAAGTTAACGTCGACATCATAGGCGAAGACCATGTGCGCGAAGGCGAGTCGGAGAGGGAGGCTGGCCAGTTGCGCGAGGCCAAGATGGAGATAGACACAGCGATTGAGATCTTCAAGCTCAACCTCCTCGCGTATCCGGACTCTGCGGACGCGCACTATAACCTGGCCGATGCCTATTTGAAAAATGGACAGAAGGATCTGGCGCGCCAGTACGCGGAAAAGGCGCTGGCCATGATTGATTCTCACAAAGCGCCTCTGTCGTCGTGGTCCGATACCGAGCAGCGACGCGCCGAGATTCGTAGCGGCGCACAACAGACACTCAAGAAGCTAACCAATTGAGATTTTGCTATCGCTGACGTGATCTGTTAAATTATTACACTATTAAATCGGTCACATGACTATTTTGCGAACCGCCGAACACTGAAGGAGATCGGCAAACCGATCACGATGCTGTGGACAATCAGCCCGAGAAGCAGGTCATGAAGTTTGTAAGGGCCCCTTGCGTGAAGCGCGGACAGCGGCAAAACGATAAGAGTCATCACCTGATCGACCGCGGCGCCATAGAACAAGCCGTACACCAGTGGGTGTTCCTTTAAGAATTCCAGCCAGCGGCTAGCGGCGTAGTAAACAGCAGCTGCTGAGAAGGCGATAAAAAAGTGCAACAGGACACCCAGAACATAAATTGCCGTGCCACCATGAAGAGCCGATCGGCCCAGAAGGCCGGCTGCAATCACGAGTGGAATTTTCGCGCCAAATAGGAAGCTAGCTTGGGCAAGGTCCAAAGCCCCGGCAATCAGGCCGCCCACTGCGATCGCCAATAGTGCGCTCCTTTTCCGCAATTGCATAATATGGGTCGTTCGAAGAGGCGCCATTATACTGAGACGCGATTGACCAGAAAGCGCAAAATCAGCGGCTGCGCCGCTCGGAACATCTGAAATCTGCATCGGGGCTTTGCTCCGTTACGCCGCCCCTCTATAATGCTCATGCGTCATCATGAGTGATTCGACTCCACACCAGTCCCTCTCCGCGATGTCCGAGGCGGGACTCGCAGTTGATACGGAGAGGAGACGACCGGACGTGATACCGCCCACGCCGAGCGAACTCCGCCTCGCCAAGCGTATGGCGCGTCTCGGCACCGAGACCGCTTTCGAAGTGCTGGTGAAGGCGAGAGCACTGGAGGCAAAGGGCCGCGACATCGTCCATCTCGAAATCGGCGAGCCCGATTTCGATACGCCGGCCAACATCATCGCGGCCGCGACGGACGCTCTGCATAAGGGCTTCACCCACTACGGGCCTTCGGCTGGCTTGCCGCAACTGCGCGAGACGATCGCGCAGTACGTGAGTGAGACGCGCCGGGTAAACGTTACACCCGAGGAAGTGGTCGTTGTCCCGGGCGGTAAGCCCATCATTTTTTTCACCATCCTTGCGCTGGTTGACGAAGGGGATGAGGTCATCTACCCCAATCCAGGATTTCCTATCTACGAATCGATGATCAACTACCTCGGCGCGAAAGCCGTGCCGATCCGCTTGCGCGAGGAGATGGATTTCCGGCTCGATGTCGACGAACTCAGCGGGCTGATCAACGACCGCACAAAACTCATCATCCTGAATTCGCCGCAGAACCCGACCGGCGGCGTACTGACGAAGAACGACATCGACGGCATCGCGCATGCGATCGGCGATCGCAACATCATGGTACTGAGCGACGAGATCTACAGTCGCCTAATCTTCGAGGGCGAGCACCACTCCATCATTTCGGTGCACGGTATGAAGGAGCGCTGCATCCTCCTCGACGGCTTCTCCAAGACCTATGCCATGACCGGCTGGCGTATGGGCTACGGCGTAATGCGCGCCGACCTGGCGACGCACATCGCTCGCCTGATGACCAACTCCAACTCCTGCACCGCCAGCTTCACGCAAGTTGCCGGCATCGAGGCGCTCCGCGGACGCCAGGCCTCGGTCGAGGCGATGTGCGCCGAGTTCAAGAAACGGAGAAATGTTATGGTCGCCGGCCTCAACAAGATCAAAGGTTTCTCCTGCCGATTGCCCAAGGGCGCGTTCTACGTTTTTCCCAATATCAAGCAAACGGGGTGGCAATCGAAGAAACTGGCCGACGCGCTGCTTGACGATGCCGACGTCGCCGGGCTGTCCGGTACCGCCTTCGGCGATTTTGGCGAAGGCTATTTACGCTTCAGCGTGGCCAACTCGATCGAGAACATCGAGAAAGCGCTCGATCGCGTCGGCGCCTGGGCAAAGAAAAATCTCTGAAGCCAGTGACTAGTGACTAGGAACGAATGACGAAGTGGTCTCTGTTTTACACGAGCGGAGCTCACTCGGCTTCTAGTTCGGGTCTTTTTATAAATTCTGCATTCTTGCGCCTGGGCGCTCGGACGGCCGGTCATTCGGGACAATAACCTCTGGTGCGTGAAGCGCTCGTGAGGCTTGCTCGAGCAGCTCGGCCTTGGCGTTAAAATTCATTTGATTGAAGACCAGGACCTCCGTCGTGATGAGCCACATTGTGAAACAAACCATTAACGTGCGGAGTGGAAATGGTGTCGAGGACTCGTTCATTTTCATGATTAAAAGATAGGTGCGCCTTTCACAGTGGTGCTATTTCGCGTTCGCGAGATTTTCGCGTATTTCTTACGAGGTTGTGCGTAATCCCTCGTTCGGGATAAGATCAGAGCCCACATCTTCGTCGCGTTCGCCGGCCCCTCATGGAACAATTGCGGATTGAAATCGTCTTAATCCGGTAAATTCTGTCTAGTTTCCTGCGTTCCTAGTTTGTTGAGTCATTGCTGTATGGCGGAGAAGAAATGTTTTCGCGTGTTTGCGACTTCCCGGATCGGGGATCCGGCGGAGAACCGTCTCCGCGAGCACGGCTACGAGCTCGAAGTTTTCCAAGGTCCCGAGGCGCCGCCAAAGAAACTGATCATCGAGAAAGTGAAGAGCGGCATCGACGGCTTGATCACCACGCTCCGCGATCCGATCGACGCCGAGATCTTTGAAGCAGGCAAGGGCTCGCTTAAGATCGTGGCACAAATTGCCGTTGGCTTCGATAACATCAACCGCGCCGACGCCAACAAATACAAGGTCCCGTTCACGAACACGGCCGACGTGCTCACCGAAGCTACCGCCGAGTTCGCTTTTTTCATGATGGGAATGTTGGCGCGCAAAATGTGGCAGAGCGAGCGACTGGTGCGCGAGCAGAAGTGGCCGTCATGGCACCCATTCCTGCCCTTCCTTGGCGACGAGGTCACGGGCAAGACCATCGCCATCGTCGGCACCGGACGCATCGGTTTGGCGATGATCAAGAAGTGCTCGGGGTTCGACATGAACATGCTGTGCTACGACCCGGCGTATCATAATGACAGGTACATCGCTTCGATTCAGGAATTGATGGACCTGCGGCACTCACGCGGCATTCAAAAAGAGAAGACGTATATTAAGTACGTGGAGTTTGAAGAGGCGATGCGCGGCGCCGACTACATAAGCATCCATGTTCCGTTGTTGCGCGAGGGCGAAACCGACAAGCCGACGTACCACCTCATCAATGAGAAGACGCTTAAGCTGATGAAGCCGACGGCCTACCTGGTGAATAGCTCACGAGGTCCGGTTGTGGACGAGAAGGCGCTGGCCCAAGCGCTGAAAGACAAAGTTATCGCCGGAGCGGCGCTTGATGTCTTTGAGAAAGAGCCTCTGCCGCCGGATTCGCCGCTCCTCGATCCCGAAATCGCCGAGGACTGTCCAGGGTCTAATCGACGTGCTGGAAGGGAACTACGGCGGCGATCCGACCAAGATGCCATATGTGGTGAATAAGGAAGCGTTCACCTCGTGAGATAAATCTTCGATGGAGAATCGACAGCATGGCGATCTATCTCACGGGGTGAACCCGTGAGATACAACAGGCGTGCCGAAATACTGCTGCGTTTACGTTTTGTGCTCGCAAGTTGACCGTCAGTTTTATGGAACTCGACAGGACTAACTGGATTGAGTGGATCGCGTTCGAGCAATCGACAAATCGTGTCTACGAGAGTCCCTAGCTTCCTGGTTTCTTAATTACGCGTCCCCAAAATCGTACCACTTGGCATCAAGTAGCGCGCCAAGGCAAACTCAGCCCACCGATCACCACCAAATGTGGCTTGAAATCCGACCGCTACCATCTTTCCATCGCGCTGAAAGGCAGCCCCGTTGGCTCCGCCGTTCAGATCGCCAAACGAGGTACGCACTTTGCCCGCGACACCAAAGGTGGTGTCGAGAGAGCCATTCGGATTCAAACGCGCCAGCAAGAAGTCGGAATCGGATGATTCCGTGTTCGCATAACCGACGGTAATAATTTTGCCGTCGCGTTGCAGGAGGACTTTGCTGGCGCTCTGGCAGCAGCTGCCAAAATCGATTTGCATCATCCCGTCGGTACTGAAGCTGGTGTCGAGGATGCCGTTGGAGCTATATCGCGCGACGGCGAAATTCTGAACCAAGCCGTTTTGGGAGATCGCGAATCCAGCGGCGACGATCTTGCCGTCGCGTTGAAGAACGGCCGAGCGCGCCTGATCGAAGTTGTGATCGCCGAAGTCGGTGCGCGCTTTTCCGGCGACACCGAACGTCGAGTCAATCGTCCCATTACTCAGATAGCGTGTCGCGGCAAAGTCATAGAAATTCGCCGGATTTTTCGCAGAGCCAACGGCGACAAGCTTGCCGTCCGTCTGTATGAGAATGGAAAAGGCGTCGTCGTTGAAGCCGTCAAAATCGGTTGCGACCTGGCCGTCGCCGCTGAAGGTCGTGTCTGGCGTTCCATCCCGATTATAACGCGCAAGTGCGAAGTCAGTATTAGAACTATCGTCATTGGTGAAATTAACGAAGTCAGTTCCAGCAGCGATAATCTTGCCGTCAGGCTGCAAGGCCAGGGCGAAGGCATAGCTACCCCTGGCCGGGAAAACTCGTCGTCACGATGCCACCGTTGCCAAAGGAGGTATCGAGCGATCCATCCGGGTTGTAGCGAACTAGTTTGAAATCGCCAAGAAACGTAAAGAGCGGAAAAGCGCCGCCCGCGACCACGATTTTGCCATCAGGTTGGATGACCACCGATGAAGCCACCGCGGCCAGGCCCGGGAAATCTGTTCGCACTTTGCCGCCGGCGCCGAAGGCTGTGTCGAGCGTGCCATTCGCATTGTAGCGTGCGACGGCGAAGTCCTCGTCCGTATAATCATTGTTTATATAGGTTGTCCCGACGACGACCAATTTGCCATCAGCCTGCACCGCCACTGCATTGGCGATGTCGGTGCTATGATCAAAATCGGTCATCACTTGGCCGGCGGTCTCGAGTGTCGGAAGGCCGGCGGTCCCGAATGTCGGATCGAGGTCTCCGTCGGTTGCCTGCGCCATCTGCCCGCTCACGAAGGAGGTCAGTATTATTGCCGTGGCGCCGATCCCGCGGCAGTGAGTGGCGAATCGGCAAAGTTTTGAGTTGGTGATTGGCATAGATGTTCCTTTCGTTTCTTCCTAAAGTCTCATAACGCGAGGCGTTGTCGCTTCCAAGCACAGTGTAGTAACAATCCTGTTACCAAGCCGAAATAGGGAAATGGGGTCGTATCTATATTTTTTAACATTCGCGCGATGCCTGCTGGTTATTCGCCAACGGCGAATCTGTCCATCCATCTACGCCGAGGCTACGACGTGACGAGTTGGCGGATCGGTTATCAGTTACTTTAAGAGCTGCAATCACGGACCTAGGAATT
>WNGK01020977.1_pt1 | contig 11911 bp, 12 predicted proteins | sample 5400601 | NCBI WGS metagenome assembly WNGK01 (sample SAMN13153376, study PRJNA577476) | soil metagenome | isolation source: 60 cm soil or saprolite under Garry oak tree replicate 1 | place: USA:California | collected 2016-06-15
AAGGCATTTCCTGACCCCAAAAGCCCACCCACACATGAGCTAAAACTCACGGATGCGTTGCGCTAAGAAAAAGAGGGTACGTAGATGGAAGCTTGTTACGCCGCGGTATGTGGCAACGTCGCCTGGCGCATCTGCCGATTCGCAAACATAAACCCGGCCTGCAAGAGCAGGCCACACCATACTATGCCCACTGTAGACAGGACGCCCAGATGTTCGAGGCTCAGCCCAATCGCGGAGGAACCGACCGTGAGGATACTGTACAGGATCAGGCGGTAGATGCCACCCACGCGGCCTTGCAGGGCATCTGGTACCACGGAGAGGCGATAGCTGCTCATCAGGATAGCGCTCATCGAGTCAAAGATCGCCATACCCGCGAAGACGGCTCCTAGCAGGAAGGGCGTCGTGACAATGCCGTAGAGCGGCCAGAGCAGCACGAACACGACCAGTGTGCTGCCCAGCGCTGTGCCAAAGCGCATGCGACGCTGGAAAGGCGGGCACAGCGCCGTGCCGAGCAAGTTCCCCATGCCTCCGGCGGCGACAATGAGGCCGTATTGCACGAGCGTGATATGCTGCTGCAGCACAATCGCCAGCACGATCAGCACGCTCGCCGTCATCACGAAGTAGAGATAGCTGGAGATCAAGACCACTGAGCGCATGACCTTCTGCGACCACAACCAGCGTAGCCCCTCTCGCACTTCCACCAGCAGGTGGCGGCGCTCCACGCTCACTTTGTCCTGCATGGGCGAGCGTATGTTCAGCAATGAAACAAGCAATACCATGTACGAAACTGCGTCCGCGATGAAAGGGAGCAGCCGCGCCACGCTGAAGAGCAGGCTGCCCAGCGCGGGACCCAGCAGTGAGCAGGAGCTATAGACAAACTCGTTCTGCGCCACCGCTGTAGTAAGCTGCGTCTTTGGCACCACCCACGCCAGCGCCGCCAGCTCGGCCAGCTCGTAGAAGAGCGAGATCGTTCCGAGGCTAAAGGCGATGCCGTAGAGCAGAAGCAACCGCAATTCTCCACTGGCCAGGAGCAGCGTCAGGGGGATGCTCGCCACGCACAGCAGAAGGCCGAGCGTGCAGATAATCATCACGCGTTTTCGCGGCCAGCGATCCACCAGTGCCCCGGCGGGCAGGCTGAAGAGGGCGTAGGGAAGCTGCTCCAGACCATAGGCCAGCCCGGCTGCAGCGATAGAATGAGTCAATACCACAATCAGCAGGGGGAACGCGAACTGCGTGAACCGCGTGCCAAGCGAGGAGACGGCTTGGCCGAGCCAGAGCAAAAGATAATCACGATTCTGCCAGAGGGGGACGGGCTTCTGTGGAATGACTTCCGTGTCCATACACCATGGTCGCTTTCTATAAACCATTACCCGAGATCGTTTTTATGGCGTGCGCGGAAACGACGTGCCTTCATAAGATTGGCGCATTTTTCAGGTGTACAATAAAGCTTGGTAAGACTCCTACTCTCATCATAAAAGACCCCACGGCAGTAGACATTTGCACATATTTTGAGACGCTTGGGATTCTGGTGCACCAGCAAATGAGCAAACGAAGCCGCTACCTCTGCCTGCACCCAGTCCCAATCCCTCTTCAGCGGCGCCATTTCCAATCGATATCCCCCCGTGTCTTTCACAAGACGACGATTCAAGGGCATCTTGAGCAGAATAACATTGAGCGCTGCCTGATCATGGTCTGCGATCTGCCCCTCAACAAGGGCCTCTATCATAGAGCGCAGAAGGGTTCGTAGTGCAACAAGAGTGTTTAGTGTAGCTGCGTCGGGCGAGCGATCAACCTGTAGTCCCCACTTGACGAGAAATTGTTCCAACCAGCCTGGTTGCAAGAGATCATCTCTTACCCACCGGCCGCGGAAATCCCGGAACTCGCTATTGATGAAATCAATGCATATCGAATCCATTGTTCTCCTAACTCCCACTGAGTCCTACAGGAATTTTCTCTGGCCCCATCATGACACTTATCACATACAACGGTTGAGAAAGAAAACCAGTGTAACTTTCTAAAAAATATTGACAGTTACATGACTGGTATGGTATTCTTTTGAATATAACTGTATTAAGCAACATTGACCGTTACAACACCAGTCCTGTTCCCTTATTGTCGCTCAGTGCTTATCCAAAAAGAGAGGGATACGCCAATGATGCGTAAACAAACAGGTTCATTCATGGGAGGCCTTACTCGTCGTGAAGTTCTCAGAGGCCTGGCAGGATTAATGATAACCATGAGCCTGGAGGGATGTGCTCAATCTCTTTACTCGCCGTCAACTTCGCTTCCCGTTCCTACCCCAACCCCTCGTCATCGAGGAAGCATACTTTATACCTATCGTGGTCATACCGATCGGGTAACAACCGTAGCATGGTCGCCCAACAGCAAGTACATTGCTTCGGGATCTTTAGATAAGACCGTGCAGGTGTGGGCCGCCAACCCCGGCGATCATTTTCACCCCTTTATTTACCACGGTCATACCGCTGCGGTGCAAACAGTGGACTGGTCGCCAGACAGTAATCGCGTGGTCTCAGGTTCCTTCGATAAAACGGTCCGGGCGTGGGATGCGATTACCGGAGAGCATGTCGCTCTCTATCGTGGGCATACCGGCATCGTGAACACGGTCGCGTGGTCACCGGATGGTAAATACATCGCCTCTGGCTCTGAAGATAGTACCGTGCGTCTATGGGATGTCGCAACTGGCGCGCAGTTGTATGTCTATCGCGGCCATCTCGCGAGCGTAAACTCGCTCGTGTGGTCGCCCGATAGCCAGCGCATCGCCTCTGCATCTTTGGACAAGACGGTCCAGATCATAGACGCCACAACTGGAAAGCATATTTATACCTACCGTGGTCATACCGACACGGTAAGCTCGGTTTCCTGGTCGCCTGATGGGAAGGACATCGTTTCCGGTTCGTGGGATAAAACGGTGCAAGTCTGGAACGCGGCAACGGGCGCTCTTCTCTACACCTATAATGGGTACAACGTGCAAGCTGCGCAAACTAATCCTACCAAGGGGGTACTCCCTGACCTCATCTTTGCTGTTGCCTGGTCACACAATGGGAAACGCATCGCGGCCGTAACCCAGGTCTATTGCGGCGATCTCTGTGCAGTCGTGGTAAGCTGGGATGCGTACACCGGGCGCAATTTCTCCTCTTACCTGGACGTGCCCGTCTTAGCAATGGCATGGTCCCCCGACGACACGCGTTTCGTCACTTCAATTGTTGTATCAACACAGGGTCTCCCCCTCGGTGGAGCGGGGGTGTACCCGCAGGATGGTTCATTCGTGCAGATATCGACGGCCTAAAAGGAGTGATCGCTTTCGAACAAATCCCCGGCCCTCTTGGCAGAAATATATCGTTGTGCTACAATCTTGCCACGAAGTGTTGACCTCTACCCGATCCACTTGAGAAAAGCTCTAGGCTGCACCATCCAACCCATCAAGCATGTGAATCTCACCCCTCCACATCCTTGACTTTTCGTTCCAAGATAGTGCATACTTGTGGAAGACAGAAAGGAAGGAGCACACCAACACGATGGCGGGAAAGAAATCGTTTCTGCCGGAGCAGGTCCTGGACAAAGCCATCGACCTGTTCTGGAAACAGGGATATGAGGGTACCTCTATTGAGGATCTTGTTCAGTGCATGGGCCTTGGACGCGGAATTGCAGCAACAAACGGGACCCCTCTCTGAGATTCTCGAGCGCTTTTTTCACGCCTGCATTGAACTGTTGCTCAGCGATCCTGCCTGTCGTGGCTGCTTTCTCGTCAATGCGACCGTCGAAATGGCTCCACATGATCCCGAGGTCAACCAGATCGTCCAGTCTGCGCTGCAAGAGATAGAGGAGGGGTTTTATCGTCTCCTGATCAAAGCGCAGGTGGCCGGTGACCTCTCCTGGACACAGGATCCCCATCAATTGGCTCATTTCTTGTCGGGGACCCTGGTCAGCATTCGTGTCCTGGCACGTGCAAAGCTTGGTCGGCGCGTGCTCCAAGATGTCGTGAAGACGGCGTTAGCAGTCTTCCACTAATTTTTTTTCGTTTTATGTTTGAATAGTTATTCAAACATAATGGACAGCGATCGCTCAAGATCGCTTCTGAAAGGAACAGAACAATGGATAGCAACGATTCGGTGGTCCTGGTGACTGGCGGGAATCGCGGACGTGGACAGGAGACCGCTCTGAAGACATCCCGAACCCCCCAACCTGGCTTGAGTACAACCTATAAGGACGCGCCGACCAAGACGGTCGATGTCGGCGGAACGAGATTTGCGTACCGACAACTCGGGACGAATACCGGCGTGCCAGTGATCTTCCTGAATCACCTGGCCGCAGTCTTGGACAACTGGGACCCCAGGGTCATCGACGGCATCGCTGCCAGACACCGGGTGATCACCTTCGACAACCGAGGGGTTGGCGCATCAAAAGGCTCGACACCGGACTCGATCGAGGCGATGGCGCGCGACGCGGTCGCCTTTATCCGGGCACTGGGCTTCGACCAGGTTGATCTGCTTGGCTTCTCCATGGGCGGCTTCGTCGCGCAGGTGATTGCGCAAAAAGAACCGCAACTCGTGCGAAAGATCATTCTCGCGGGCACGGGTCCTGCCGGAGGGAAAGGCATCGACAACGTGACTTCTGTCAGCATCCGTGACACGATCAAAGCGGTGCTGACGTTCAAAGATCCGAAGTATTATCTCTTCTTCACCACAACAGCCAATGGCAAGTTAGCAGCGCGGAAATTCTTGCAGCGATTGAAGGAACGGAGGGACCATCGCGATACACCGATTTCCATCTCCTCTTTCCGTGCTCACCTCAAGGCTATCCATGCCTGGGGGCTTGCCGAACCTTCCGATTTAACGGGCATTCAGCAGCCGGTTCTGGTCGCAAATGGTGATAACGATAGAATGGTACCCAGCAGGAATTCTGCCGACCTGGCTCGACGTTTACCACATGCCCAACTCATCATCTATCCTGACGCCGGACATGGCGGCATCTTCCAGTATCATGAAGCGTTTGTGAAAGAGGCGCTGACATTCCTCGAGTCATAAGATCAAAGCGGTCCTTGTCACCATGTTTTCTCAGGAATTACAGGCAGACCGGGACAACGCGAAGCCGAGCATAGAGAAAAAGACATTCGTGAGATTACCTACTTAAGGTTGGGAGAGTTATGAAAACATCAAAAAGCAATTTAACAGCCACACGAACTAATGGTCACATCAAGGTCGAAGATCGCGGAGCGGTACTCGTCGCGCATATAGACGGAGGACCGCATGCGTTGTTTGATGCTGCGCTTACTAAGCAACTAAAAGAGCTAGTTGATCGCGTAGACCGCGACCCGAACATCCACGCAGTCGTCTTCACTGGCACGCACCCCGATCGATTCTTGAGCCACTCTGATGTTACGTGGCTCCAACAGGGCGGTGTCGGGTTCCCGCCTATCAATACACGCATCGCTGGAATTGTCACGCGCATGGCGAGACTCATTAATAAAGTGCCGATTGTTAGAACGCTCGCGGGAATGACGCGACTCAAGACACTTTTGCAGCTCGATAGCTTCCACGCGACCTTCCTGAAGATGAATGCAAGCGGCACCATCTTTGTCGCGGCACTCAATGGCTCAGCGTTTGCCGTTGGCGCGGAGTTCGCCTGGGCGTGTGATTTGCGCATCATGGCGGACGGAGACTTTGTCATTGGCCTGTCGGAAGTACTACTCGCGCTTACTCCGGGAGGTGGCGGCTCCCAGCGATTACCTCGCCTAATTGGTACTCAACAATCGTTAGTCACTATTCTTGAAGGCAAACCTTTTACGCCAGCAGAAGCCCTCGCGCTCGGTGCGGTCGACGAAGTGGTTCCCCAGGATAAAGTGCTCGCGCGCGCAATAGAACGCGCAGAATACCTGAGCCTGCGATCAAAGCAATCAATCGGGGCTATCAAACGCTCCATATACTTTGGCAGCGCGCTGTCGCTTGAAGAAGGTTTACAATTTGAGCATGCTGAGTTTCTTGTAAGAGACCAATCAAAAGAAGCTCAAGAGCGGATGCTCGCGTACATTGCCGCAACGGAAGCTACTGGGGAACTCCCTTTATTGAACCGCGAGACGTACGCACGCGCACTGAATGAAGGTCGTATAGGAGATCCAAACAAATAGGAACGCCTGTCGCAAAGAATATGAAAACATCACAAGGTAATTTAAACGTCTACAAATACGCACCAACAAAGACGATAAATGCCAACGACGTTAAGTTTGCATATCGCGACCTTGGTCCGCAAGGCGGAGTACCGGTTGTCCTACTCAATCATTGGGGCGCGGTATTGGATAATTTTGATCCCTACATCGTGGGTCATCCGCAAAGTTGATGATTCGAGAATGAGGAGTCATAGAGAGGATTTTAGGAGAAATATCGATTTTCTCGATCCGCTTCTCAGGCTACTTCAAAGAGGCTCATTTGTCAACAAGCAAGCAGTAATCATCAACTTGTTGGGAGACCCTACATCGTTGACGCGCTTGCGCAATCACATCGAGTCATTGCGGTAGATTGCCGCGGTATTGGTTCTTCAGAAGGGAGCACGCCTTTGACGGTTGGCGAAATGGCGGACGACATTATTGCGCTCATTCGAGCATTTGGTTTTCAACAGGTTGATCTATTTGGATTCTCTCTTGGAGGATTTATCGCGCAGGATGTAACGCTCAAGGTTCCAGAGCTAGTTAGAAAACTCATCTTGACCGGTACGGGACCAGCCGGCGGGAGAGGTATAAACAACGTCGGACCAGTATCATGGCCGAGCGAACCGACGGAGTAGCAAACCAAGGCCGCGCACGCGACCGTAAATAAGAATTTTTTTGCTTTTATGTTTGAATTAATATTCAAACATAACGCTCAGCGATTGCTCAAGATCGCTTCTGAAAGGAACAAAACAATGGATAGCAACGATTCGGTGGTCCTGGTGACTGGCGGTAATCGCGGACTGGGAAAAGCTCTCGTCCAGGCATTTCTGGATGCAGGGGCGCGGAAGATCTATGTCGGAAGTCGTACCCCGATCGAGACCTCCGATCCTCATCTTCAACCCATCAAGCTCGATATTACCAATGCTCAGGATGTTGCCGCCGCAGCTCACACCTGCCAGGATGTCACGATCCTGATGAATAATGCCGGGGTGGCAGCCCCCGCATCATTACTCACAGCGCCATTGGCGGATGAAGCACGCCAGTTGATGGAAACCAACTACTTTGGCACTCTGGCCATGGTTCGAGCGTTCGCCCCTATCCTGGGGAAAAATGGCAAAGGCACGATCGTCAACATGCTCTCCGTTGCCAGTTGGTTTGCCACACCAATTGGCAGGTCCTATAGTGCGTCCAAGTCTGCGGCATTGTCGCTGACACAGGGCATTCGCATCGAGCTCCGCTCACAAGGAACGCTAGTCATAGCCGTGCATGCTGGCTACATCGATACGGACATGGTTGCTACGATCAACGCGCCGAAGACCAGCCCGGAAGAGGTTGCCGCCCACATCATTGAAGGCATTCGCAACAATCAAGAGGAAGTGCTTGCAGATCAGAGTACCAGGAGATCAAAGCGGTCCTTGCTAGCAACCCACAGGTGCTCTACCAGCGATTCCAGGCTGAATGGGACAATGCTCAGCAGTAAGAAAGGATCTGCTCTTCTCAAAGAGAAGAGCAGAGAAAGGAAATCTATCATGGCATCTCAACCAGTCGCCCTCGTCACGGGCGCATCATCTGGCATCGGGCAAGCGACAGCAGAACTGCTGACGGCCCATGGCTTTACCGTCTTTGGCACCAGCCGCACACCCGCCCAGGACAAACGTTCCTACACCTGGCTGCCCCTGGATGTCCGCTCGGATGACTCCGTGCAGGCGGCCGTCCAGTCGCTGCTGGCACAGGCTGGGCGGATTGACCTCCTGGTCAACAACGCGGGCTATGTGCAGTTCGGTGCGATTGAGGAGAGCAGCGTTGCCGACGCGCAGGCCCAGCTCGACACCAACCTGTTGGGCGTCATACGCATGGTCAAGGCCGTGCTGCCGGTGATGCGAAAGCTCGGCAACGGGCGCATTATCAACATCAGCTCGATCGTCGGTCACGTTGCGCCCCCGTATGGAGGCCTCTACGCCACCAGCAAATTCGCGCTGGAGGGGCTGAGCGAGGCCCTGCGCGAAGAGGTCCGCCCGTTCGGAGTGAGCGTCTCGCTCGTTGAGCCAAGCTATGTGAATACACCGATCGTCAGTCAGCCGCCAACCAACCCGATTGCCGCCTACACGAATGCGCGCCAGGCTGCACAGCAAAGCCTCATTACAAATGGCAAGAAGGGCATGGAGCCTGGCGCGGTGGCCCGCGTCATCCTGCGCGCCGCCACCACCCGGCCACGTCTGCGCTACCCGGTTGGGCAGGATGGAAAAATAGTGCTTCTGCTCAAGCGACTGCTCCCAGAGTCAGCGTTTGAGGCTCTCAAACGCCGCCTGTTCAGCGCGTAGACATGTCCAGAGAGGCGCATACCGCTGCGTCTTATCCATAGACGCAGCCACAACAAACCGCCGCCTCAGACGAAGCGCCAGCACCAGAGAGGCGCAAAGCCAGCCCCATCAGAGGTAGGGCCTGGAGATCCGAGAGGAGAAAGAACATATGATGAAGGCCTTCATCGTCGATCGTTATGGAAGCAAGGATGGCGTGCGGGCTGGCGACATGCCAGAGCCGGAGCTGCGGGAGGATGACGTCTTGGTCCAGATCCACGCCGCTGGTGTCAACCTGCTGGATGCCAAAATCAGAGACGGAGAGTTCAAACGCTTTTTACCGTATCGCTTCCCGCTCATTTTGGGCAATGAAGTGGCTGGGGTCGTCGTCCGAGTCGGAGCTCGCGTGCGGCGCTTCGAGCCAGGCGACGAGGTCTATGCGCGGCCTGACGACGATCGCATCGGGGCGTTCGCGGAATGCATTGCAATCCAAGAAGATGCCGTGGCGAAGAAGCCCAAAAACCTCACCATGGAAGAAGCGGCTTCCATCCCTCTGGTCGGCTTGACGGCCTGGCAAGTGCTGGTCGAACGAGCGAAGCTTTCGGCAGGGCAAAAAGTGCTCATCCACGCGGGCTCCGGTGGTGTCGGAACCGTGGCCATTCAGCTGGCCAAGCATCTTGGTGCGATCGTCGCGACGACCACGAGCACGGCGAATCTCGAGTGGGTGAAGCGCCTGGGTGCAGATCTGGTCATCGATTACCGGAAAGACGATTTCGAACACATCCTGCAGGATTACGATGTGGTGTTGAATAGTCTGGGCGCAGAGACGCTCGAAAAATCGCTCCGCGTGCTCAAACCTGGGGGAAAGCTCATCTCGATCTCCGGTCCACCTGATCCCGAGTTTGCGAAAGACAGGGGATTGTCCTGGATCGTGAGACTGGCAATGCGCCTGTTGAGTTCTCGAATCAGGAACAAAGCCAAACGTCATCACGTCAGCTATTCCTTTCTGTTCATGAGAGCAAGCGGAGAGCAATTACGCGAGATCGGGTCTCTCATTGATGCTGGGATCATCCGCCCAGTGGTGGATCGGGTCTTTCCCTTCGCTGAAACCAAAGAGGCTCTGGCTTACGTCGAAACAGGACGTGCAAAGGGCAAGGTTGTCGTCAAGGTGAGATAAAAAAGGAGGAGAGATGGTGACACCGGTACAAGGATTAGGACACACCTTACAGATGCAGGTCGTCGAGGCGACCCCTGAACGTGTCGTGATGACGATGCCTGTCACCGCGCAGCATCTTCAACCGTGGGGCTATCTGCATGGTGGTGCAAGCGTTGCACTCGCTGAGACGGCTGCAACAGCCGGCGCGTTTTTGAACTGTCCTGCTGGCATGGTCGCCTTTGGGCAGGAAATCAATGCCAACCATCTCCGTTCCGTCCGTGAGGGGCTTCTGACCGCGACGGCGATCCCTCTGCATATCTAGCGATGCTCCTGGAGCAACGAAATGAAGCGGGACTGAGCAGGGGTACGATCCAGGCATGCCGTGACGGTTCCCATTGCTCCATCCCGCGCGTGGTCATCACCTCTGCTCTCACACCTGCCGGTAGACGGTCTCACAGTGTTCTGGAGGATTCCGTATGGGAAAGCGCACCCCTTCCAAGTGGCTGACGTTACTGGCAGCCTGCTTTGGTCTCCTCATGCTCTACATCGACCTCTTTATTGTCAATGTCGCACTGCCCACGATCGCGCAGGATTTTCGTGCGCCACTGGGGACGGTGTCCTGGACAGTTTCAGGGTACGTGCTGATGATCGGCGTGCTGCCCATGGGGATCGGACGGCTCGGGGATCTGTGGGGGCAGCGCGTGGTGTACCTGGCAGGCGTCGCACTGTTCAGCATCGCGTCACTGCTCTGTGGCCTGGCCTCAAGTATGACGGCCTTGATCGTCTTCCGTGTCATCCAGGGCATCGGTGCGGCCATCATGACGCCTGGCACCCTGGCGATCATCATGCGCGCGTTTCCCCCGCGCCAGCATGGCCTGGCGATTGGACTCTACGGGGGAATCTCCGGTCTGGGTCTCATCGCTGGCCCGGTCCTTGGTGGACTGCTCGTGCAGGGGGAGAACTGGCGCCCGATCTTCCTGGTGAATGTCCCGCTTGGGGTCGCGGCGCTCGTCATGGCGGCTCTGTTCGTCCCGCAGTCACGCGAGGCAAGGGATCCTGTCCCGGTTGACTGGCCGGGTTTGACTCTCTTGTCCAGTGGCCTGCTGTGTCTCTTATTTGGGTTCACCCGCGCTAGTGATGCAGGGTGGACGAACGTGGTGGTGATCGTGAGCTGTCTGTTTGGCCTCGTCCTGCTGGCCCTGTTCGCCATGACAGAACGGCGGGTCCGCTGGCCGCTCGTTGACCTAGCGTTGTTTCGCAATCGTCCTTTCGTCATGGGATGCCTGAGCTTCTTCTTCTTCTCAGCAGCACTTTTTGGAGCGCAGCCCTATTGGAGCCTGTTCCTGCAAAACACGTGGGGATTGACCCCACTGCAAGGGGGTCTGGCCTTCTTACCGGCCACCGGGTTGATTGCCCTGTTGACCCCCTGAGCGGGCTGCTCGCACAATGGGCCGGGCCTCGGCTGTCTGTGATCCTTGTGCTGGCGTTGCTGGCCATCGGGGTGAGCTTTTTCTATGTAGCGGTTACCCTGACCCCACAGAGTACCTACGTTGGGGGATTGCTCCCCACCTTTCTTGTGCGCGGTCTCGCCATTCCTGTCGTCTCCTCATGCACGACGCTTGCTGTGATGAGCGCCGTCCCGACGAAGCAGTCGGGGCTGGCCTCTGGAACGCTTGGGATGGCGCGCAATATCGGGACCGCCTTTGGCGTCGCGGTGCTGAGCCAGGTCTATCTCTTCCATACCAACTCGACGCTGCCATCCTCCCTCACGCCAGGCCGAGCAGCAGCCGATCAGTTCATGGCCTCTGGAGGAGGCGCGAGCCGCGTGATGATCGAAGCCGTGATCCTGCAAGGGTTTAAGCTGACAGCTCTGACCTGTCTGGTTCTCTGTAGCGGTGCAGCGGTCCTCGCCTTCTTTCTACGGCGACGAGGGCACAAAAGGGATATGGCAAAACTGGTGCAGAAAGAAGAGCAATGCCTCTCCGTCTCACCGGATGGATAACTTGAGGAAGAGGTGGAGGTTTTCAGGCTCATCCCACGGGATGCGCAACGAGCTGCCGATTTCAAGTCAAGTAGCTCTAGAGCGTGCTTCATAGCAGTGAGAGGTTCTTTGATAAAGAGGCATTTCTAGAGGTTGGGCTAAATGTATCCCTCACTCTCCTCTTGATCATGGATCTCTCTTCCCAATTTGGGACGGTTCCTGTCCAGTTCCCCTGCAAGACAATGATGCGCACCCCTCAAAGCTTAGGACTGCTCCCGCGTTTCATGTTTCATGGCTCGAAGATTGAGGTGTAC
>WNGK01006929.1_pt1 | contig 11910 bp, 12 predicted proteins | sample 5400601 | NCBI WGS metagenome assembly WNGK01 (sample SAMN13153376, study PRJNA577476) | soil metagenome | isolation source: 60 cm soil or saprolite under Garry oak tree replicate 1 | place: USA:California | collected 2016-06-15
TGACACTGCTACTTCTAGCAGGAAACCCGCGAGCAGGGAGCTCATCCACGCTCTGATTCCCGTTCGTATGAGGCAGATGCTTGAACGAGCAATCATCTGCAGGGCTGATGATCAGCCCAAATGTAGTCCAGCTCGCTTCCAAAGTTGTTTTTGGGTGCATATTCTTGCATATTCTTTAGATTCGGCGAGCCTGTTGCACTCGCAGGAAACCATCTCACTCCGCCCAAACGGTATCTAATTTCGAGAGGAAGGAAATGACGCCTGGAGTGGCGCGAATATGACTGCATCCGTCATCGAGCCAGTACAACGGCATCTAACCCAACAGCTCGCGTCAAGATATTTTCACCAGGTCGCAGCCGAATGCGAGACCTGTGACTTCTCCGTTAGGCTCCCGGATGGAACGACCTTGGCGTCAACGCCGCGACCTCAATTCACCCTGGTGATCAATCATCCTGAAGTGTTGCAAGAACTCTTCGACTCCCCGGACGAGTTGACTTTGGGTGAGCTATTCATTAGCGGAGGTCTGGACGTAGAAGGCGACATGGAAGCTGCACTGCAATTTGCAGAGTTGCTCATGTCCCATAAGCCCAGTCCCATGCAAAAGGCGGAGCTTCGGATGCTTGTCGCCGCCCTGCCCACCCGCAACCCTGCCGCGCTCGATCGCAACAATGACTTGAATGGAGAAACCCACTCCCGAGAGCGAGACCGCGCCGCAATCGCACGGCACTATGATGTATCCAATGATTTCTACCGCCTCTGGCTGGACCATAACATGGTGTATTCGGAGGCCTATTTCGAATCACCCAAAGAAGAGGATCTCGATACCGCGCAGGTTCGCAAACTGGACTACGTCTGCCGGAAACTGAGGTTGCGACCGGGAGACAAGTTCCTCGACATTGGGTGCGGATGGGGAGGATTGATGATATATGCAGCCTCTCAGTACGACGTATTGGCCACCGGCATCACTGTGAGCCAGCGTCAAGCCGAACTAGCTTGGCAGCGCATTCGCTCTGCGGGCCTGGAAGGCCGCTGTACCGTTCGGCTTTGCGATTATCGCGATGTCGAAGAATCGGAGTCCTACGACAAGATCGCCAGCATCGGCATGTTCGAGCATGTCGGGCAGTCCATGCTGGGGCTCTACTTCAAGCAAGCGCTGCAACTCCTGCGAGCCGGCGGCGTATTCCTTAACAGCGGAATTGCTGCCTCCGCAACCTACCAACGAGAGGGGCGTTCCTTTATCGACCGGTACGTCTTCCCCGATGGGGAGTTGGTGCCACTGCATGTGGCCATCCAACAGGCGGAGATGAGCGGATTCGAAGTGCGAGATATAGAAAACCTCAGTGAGCACTATGCGTTGACTCTTGACCGCTGGGTCCAACGTCTCGAACAGCGTGCTATCGAAGCACGCCAGACGACCGACGACATCATATACCGGACGTGGAAGCTTTATATGGTGGCATCAGCGCATGCCTTTCGCACGGCTCGTATCCGTCTGTATCAGATGTTGCTGAGTAAACCCGATCATGGCCGATGCCAACTTGCCCTCACCCGGCAGGATTGGTATGACGGCAGAGGGCGCAGCGATCAGGAGTTTCTTTCGTCTTTATGAAAATATGTTCCAGAGCCGAAGATCCAACGTGTGAGCTTGAACTGAAGATAATGCCCCGAATACGGCGATTCCCAGGATTAACACGACTATACCCAAGCCCTCAGAGATCGCTCGACTACTGGCGATCCAACCTCCCAGGGCAATCAGAAAGATTCCCAGCAGGATGCCGCTAATATTGAGGAAGGTTTAAAAAGACGTTCTTATAAAATTTCGCTCCCCTCGCAATCGCGGCATGAGCACGAAGTTAAACCGCGTCGTCCAGTACAAACGTGATCTTCAGAATCACTTTGTACGCGACGATCCTGTCCCCTTCAACCTGAACCTCCTGCTCTTTGACCCATGCGCTCTTGATCCCGCGAAGTGTTTTGGACGCTCGAGCGACACCTCGCTCGACGGCATTCTCAAAGCTCTTGTCAGATGTTGAGCTGATCTCAACGATGCGTGCAATGGACATAACCTCGCTCCTTCGCCGTGCGGTATATCGAACTCGCGTCCGGTCCCTCGATCAACACAATTCGAGACCGCGCCGCTTCCTTAACGGATGCCCAAAGCGCCTTGGCAAGATGCTTTCCAAGCAGCGGCAGGAATCAGCGCCATGGTTCGATCCATATGAATCACAGCGTCAAACTGCTGGACATCCGGCTGTGGAAGTAATGGCTAACACGGAGCCTCCCATTGTGAGGCGGCGGTAACTTCTCCGGAATGGGTAGTGAGTCCAATCAGAAAGACGTCTTCGTCGAAGCGCTCGCGTATCAATTGAGCTACATTGCGTTCGCCGCGCGCAGACATCTCGGTGGCACGCGCATCGCCCAGATGCGAGTTGTGGGCCCAGACAACGATCTCTTGGCTCCCGGCCGACTTCGGCGCAGCCACGCCGGTGTCTCTGCCATGTGCTCATCGCGTACATTCCAGGATTCGGCGCGTCCGCCGAATATTGCCCGGTAGTAGCGCTCAGCATTCTGCACCAGCCGCCCATTTTGTTCAGCAACCAGATAATCATCGGGTTCGACCCGCCCATCGCGTGCAGCGAGATCCGCGCTGCGCCGCATCTCAACGAGTTGCGCCACTACTTCATCTTCGCAGTCTCTGGACAATCCGAAGCCCGTAGATAGCCGTAGGCCTGCGTGTCTTCCCCAAAGTGATCGAAGCACGCGTATCGATAGCGTGCCCGCTGTGCGCCCTCTCGGTCCACCTTGTCCATTTAATCCAGGACCGCCCGTATCGACGCATGCAGTCTGTATAGATCAAGGCCGTAGAACCCCATGCGCTCCTGCCGCGCAACTTCCTGATTGAAGTGGTAGAGCCAGTCCACAAACGCCAGCACATCCGTGTTGCGCCACATCCAGGCGGGGAAGCGCGCGAAGCCTCCGAGAGCTTCTCGCGCACTGGCATCTTTGCTCCCGCCGCGGACAAAGCGATGCACTCGGGCAGCGTCTGGTAGAACATGCTACTGCAAAGAATGGCTGCGGGGTTGTTGCGCAGATGATCTGATCCACTTCACCGCTGAGTTCATTGCATGTCGTCTCGGACGCTACGGGTACCGCGGCAATCACTCTCCGTGCTCGCGGCCGCAGAGCGCGTGCCGCCGCGAGCATGCTTGCCCCGGTTGCCAGCCCATCATCGATCAGGATGGCGGTGCGCCCTTCAACCGGTATTGGGAGACGTCCGTCACGATAGGCCCCTTCACGGCGTTCAATCTCCGGTCTCTCTCGCTTCGCGATCACTTCGATGACTTCAGGGGAAATACCCAATTCCTGGACAATCGATTGGTTGGTTACGACTGTTCCGCCACTCGCGATTGCACCCATCGTGAGTTCTTCCTGTCACGGTACTCCAAGTTTGCGAACGATAAAAATATCCAGCGGCAGGGTCAGTTCGCACGCGACTTCATAGGAAACTGGCACACCGCCGCGGGGCAGTCCAGGCACAACCGCATCCCCCGGATCGTGCAGCTTTGCGACAGCCCGTGCCAGCGCCCGGCCGGCATCTCTCGGTCTTGGAATATCATCTCCAGCGCTCCTCGTTAAAAGCGATGCAATCCAGTCTGTCCCAGATGCCCTCCGCTCGGTCTGGACAGCGCCGAATTATTAGGAGAAGAGACGGGTGGCGGACAACTGAAAGGTCATCCCGGCGAGTCCCAAAAGTAGCGGAAAATCTCCGCAGGGGGAGGATGCCTCTATGCAGTTGAAGAGTTCAGCCTTTCGGGCAGGAGAAGCGATTCCTGCACGGTACACGTGTGAAGGCGAAGACATTTCGCCGGAGTTCTCCTGGACGGACCTCCCGGCGGGAACGAAGTCGCTGGCCTTGATCCTTCACGATCCGGACGCTCCCAGAGCTGGCGGGTTTACGCATTGGGTGATCTATGACATCGACCCGAGTCTTAGGCAGATCGACGAGAATACGCCCAAGGAAGAAAAGTCCGGTGGAATCGGGCTCCAGGGGAAGAACGACGGTGGCAAAATTGGATACATGGGGCCGTGTCCGCCATCGGGAACCCATCGTTACATTGCCAGGCTTTTCGCACTCGATACCGAACTTAACCTGGAGCCTGGCGCGCCTCATCACGAAGTTGAATCGGCAATGGAGGGACACATCCTGGAGAAGGCGGCACTGATGGGCACCTACGCCAAAAAAGCGGCTGCTTAGTCCGTGGACGCAAGCTAAACAGTCAGCGACGTTTGTATGCGAATCTCTACGACGGGGGTACTACGAGTCTGCATGCGTCCGACGAATGATGAAGGATCTGCTTCGCGCGATCTTGGGGTCTTCGGGGCCATCTGGTTCCTTCTAATGAATCACAAATGTGCTTCAACGCCTTCAGGTTCAATGAGAGCAAGCTAAGCAACGAGGTCAACGCAACCGACACGCTCAGCTTCAGCTCCACGGGAGCGTTTCTCGGGCCCACCGGCAGCCAGATCATGCAGACCTACCGCGCGAAGGGCTCGCTCGGCCACTGCTATAGCCGCACCATCACATCCGCCGCTCACGCGCTCACGACCGGATAACCGATCGCAAAATGGTATACGACCTGTCCTTGTTTGGGTATCAAGTTGAGATGATGATGCACCTCATCATCGTAGAAGGCACCGATGCCGGTCGCGCCCAGTCCAGGTGTCTCAGCGGCGAGATACAGGCGGTGGCCAATAGCGCCTGCTTCAAAATGCGGATAGCGATAACCACGGTCGCCGTAGGTATGAGCGGCACGCCCGAGATCGCCGATCATCGAAAAGGTCACGCAGGCGTTACCGGCCAGGTCCTGCCCGAGGCTCAGACCAGCGGCCGCTACGCGCTGGTCACCACTCTTCACTTGCTCCAACTCGGCACACTCCGGCCAGAACCTGTAGACGCCGGGTTGTAACCCATCGACGCGGTGAGCATACAAATACAGCTGAATGAAACGCGTGCCGGCAAAGTCAGCCGACAATGGCTGGGCTGTGACGGCGAGATGGCCGAGAGCTCCGCCAATGGCATCGATTGCTTTCCACCCAGGAAGTCGAGCGCCGAGCGCCGCATTCCACGCCTCGCGCCACACAATACTGGTCAAAACAAACACATTGGGCGCAGAGCCCCGGGCCAGCTTCATGGCAAAATCACCGTGCCCGCGCTGCTCCGCCATGTGCCTAGATGGATCGTAGTGATACCACCTGTCTGGCCACCCCTTCAGACCCGTGTGAAGAAGTGAAATTCCGTCGGGTGCAGATTCCCGGAGGACGGATTCACTCTTAGCGCGTGCTTATGTCCAGTGGACGAGACACGCTTGGACGCGCTAATCGCAGCGGAGTAGAAGAGTAGTTGCGAGAGGAAAGCCGGTCCGTCACCCACAGGCGTGGTGCCGGAGGTGCCCTGAAGCACGTCGAATGTTGGTATTTCAGGGGCGGGCGGATCTGCTGGCAGATCGAGCACCGGCACGCCCTCGTAATAACGAAACGGATCAGGCATGTTCGCCCAATCGAGAACGTGACGCGCTCGATTCAACGATTCAACGCTATGCTTCGTTGCTTCGTGGTATTCGCGCCACGTCATTGCAAGTAGATAGGCATCGCTGGGTACTGATCCTACGCCGATTTGCTGCTCGATCTTGGCGTCGAGAACTGTAGCGGCCTAGATGACCCTAGCTGCTATTAGGAAATCAGTAAGATACAGACTCAGCTTCTTATTGTTCCCTCGTTTGTTCCCTCGTTTGGACGCGTCCAAACTGAGGTGGATGAGGTATTCAAAGTTCCTGGTTCAAGATGGATACTTCCCGGCGTTATAAACCACGGCCTCAAGCGGCTCCTGCCATTTTTGATCGAGAGTTCCGTCGCCCTGGCGCTGGCTGGAGATGAATCCGTGGCCGGCGATGGGATCGACCGGAGCTGCACGCCGGAGCTCGACTCCACGGTGTGCGAGGCAGGCTGTGAGCTTGCGCTCTAACTCTGCCTGCGCAGGCCAGCAGGCTTGATTGGCGGCGAGTCGCAGATCGCCGCTGGTGATGAGATATACCATCTTCGTTGGGTTTGGCATGATTGACCTTTTCGGATCGCTGACGTACTACTGGGCTGAGGTCGCAAGCGAGTCGCTTGCGAAGAGGGTGTCGCGGTTCTTGGCGAACCAGTCCACAAAGAGACGGCGATTTTCTAGTCGCCCAGGCGAGAGTGACATCGGAAATACGGCTGGGCCGAGGCCGCGCTCCTCGGCGATGATCTTGAGTCCCCACGGCACTGGGAAGCGCATGAGCCATGCGATGAACTTGTCGAGCAGACCGCGCAGACGAATGGCGTCTTCGCTCGCTGCATTGGTTTCGCCTGCCTGATAGAGCGCGAGCATCAGCTCCGGCAGCACGCACGCGACGCCGGAGACGACGCCGTCGCAGAGACGCTGTTGCAATGCTTCGTACAATGCGCCGTCGTTGCCGATGACTCGATTTGCGCTTGGCAGCTCTCCTGTGAGCAGGCGCACGGTGTCGAGCTGGCCGCTGCTGTCCTTGATGCCGGTGACCTGATTGAGCCCGCGAATGAGACGGGCGGACGTCACTGGCGCAAGGGGGCTCGTAAAGGAGGGCAGGTTGTAGAGAAGCACCGGTATAGCAGCCTTCGAGGCGATACATTCGACAAACGCAGAAAGATCTTCCTGGTCATAGGGGAAGTAGTACGGCATGGGGAGCAGGACTCCGTCGGCGCGTTCCCGTTCGGCAATTTCGAGAAGCCGGAGGCTCTGCAGATCATTAGCTCCGCCGATACCTGCGATCAGGGTGGCCCGCTCTCCGAGCGTTTCGCGCGCGATCCTCAGAATCTGCGTGAGATCTTCCTCGGAAGTGAGGCAGTACTCGCCCGTGGCACCATTGAGGGCAAATCCAGAAATGCCTTTGTTTGCGAGGAAATGAATGTGTCTGCGAAAGGTGGGAATATCCAACTGTCCCTGAGAGCTGCGAGGAATCGTCATGGCAGCGAAGACGCCTAAAACCAGGGGTTTTGTTTGGGTAGGATGAGGCAAAATGAGTAGTTTCCTCCGACTAAAGATTCTTTATGATAAATAGTGTCGGCAGACGGTCGACAAATTTATTCTGTTATTCGAGTATCGGAAGCACTTCATACGGCGCAGAATATTGCCATGGGAGTTACGAAGCGAATGAAGGTTCCGAAGAAGGTGTCGCCGGCGGCCGTGAACACGTCGGCCAAGGACCGCATTTACAGCTATCTGCATCAGCAGTTGAGTTCGGGCGCGCTTCCCGCCGGGCATGTCATCTCAGAGCTTCACCTCTCGCGAACACTCGGGACGAGTCGGTCGCCGATCCGTGAGGCGATCGGGCAATTAGTGTCTGAGGGCCTGCTCGAGCAGGCACCGAACCGCAGCGCGGTTGTGGTGAATCTTTCACGTGAGGACATCATCGACCTGTTCGAGGTTCGCGAAGCCCTGGAGATATATGCGGTGCGCAAGGTGGCACAGCGTGGACTGCACCCGACCAACCACGAGCAGCTAAAGGAATGCATGGAGATCACGCAGGCCATGATCGTCCAGATGAAGGCCGACGGACAGCGGGCGATGACGGACGAACAGATGGCAGAGTTCACGAGGATCGACCATCGGCTGCACGCGCTGCTGGTGATCTCGACGCAGAACGCGCGGATGCAGAAGATTGTGAGCGATACGCGGGTGCTTGTGCGGATCTTTGCGATGCGTCACCGCGGGCATGACGTCGCAGTGCTCGAGAAGATTCAGCGGCAGCATGTGGCAATCGTACAGGCAGTAGCGAAGGGCAAGCCGGAGGAGGCTGCCCGGCTGCTTTCCAAGCACATCGAGACCAGCCTTGAGGAGCGGTTGGAGGAGTTCGACCTGTGGAAGCGGGAGCGCGCTGTCCGGTCTCATTCGCTTGAGGTTGCAGCGCTGATCGGGGATGGCGCACAGGGGTTAGGACGGAACTTCGGGTGTTGAATTACCGCTGGCAGGTGGTCGGGCTCCTTTGGTGGGTCTGCTTCTTCAACTATGCGGATCGGCAGGCGATCTACTCAGTTTTCCCGCTGCTGCAGCGGGACTTCCATTTGAGCAATGTGCAGCTTGGGATCGCGGGCTCGGCGTTCATGTTGACGTATGCACTGGCTGGGCCGTTCGCGGGGTGGCTGTGCGATCTCCTGCCGCGGAAACAAATCATTGTTGCGGCGTTGGTCTTCTGGTCTGCGGTGACGGCGTTGAATGCGTATGCCGGCGACTATCCGGCGCTGGTGCTGCTACGAGCTCTCGGTGGATTGGGTGAAGCGTTCTATTTTCCGGCAGCGCTGTCGCTGATTGGGGACTTTCATCCTGGGGCGACACGGTCGCGGGCGATGTCGATCCATCAGTCGAGCGTGTACATCGGGACCATTGCGGGAGGAGGTGTTGCAGCCTGGATTGCGGAGCGTCACGGCTGGCATCAGAGTTTTCTAGTGTTCGGGTTGGGTGGCATCGCGCTGGGCGTAGTGCTCACGCGGCTTCTAAAGGAGCCGCAGCGGCAGATCGAACGCGTAGAGGTGCGAGACGAGAGCAGCCTTATGAGCGGCCTGGGGGAGATGCTTCACAACCGTGCAGCTCTCTCACTTATCGGAATCTTTACCGGGGCAAACTTTGTCGCTTCGGCCTTCCTGACCTGGCTGCCTACTTTTCTCTATCAGAAGTTTCATCTGACACTTGCGGTTGCGGGGTTCAGCGCAACGGCTTACATGCAGGTTGCCTCGGTGGCGGGAGTATTGGCGGGGGGGCTCATGGCGGATCGTTTTGTGCGCCGAATGCGCGGCGGCAGAATGCTGGTGCAAGGAATCGGCATGTTGTGCGGCTTTCCGTTTCTGCTTCTGAGTGGATGGACGGCCTCCCTGTCGCTGCTTGTGATTGCACTGGTTTGCTTCGGGTTCTGCAAGGGGCTGTATGACGCGAACATCTGGGCTTCGCTTTATGACACCATTCCAGCGCATCGGCGCGGCTTCGCGGCGGGCCTAATGAACTCGATCGGGTGGCTTGGCGGTGGGCTGGCACCTCTCGGAATCGCGACAGCGACGAAACGGGTTTCGCTGGGGACAGCGATCAGCAGTACGGCGGCGATTTATCTGGTGCTTGGGGTGGCGATGATCTTCGTGTCCCGTTCGTTTTCGGCGAAGGAAGCTGCAGGTACCCTACTCCCCCCAGTGGGTATTTAGTATCAAAGTCCTTATATTCAATAACATGCGGTGGTGCGATGTTTGCAAAGTATTCATTTTAGACACTTTACAGGCAAAGTATTCAATTCAAATGGGTTATGGTTCTAGGGTAGAGAAAAGCCCCGGTGGTGGCCGGGGATTTCTTTGATTTCTGTATCTATTATAGTGGCTTGAGTGAAACTAATACGCCACGCGTATGTCATTGATTGTTATTGGTTTAGATGGTTTGGGGGCTTGACAGGAAAACAGGGAGTAGGGAGTAGGGAAGAACAAGCAAAAGCAGGGGCAACAACAGTGACGTGAGATGGGCACCTGCGCCCGGTCTTTTGGGGCGGTTCGAGAGAGGACACGGGCAACGGCAGTGCATGCAAGAAAAAACCGGCTGAGCGGACGCTCAGCCGGTTGAAAGAGGTTCGTTCCGGTGCCTGGCGCCTAGAACTTGTACTTCAAGGCGAACTGGATCTGACGCTGTTGCGAGCGGGTGCTCTGAACCAGACCCCAGGTGGAGAGGGACGATACGTTGCGTCCCGGGTTGTTGTAGCTGGAGATGTTTCCGACGTTGTAGGCGTCGACGCGGAACTGGAGCTCCTGGGATTCAAAGAAGTGAACGCTCTTGAAGCCTGCTGCGTCGATGCCACGGAAGCCTGCCGAGCGCTCGGTGCCGATGCCTGCGTTACCGAAGGTGTTATTGGCGGGGGCACCGTAGGCGCAGATCCCGTTGTCCACACCCGGGGTGGTGCAGGGTGTCGCCGAAGGATCGTCACCCCACCAGGCGTAGAAAGGGCTGGCCACCGGCAACAGACGACGGTTGGTGACTTTTAGCTTGCGGTAGTGATTTGCACGTCCGGTCGACTGATTGACGTTCGCCGCGTTGTTGGCCTGCATGGTGATGGGGAAGCCGGAGTAGAGGGTGGCGTTGCCGCTGACCTTCCAGCCGCCGACGACCGCGTCGAACCATCGATTCATGTTGCGGCCGACGAGGTGGCCGCGACCGAAGGGCAACTCAGCGACGAAGGTGGAGGTGAGGTTGTTCCGCACATCGAAGCCGGCGGGACCGTATTCGGCTGCAAGGTTGTAGGTGTTCTGCGGGAAGTTGGAGCCGCTGGAGATGTTGGACGGTGCGGCGAAGCCCTGGGCGTTCGTCAGGTTCTTGCCGTAGGTGTAGTTCGCGGAGAAGGTAATGCCGTTGCTGGCGCGTTTGCGATATACGATCTCGCCGGCGTTGTAGTTCTGCATGCCTTCGCTCTCATAGGTGTTGACCGTTCCGGTCGTTCCGACGAGCGCCGCATACGGCGCAGTGGTACCGGGCGCGGTGAGTTGGTTGAGGTTGCGCAGATTTTCGAGATGATTGCCGATGTTGCCAACGTAGGCCAACATGACGGTCTGCGTATTGCTGATCTGGTATTCAGCGGCCAGGTCGTAGGAGGGGATGAAGGCGGGCTTTAGGTTGTCGGACCAGGTGTTATAGGACGTGACGCTGGCGGAGGACACATTGGTGAAGCCATTGGCCGGATTGACGATGGAGCCACCCGAGGTTGCGGTGGGCACCGTGCCGGTCGCACTGGCGCTGCTGCTGTAAGGAGCGTTGGTCGCATGGCCGACGAACTGGTTGAAGTCCATGAAGGTGGTGCTGGAGAAGCCTCCGCGAAGGACGAGGCGTTGATTGAACTGATAGGCGAAGCCGAAGCGCGGATCGACCTGCCCGTAGAAGGGTTTATAGAGCGAGCGGCTATTGCCGTTGACTCCGGCGAGCATGAGCGCACCTGTTGCGATGTTGACCTTGGCGATCTTGTCGTGGACCTCGTGCATCGGCTGGTCGTACTCGTAGCGCAGGCCGAGGTTGAGGGTCAGCTTGTCGGTCAGTCTCCAGTCATCCTGAAAGAAGTAGGCGGAGCGAAGCTGGCGCGCGCCGACGCGGCCGGCAGCTCCAATGCTGATGCTGGAGCTGGAGCCGTAGCCGAGCAGGAAGTCGGCGTAGTCGTAGCCATTGGTCTGGCCTGCGGCGACGCTGCCGGTATATCTGCCGTTGTAGTTGAAGTTGCCGAGTGCTCCGTTGGTGTTGGGCTGGAAGTTGTTCTGGTACCAGACGAGTTGTATGCCGGTTTTGAAGAGATGATGGCCGCGCTGGATGGAGAGGGTATCGTCGTACTCGTAGCTGTTATCAAGAGCGAGACGTCCGCTGCCGGTTGTGCCGAGCGAGGTGGTGGGAGTGGAGGCCTGCTCGGTCCCGACGAAGGTCTGCTGGGTGAAGCCGGGGACGATCTGTGTGAAGGAGAGTGGGATACCGACGAGGCTGTCGCCGTTGGTGCCAAACACACCAGCGTAGTCCTGATTGAAGCTGTTGTAGGCGATCCGGGTGAAGCCGGCGCGAAACTCATTGACGATGGACGGCGAAAAGACGTGGGTATAGCTGGCCGCGTAGCTGTTGAACGGGAACTCTGAGACAAGGGGGAAGAAGACCCCGATGCCGGTGTTCGAGTTGCCTGAGCGAGCGCGGCCGTAGGAGCCACGGAAGAAGATGCTGTTTTTGTCGTTGATCTTCCAGTCGATCTTTCCGTCGGCCTGATCGTTGCGGTCAAGGGCCTTGACTGCTGGACTCAGGTAGTTCTGATAGACGCCGTCAGCCGCAGTCGAGGCCTGGTTCGGCAGCGGGTAGAT
>WNGK01020907.1_pt1 | contig 11908 bp, 5 predicted proteins | sample 5400601 | NCBI WGS metagenome assembly WNGK01 (sample SAMN13153376, study PRJNA577476) | soil metagenome | isolation source: 60 cm soil or saprolite under Garry oak tree replicate 1 | place: USA:California | collected 2016-06-15
CTTGTAAGCGTGGGAACATCACCTCACAATTGTACAAGTGATCTTCTGTGATCCACGTGCGAATCTGCCCTTTGTAAGGATCAAGGACGGAGCCTCGCTTGGGGCGAGGAGCTGCAATGGGTGTTCCTCGCAGATAGCGGCGCACCGTATTGCGTGCGATGCCACCAAGGCGCGCAATTTCTCGAATAGATTTCCCTTGAGCCGACAATTCATGTATGGTATTTATGGTGCCACTCCTTATCATGGCTACCTCCCTTGTGTCTAAGATAAACACAAGAGTAGCTTTTCTTAAGGGGTGGGTCAATTCTTTCTTGGCGTTCATGGGTCAATTATACATTGGCCTCTATACAAACAGACCGTTGAGATGACGGAGTCAGTCCTTCACGTTGGTTTTTGTCCGCCTACTACGGAATCCCCATCATCAAATTTTTCGAGACGACGCTCCGTGATGGTGAGCAGACACCGACCAAAAACGCCCTTTTGTCAAGTTGTCTAGAGCTTCGTTCCTCCTCTCATCTGCTCATAAGTAACAGGGCTAACATAGCCTAATAACGAATGTCTCCGTTGCCGATTGTAAAATACTTCAATATATTCAAACAAAGTATTCGCTTACGCATCAAACGATCTACCCGTTTTCTCCCACAATGCACTCCCTGCGCTTTCAATTCCGCGTGCACGCGTGGGCTTCCATAGACAGCCGCGATTGGGCGGAAGTGTCCATCCAATATGCACCTCCCTGTTTTACCTGCTGTTGTGACACATCATTACCATCCGTCAGCCTGCAGCGCCAGGCGCCTCAACGCCTTCTCGGCTCCGCGTGGTCGTTCGACATATGCTTGGCAAGACGTTGGGCTTGCTGCAACAGCGGTTGAATCTGCGGCCCAGCCAGAAAGCGCGCACGCCTCGCCTCATCCCCAATGCCCTGTGCCAGCCCCTGGATGATCCTCGCCGCCTCAGCAAACGCGGTGCGCGCTCGCGTTTGCTCGCCACCTGCCTGATACAAGCTTCCCAACTCCGCCTGGATCTGCCAACGTTCTGCTGGCAAGCCGAGGTCTGCTGCCAGTTGGACTGCCTCGCGCAAGTGGTCGATGGCTTGCTCGCTCTGCCCATCCCACGCTGAAAGCAAAGCCTTCGAGCGCAGGTAGGGAATGCGGAAGCGCCGATTGGGCCCCAGACCTTCCCCCAGTCGGTGGACTGCTTCTCGCGCCTGGCGCTCCTCTCCCCCACGCAGTAAGGCCTCCGTTTCATACCGAGGGGAGAAATCCCACGCGATCAAGGCTGCGTCAGCGCTCTTGCGGAGGACGATGGCCTGCACGGCATAGCGATGGGCTGCTTCCCACTCCCCGGCCTCGGCATAGTGCATGCATAGCCTTGTCAGGATAGGCACGCGCAAGAGTCCCAGGTCTAACCTCTCGGCCACGGCTACTGCCTCTTGGAGGGCCGCCCGCGCCTCTTCCCACTGTTGCACGGCTTGATAGACACTCCCTAAAACAGCGAGAAGGCGCGGGAAGTTTACCGTCAGCGGAAGGGACCGCGCCAGGGCAACGGCGTGTTGGATGAGCACGAGCGCCTCTTCATACTCCCCCGCGTCCAGCAATCCTTGCGTGAGGCTGAGCATACTGAGGATTTGAGCCCAGACGTTCTTGATCTCTTGGGAGAGCGCCAGCGCCCTGCGGCCACTGCGCAGGCTGTGCTGCACCTGCCCAGCATTCACTTGTGCGAAAGCCAGGACCGCCCAGCACAAGGCTTCTGACGCGCGATACGTCAAGGGTTGGGTGAGCGGAGCGCCAACGGCAAAGGAGGGAAGGGAAAGCTCCCGCGAAGCCATCGGCTCGTTGCCAAGGAGCGCATACAGCGCCAGGGACGCTTCCAGACAGTCCATGGCCTCCTGAAAGTCTCCTGCGCGAAGATGGATCCATCCCAGTGAGGAGAGACTTCTGGCTTCCAGTTCCTGGTCCTGGATGCCGCGTGCCAGTTCCAACGCCTGCTGCCCATGAGACAAAGCGCGCTTGGGATCCTCCCACACAACGCCGATGATCTGGGCCCGGTTCCACTCCGTTTCCGCCAGCGTCCGTGGATCGGAACTGGTCTGGGCCACGTGCCAGGCTTGCTCCAGCAGCGCTTGCACCGCTGACTTGTCCTGCGACTGTTGGACCGCCAGGATCGCCAGGCGGTTGAGAGTCATGCTGACCAGCGTGGGCAGCTGGTGCTGCTGTCCATAGGCCAGCAACTCTTCAAGGGCCTGTTGAGCCTGCTGCCAGGCATTCTGGAAGGCATGGGCCCGCCTCAGGCTGACGTAGAGGTGTTCCACCTCCGGGGCCGGCATGCCCTGCTGCACCTGCTCCTGCAGCAAGGCGCGGGCCTGTTCGTAGTGCCTGATGGCCTCCTCGACGGCAAAGACGGCCAGGGCCTCATCCCCGGCCTGCACACTGTAGCGAGAGGCGCTCGCGTCCTCGCCGGCCAAGAGCGCATGATAAGCCAGCTCGGCGGCCCGCGCACCCTCGCTGGTTAGCCTGGCCAGGGCACGCTGGTGCAAGACCTGCCGCCGCGCCGCGCCCAGTTCGGTGTAGACCACGTCGCGGATCACGTCATGCGCGAAGCGATAGCGGCCTGGGCGGCCTGGCCCAGCTGGCTCCTCGCGCAGGATACCACTCTTGACCGCCTCCTCCATCGCCTCGAGGCCGTCCTGCGTGCCCAACTCGGCCAGCTGCCACAGCAGCCTGGCGCTCGCCTGGGTTCCCAGCACGGCGCTGGCCATCAGCAGCCGGCGCGCAGTCGGCGCTAGCTTCGCGAGGCGTGCCCGGATCATCGCCTGCACCGAGGGCGGCAACAGCGCATGCCGCGTGCGCTCCTGGGCGAGGGCCGTGGCCATCTCTCCGGTCGGCTCCAGCCGCCAGATGCCATCCGCTCCCACCTGGGGCCGCAGCCACTCTCGATCCCGCAACAGCTTGAGCGTCTCCAACAGGTACAACGGCTGCCCCCCCGTCTGCACAAACAGGACGTTGCCCAGCCCGACCAGCGGCCCCTCCGATGTCAGCGCGGGCTCTGATCCAGCGGAGGAGGGCCGAGCAGCCCCTGGCTCACTCCGCGGCCCAACGAGGGCCTCCAGGAGCTGGAGGGTTTGCGCCTGGCTGAGCGGCTGCACCGGCACCTGCCTCAGCGGCAGATCGCGCTCCAGGACGGCGAGCTGGGCAACCAGCTGCGCGTTGAGCTCTAACTCTTCGCTGCGTACCGTAGCCAGCAGCAGCACCCGGCTGCCATACCTGATCCAGGAGGCTCCAAGGTAGCACAGCAGGTCAAGGGAGTCCCTATCGGCCCACTGCAAGTCATCCACAAGCAGCACCAGTGGCGCCCGTTGTGCCAGGGCATCCAGCAGGCGCGCCACCGCTTCAAAGAGCTGCCCCCTGGCCGTCAGCTCATCCTGGGTGGGAGCCGGTAGATCGGGGTAGCGTCCCCGCAGTTCGGGCAACAGGCGCGCCAGTTCGGCCAGCCACAGGTCCTCCAGCAGGTCCTCCGGCGCGTTTTCCGCCTCCAGCCGCGTGCGCAGAGCCTCGATCAGCGGCTGATAGGGCAACTGTCCCCCGGCCTCGAAGGCGTGCCCGCTGAGCACCTCGGCGCCCTGAGCCTGGGCCCAGGCCACGAACTCGCGAGCCAGCCGCGTTTTGCCGATGCCGGCCTCCCCCACGACCAGCACGCCCTGCGCCTGCCCCTGCCGCACCTGCTGATAATGCGTGACGAGGTGACTGAAGGCGGCGGCCCGTCCGATGAGTGGGGCCACCAGCTCGTCTGGCGGCTGGCTCTCCACGCTGGCCCGGACGGGACGGGCAGGAGAGTTCTCGTGACGAGCCGCCGCCAAGGCACGAATACGCTCGGCCAGCGCCACCGTGTCCGCAGAAGGGTTGACCTGCAACTCCTCGGCCAGGCGTGTGCGGCAAGTGGCGTAGACCTGCAAGGCGGCGTTGGCCTCGCCGCGTGCCAGGTGCACGCGCATGAGGCGCTGATAGGCCTGCTCCGAAAGCGGATCAAGCGCCAGCCAGCGCAGCAGGGTGGCGCGGGCCTCCTCCAGCTCGAAGCCTCCCTCCTGCCAGGAGGAGAGCCGCTCACAGAGCAGCTGCAGGCGCACCTGCCACTGCTGCTGCTGCAACTGGGCCCACTCGTCAAAGGCGGTTTCCTCGCGTAGCCAGAAGCCGTCGAGGAAGGGACCACGCACCAGGGCCAGGGCCTGCTGGACCTGGGCGAGCAGGGCGGCGCGCTGAGGCTCAGACGGGGACGTGGAGAAGCGCAGGGCCGCGGTGTAGGCCTGCTGGACCCCCTCCAGGTCCAGCTCGAGAGGCGCCTGGGGGTTCAGACCGATCAGATCGCCCTGGATGAGCAGATGGGTCCCCTGTGCGGGGGACAGGGCATAAGGAGTCACGGAGGGGTTGAGGTCAGCGAGCAAGCTGCGCAGCAGCCCAAGGGCATTGCGCAAGGTCCGGCGCGCATCGGAGGGCTCACTGTCGGGCCACAGCAAGGCGGCCAGTTTGCTGCGGGGATGCATGCCGCCTTGGACGGCCAGGTAGAGCAGCAAGGCCTGCGCCTTGCGCAAGGCAAAGGTCAGGCGGCTGCCATCATGAAATATTTCTGGAGGGCCGAGCACGGCCAAACGTAATAGACCCATGGCATGTTCTCTTCATCTAGGACAACGGATTGGGGGCCAGCTGTAAATGTGATCACTTGATGGCGTAGTTTTTTGATAATTATATGACGCCTATCACAGACAGCTTTCTCAATAAGAGAGTGCTTAGACCAGCCAGCAAAGCTCTCTCCATCCTAAGGGAAGCAAAAGGCAATGCAGGTATTACGCCAGATAATTATCAAATTTTGCCGCCATCAAGTAATCACATTTACAGCGTAGATGGCTGCAGTATAGCCAGACGGCCCTGAACCAATAATGATTACATCATACACTTTCGCCATGATAGATCTATCCTTGCATTATGGTAAGAACCAACTTCGTCGCAGTAACCCCTATCCCATACAAAGGAGGCCAGGAAAACGATGTGCTTTGCATCCGCACTCAGAGCCAGGTGAAAAGAACACAAGGGGGCATAAATGACAATGACCCCCGGACCCATTTTCGCCTAAAAGGTCTATCGCTAGAGTATCAAAAACACCTGAGGAACAACAGAGCGGAAAACAACGAGAAGCTGTACAGCCTCTTCGCAGACCAGCCGATAAGACGAGTTTGTGAGGCGAAGAGATCAGCAGTCTCTCATATGGCCGCTCCTTTTACGCTTTTCCTGAGAAAAAATCGCTCTTGCGAGAGTCTTGAGTGACTGATCGTTGTTTCCCGCTCCAGTGTTCCTCCGAGGCCTTTACTTGCTCATGGTGCGCAAGCCATCGAGGAGCGCGGATGGCTCCAGGCGGTGGGTGTAGTTCGCATCGGCGTAGGTCAGGCGGATGGTGCCATCCTGGGAGATGATGAAGGTGCCGGGTACGGGGAGTTCCCAGGACTCGTCACCGTTGAAGGCGGATAGGTCGGAGCCAAGGCTCTTGAAGAGGGTGCGTGTTTGCTCCTCAATCGAGTAGACCAGGCCAAACTGACGAGCGACCTGGTTGCCCTGGTCGCTCAGGATCGGGAAGGCCAGCTCATGCTTCTCGCTCATAGAGAGGGAGTGGTCAGGGGTCTGAGGCGAGATAGCGATGAGATTCGCGCCCAGTTCCTTGATCTGGGGCAGAACCTGCTGATAGGCATGGAGCTGCAGATTGCAGTAGGGGCACCACTCACCGCGGTAGAACGTGACAACGACCGGCCCCTGCTGGAGAAACCCCGCGAGCGAGACCTGGCGTCCCAGAGCATCGGGCAGCGTGAAAGAAGGAGCTTTTTCACCCACCTTCAACGCATTCTTTTCTACGCCAGACGCAATGAGTGTGTTGATATACTGGCTAATCTGGTCAACGACCTGAGGAGGAGCCTGGGTCGCGAGTTGGGCATTGAACGCAGCAATTTGCTGCTCAAGCGTGGCGTTCTGGTCTAGAGACATCGTTTTCTTCCTTTTCTTTTTAACGATATTTGTTAGTTAACTAACTTCGTTCACATATTTTTGATTGCTTTTTGGTTCCTGCGCTCTTTGTCAGGAAGTCCCTCGCAATCACTGTTGGAAGTGTAATCGATAGTGATTATTTTAAGATCGGGAGAATTACGGAGAGGTTTGAGGAAAGTATACGGAGATTTTACGAGGGTTTCACCAGGCCTTTTTCGACCGCCCACACCGCGATCTGTGCTCGCGAGGTAAAGCCCAATTTAGAGAGGATATTCTCAACATGTGTCCCAATCGTCCGTTCGCTGACGACGAGTTCATCGGCAAGGGCACGGTTCGATTTCCCCTGTGCGATCAGCGCGGCCACTTCGCGCTCGCGTTCGGTTAAGCCACCAAAGGCTTGCATAGCAGTTCGTCGAGGAGAGAGCTGCAGGGGACGGGGCATCTGTCCAGTGGCACAACGCAGGAATGTATCACGCAGCGTTTCATCTGTTAGTTCGGTAGCCAGCTCCTCGATGATCGTGCCTGCCTCAGCAAATTGTCCTTCTGCCTGTTCTCGACGCCCCGAAGTCTTATAGAGTTTCCCCAGAGTCGCACACAGACGCCAGAGCATGGGTCGTGCTCCATGTGTACGTGCCACGCCTTGCGCTTCCAGCAGCTTAGTTTCCGCTTCCGTTGCTCGCTTGAGCGCGAGTAACGCCCTGGCACGCAAATGCCACACATGCAGAATCACTCCACCATGTTCACCAGAAGCGGCGGAGGCCATAACCTGGTCGATGATCTCAAGAGCTGTATCAGCATGACTCCGCGCCAGCTCCAGCTCTGCCTGAGCGTACCAGATGAGCCGTTGAGCTACGGTCTGGGGAGGTGCATTGAAACTGAACTCCGGCTTCAGCACAGCCTCCGCCCTTGTGAAGTCCTGTTGCGCAACACATACCGAAGCCAGGAACCCGCTAACAACCCGCAGCAAGAATAGGTAGGTTATCTCTTTTGCCAGTTCCAGGGCTCGCTCCAGGTGTTGCCGGGCTGTGGGCAGCCCCAGCATATCAAGGGCAAGGATGCCCAGGAGTAGGTGTGCAAAACCCATCCATGGCTCATGCTCGATCTCTGTTGCAATAGCCAGGCCCGCCTGTGCACACTGCAATGCGCGAGCATACTCACCACGTGGACCAAGTCCAATTCCTAAAAAAATCAGTGCGAGAGCTTCGGCCGAGCGCCACCCAAGCTGGCGTGCAATTGCGAGTGCCTCCTCACCATCACCTACACATTCAGCACGACTTGCCGTGACCCATACTCCTGCAATGTTGAGATAATTCGTGCCACGTACCCCCATCGTCGCCAGGCTAGAGGCCAAACCCTGGCGTTCATCAAGGACCCGCCAGAGTTTGATGGCTTGTTCATAATACGCTATACCGGTAATCGGACCACCCATATTATAACTGGCTATGGCCAGAAGGTCGTAGGTCTCGGCAAGGCCATGCGAATCGGCCAGTGCCTCAAAAATGCCTCGCGCCTCCTCGTGATAGCGTAACCCTTCTTGAGGCTTCTCGATATTCACATACCAGTTGCCTACTCGGTTCAGTGTCCGAGCGAGGATAAGCGGATCGTTCATCGTCCGCGCGAGATCCAACGCGCTGTGCAGATAGCTGCCTGCCTGTTCATAATCGCGCCCGGTCCAGAGATAGCCAAGAGCAAAAAGGCTTTGCCATTCCCCATTGCTATCATGTGCCGTGCGTGCCGTTTCGAGTGCTCGTGTGTAATCATCACATGCTGCTGCAAAATCACCGAGCAATTCGTAGCAATGCCCGCGGGCCCAATAGAGCCTGAGTGACGGAGTCTGCGATAGTTGCTGGGCTGCTTCCAGGGCATGGGTGTACTGTTCGATGGCGGCCTGTGGAGCGTACAAAATCTGTGCTTGCTCGCCAGCCCTCTGCGCATACTCCAGCACTTTACCCCAGTCCCTCGCTGCATAAAAATGGTGGGCGAGATTCCCCAGATGAGCATCGAGGGTATTCGCGTGTATGCTTTCCAACGTTTCAGCAATTAAGCGGTGCAACGCCCGGCGCTCACGCGCCAGTAAGTCGGTATAGACCGCCTGCCGCGTCAAGGCGTGACGAAAGGCGAAGACATCCTCTGCTTCTTCCACCACCAGTTGCGCTGTAATCAATTCCTTGACCAGGCGTAGCAACTCGGCCTCATTCCGCCGGGTGACTTGCTGCAGGAGAGCAAAATCAAAACGTCGACCGGCCACGGCTGCGAGCGAAAGCAGATCTCTTGCTTCTGCACTCAAATGGTCAAGACGCTGCTGCACAGCAACCTGTACACTTCGAGGAAGATACAAGCGCTCGGGTAGAGGTATGCCCTGCCCATCTTTACGCGATTTGCGCTCCCACCTCCCGTTCGTATACACGATTTCACCTGCGGTGACGAGGGATTTGAGCAGCTCTTCGATGAAAAAGGGATTTCCTTCGGTCAGGCGGGAGATCGCCTCAAGAAAATCTGCATCCAGCGCACGGGGGAGCCTGGAAATGGTGCGGATCATCTCCCCAACCTCGTCGATGCTCAGTGGCGTCAGCATCAACTCCTCGGCAAGTCGTTCACGACTCAGGTTAGCAAGGAAGGGCGTTAACACAGGATATTCTTCCTCGCTGCGATACGTCAGCAGCAGGAGCATGCAATGAGAAGCGACGCGGCGCGCTAGGTAGAGGAGAAACTCCAGGCTGCTCTCGTCACTCCAATGCACGTCCTCGATGATCATGAGCACAGGCTGAGTCGCCGACAGGCGAGTGAAGAAGTGTGTGAGGGCCTGGAAGAGCTGGCGTTTCTCCTGTTCCGGTTCGAGGATGGAACTGGGCGCTAGTTCAGGCACAAGAGTGCCAAGTTCAGGCACGAGTTTGACCAGGGCGGGAGCAGTCAGACTCAGTAAGGGGACTATGTCGTCCGAGGAATGCGAAACCAGAAAGGACCGTAACAAATCCAGGAGGGGAGCGTACGGCAGCGATCTATCGGACTCAAAGCAACGGCCTTCCAGAACCAGCGTGGCGGGAGACGTCGTCTGCGCTTGAGATGAGCGTAAGCGTAACGTGGCTTCAGCAATGAGCCGCGATTTACCCATACCCGCCTCACCCGCAATCAGGACCGTTTGCCCGTAGCCACTACACGCTTGCTCCATGAGACGAATCAGGGCTTCGAGATACGACGTACGACCTATGAGCACGGGACAGACGATCGGGCGAAGAGCGGCAGTGTTCATGTCCATGCGATTCTCTCCACATCATGCTGCAAATCCTGCTTGGGTCCCCGAGTGTAGAGCAGTCTGGTATCCAGTGAATCATGCCTCATATTCTATGCTAATCGGTGCAAGGGAAGCACTTCCGCTATACGATAGCCGAAACGATGTCGAAGATCGTGAGGACTGAGACCGACGAACTGCACTATTCGCGCATACTTGGTGATCCAGTGTCCCACTGCTCTCAGTGTGAGGGCCTCCCGCATCTTTTCAGAGGAGAAGAGTGAACTGCTCTCCCCAGCAGGTCTCGCACTTTGCCATAAATGGGCGTAGATCAGGTAGATAGTTATGGATGGCGACGGCCATCACATCCTCCGCCTCTCTCAGGAACGCGGCGTACTAGTCGAAGGTTTGCTGCCCATACACTCACAGATCTGGTTACCCCTCTCGCATCATATATCGCCCATTGGAGAAGTATGAGGGGTTACAGTAGCAGCGGGACAATAACCAACGTTAAGGTGATAAAACCGCTTATAGAGCGGAAATAAACATCGGTGACGGAAGACATCGGCACCGCGAATACAGCTCATTATGCGCGGTGTTTTGGGCCTCAACCGCTGGTAATGCCCAATTTTACGGCGAGAAACAGATCCGATGAGCTGCTGATAAGACGATCTTCTGTCTCAACGTTGTTTTTTGTCCGACTGCTACCGGAACCCCGTGTCTGCCCCACGAAGCCCCCGCGAGGAGGGTGTGTGTTCTCAGAGGATCACTCCATGGGCTCCCACTGGGTGCTTATGGAATTGCTGCCTGGTGAGAGGCGGCGAGATCGTCCAGCCACTTTTCGAGGCGGGTGAGTTTGCGCTCGAACATGTCTGGCGAGCGCAGGCTATGGAACAGGAGATAAATCCCCTGTATGCTTGCGAGCAGGTCTGCGGCCAGGTCGCGCGCCTCGTCGCCGAAGTCAAGCTGGCGGAACTGCTGCTCGGCCCAGTCCACCTGGAGAGCAAAGAGTTCCGAGGAGGACTGAGCCAGGGGCGTCTCCTCTTTCTCCAGTTCCAGGCAGAGCGAGGCGAAAGGGCAACCATAACTCATCAATTCGTCACGGCGGGAGCGTCCGAGACCCACCAGCGCTTTGAGACGTTGCCAGGGGTCTGGCAGGGCCTCAAAAGCATGCAGGGTATCGCGGAGTCCCTGTACACGCGCTTTGATGACCGCCTCGACCAGGGCATCCTTGGTCTTAAAGTAGTAGTAGATGTTGCCCAGCGGAACCCCTGACGCCTGGGCAACGTCCGCCAGCGTCGTGCGATGGGTGCCTTGCTGGTACATCACCTGCAAGGCGGTCTCGATCAGGCGCTGGCGTTTCTCCTCTCCTGGCATCTCCTTGATCTTCTCTGCAAAAGTTGGTTAGTTAACTTACAAAGGAAGTATATCTCAGCGGAAAGCAGATTGTCAAGGGGAGAGATTAGGAAGTGCCTCGAAACCCGTCTTGTACCAGAGGTCGGTATCCAGGAGGCGAGTCATCTGGTGATCTGCTGCACTTTCCCAACTGGCTGGGCCGACGAAGACCACAAGAGGTATCTCCCGGATAATGAAATGATCGTATCTATTCAGATGGGCTATGCCATGGCAGAATGAGCGGCAAAACTGCCAAAGGAGCAGCATGAAGCAGGAAGAAGAGCTCAAACAGCCTTGGGAAAGGCGCGATGAAAGACCTGCTGCTGGACATGAAAACCAAGGGAGAGCAAGCCAAAGCCTTGGGCCAGCAGGCATGAGATCTGCTGGTCCTGGCGGAATTGCTGCGCCGCTCTGAGAAGATCTTGATGGAGGGATACCAGGCCAATCCCCCTCCCCCGCCGCCCAGAAAGTCTGAGCCGTACCGCCGCAAACCTGGGCGAGCCAAACAAAGCCCTGCCCGCAACCCGGCTTTATCGTTTCTCTCAACGGAAGCAGGCGGTGCTCCGGTTCCCCTTCGATTTTGCGGTCCCGTTTGATAACAACCAGGCGGAGCGCGACCTGCGCATGATCAAGGTGCAGCAAAAAATCTCGGGCTGCTTCCGCAGCGAGCAGGGTATCATCATGTTTTGTCGAATTCGCAGCTACCTCTCGACGCTACGAAAACAAGGGGATTTCGCCTGTAAATCGTATACTACTACCGTTCATACATGAAATATACGATTTTCATCCGCTTCTCTGTCCACCACGGACATCGCGCTTCATAACTCTAGCACCTCCAAGGGATGAGCGAGAACGCGCTTGGGGGAGCGAATGAGATCAGGGTGTCCAGCACGTTGAGCGGCCAGAGCGACGAGAATAGAAGCCGCATAGGTCAAGGCGACACGAGTCGCGATGGCCGACCATCCGTAGAGCGGGGGACGTTGAGGTGAAAGAAGAGAAAGACGCGGCCAAAGAAGCGTTCAATGGAGGTGCGCTTGCCCAGCCCATCTCTGGTCCAGGTGGGAACACCCGGACCAAAGCGCAAAGCAGGACAATCCTCTGGAAAGCAGCCCTTTCTACTTTAGACAGAGATCCATCCCGCTCCCATCACCAAAGCAGTGTCCATCCTTCGTGAGGATCACCACTTTTGTGATGTTTGAGAACTGTTTGAGTGTCGCGTTAATTTCCGCGGTTACACGCACATCTGCACCGATCCCTGGCG
>WNGK01011838.1_pt1 | contig 11906 bp, 15 predicted proteins | sample 5400601 | NCBI WGS metagenome assembly WNGK01 (sample SAMN13153376, study PRJNA577476) | soil metagenome | isolation source: 60 cm soil or saprolite under Garry oak tree replicate 1 | place: USA:California | collected 2016-06-15
CCACCGAGCCCGCCGTGCCCTCGACGAACGGCCACGCCAACGGCAACGGCCGGCCGGGCCTGGCCGGCGTCCGAGCCACGAACGGGTCGGCCATCCGCCCGCTGCGCAGCCCCCGGACCTGAGCTTCCCCCGGTCGGGTTTTCGGCTCGGGTTGGCTTCAGCCCCGCCGCTCCCCGGTTCGGGTCATGGCCAAGTCGACGGCCTCCAGCGTCTTCACCCCGGCCATCCTCCAGGTGAACAGCTCGGTGCGGGCCTTGCCCCTCCGGGCCAGGTCGTCCCGGAACGCCCGGTCGGTGGCCATCTCGAGGAGCGCGCCCGCCCAGCCGTTCGAATCCAGCGGTGGGGCGAACAGGGAGGCGTCGCCGTGGACCTCATGCATGACCGGGATGTCGCTGACGATGGCCGGCGTTCCCGCTCCCATGGCCTCCATGGGCGGGAGGCCGAACCCCTCGTAGACGCTGGGGTAGGCCAGGCACGTGGCCCGCTGGATCAGCCCGACCAGCTGCTCGTCGCCGATGTGGCCGGTGAACACCACCCGCCCGTTCTCGCGGAGCTCCGCGGTCTCACGGTAGACGGCCTCGGCGGCGATCCACTCCTTGCCCACGATGACCAGCCTCTCGGGAAGGTCCGGGTTCTTCCTCAGCGCTTCCCGGTAGCCGCGGACCAGGGTGGCCAGGTTCTTCCGAGGGGCCAGGCTGCCGACGGCGAGAAAGAACGGTGGCTCGACGGGGCTGGGCCTCGGGGTGGGATCGGTGAAGGGGGAGCCGATGCCGTCGTAGACCACGGTGACCCGGTCGTGGTGGATGTCGAACCGCTCGGTGATCTCGCGCCGGGAGAACTTCGAGGAGCACACCACGTGCCCGGCCCGCCTCAGGCTGTGCCGCACCACCAGGTTCAGCCAGGCCCGGTCCTTGCGCGTGAAGAACTCGGGGTGGACGTGGAAGCAGATGTCGTAGACGAGGGCCACCACCGGGCACGAGATGAGCGGGGGAGTGGCGTACTGGGAGACCAGCGCGTCCAGGCGGTCCCTCCGGGCGGCCGCCGGGAGGGCGTAGGCGAAGAACAGCGGCGTGCTCGCGGGCTTCAACGTTCGAACCTCCGTCCGGGGGGACCGGGGCCACTTGGCCGCCGCGTTCGGGTCGGTGAAGTACAGGACGAACGTGTGCTCGGGCGCGGCCTCGTGGAGCCCATCGACCAGTCCGGCGATGAAGCGCTCGTTGCCGGTGACGAGGTCTCCGATGGGGTGGGCGTCGATCCCGATCCGAAGCGGCCTGGTGCCCATGGAGTCGGCAAGGGTACGCGATTGCTGCCGGAGGCCGGGATTCGATAGCGTCATCGCTCCAATCGCGCGGGACGCTTCGAGGAGGTCGCTTCGATGAGGATCCTGGTGTTCGGTGGATGGGGACAGCTCGGGTCCGACCTGGCCGTGGTGGCGGACGAACGAGGCCACGAGCTGGTCCGGCCCCGACATGCGGAGGTGGACATCACCGATCCCTCTGCCGTGCTGGCCTCGGCCGAAGAGCATCGCCCTCACGTGGTGCTCACCGCCGCGGCGTTCCACAAGATGGACCAGACCGAGGCCGACCCGGCCCAGACGTTCGCCGTGAACACGCTGGGGGCCCGGTACGTGGCCGAGGCCGCCCGGGCCGTGGGCGCGCGGGTCGTCTACATCTCCACGGACTACGTGTTCGACGGGGAGAACCCCCACGGCTACACCGAGGACCACCCGGTGGACCCGGTGAACCTGTACGGGGTGTCCAAGGCGGCGGGCGAGTTCGCTGTTCGAAACGCCTGCCCCGACTTCATGGTGGTGCGGGGCAGCGGGCTGTTCGGCCACGCCGGCAGCGCGGGGAAGGGCGGCAACCTGGTGGAGACCATGCTGTCGAAGGCCGCCGCCGGCGAGCCCATCCAGGTGGTGGACGACCAGTTCGCCGCCCCCTCCTGCACCCGGGACATGGCCGCGAGGATCTTCCTGTGGCTGGAGAGCCGGGTCCCCCCCGGCACCTACCACGGGGCGAATGCCGGCGGGACGTCCTGGTATCAGTTCTGCAAGCGGGTGTTCGAGCTGGCCGGCCTGAAGCCCGACCTCACGCCCAAGTCCGCCGGTGTGCAGGAGGTCAGAAGGCCGCGTTCGTCGATCCTGATCGACACCAGGAGCCAGCAGCTCGGCCTGCCTCCGAACCGGTCGTGGGAGGAGGGCCTGGCCTGGTACCTCGAGAACCGACCCGCTCGAGTTGAAGCGGGGACCGCCGGAGCCTGACTCCAAGCTGGACCTCGCCCACATCGATCGCCTCGTCAGGGAACTGCGGGCAGCTCGTTGGGCCCATTCTGCGACGGATCTTGCCGGTCGTCCCATCCGATCGTCATGTCGGCCGGCGGATTCCTCTCGAGGAGTCCGTTGGGAAGGCCGTTGGGCCTACTCCGCCCTGCGCTGCAGTTCGTATCTGACCCCGTGCCAGACGTCCTCGCGTTCGGCATGGCGCAGCCGTTCGACCAGGCGCATGCCGAGCTTCTCGGCCACGCGGAGGGACGGGACGTTCCTCGCGTCGGCGTAGGCTCGGATGGTGTGGGCGTCAAGCACGTCGAACGCGTAGGCCACCAGGGCGGCCATGGCCTCGGTGGCGTAGCCGCGCCCCTGGAAGGCCGGGTCGATCGTGTAGCCGACCTTCACCACGCCGGGCCCGGCCTCGACCGGGTGCAGGCCGACGTCGCCGACCAGCACGCCCGTGCCTCGCTCCTCCACCGAGAACTGGAACCACCTCCCCGGCTCGCCGGGGTTGTGGGCGGCCATCTCCTCGATGCTTCGGCGGATGTCCCCCGCGGCCGTGGTCTCCCAGCCCTGATACCGGCCCACCTCGGGGTCGCTGCGGTAGGCCGAGATGGCCCCGGCGTCCTCCGGCCGGGACCGCCGCAGCACGAGGCGTTCGGTCTGCAGCCGTTCGAACTCGGGATCAACGCGCATCCAAGAAAGCCTACCGGCCGGCTGGACCCCGCTCCGAGGCCGGCATCGATGCAGGTCAGGCCGCCTTCCCGGCCTGGCAATCTGCCAATGGCCCGAATGCATGCTTTGACAGTGCTGTGATTGGCCCGTAGCATCGTTGTTTGCGGTTCGCCCGCCGGGCCGCGTCGGATTGTCTGAAGAGCCCCAAGGGAGCGGCGCGGGTGTCGGTCGTCCCCTGGGACCGGACGAAAGGTTCGGTTCTTGTCGGGTTTTGGGCGGACGGAAAACAGGACGAGAGTGCAGACGAGAGAGCCATGCCGACCGTACAGCAGCTGGTCAAGTTCGGGCGCGAGCGCCCGCGGACGAAGACGAAGAGCCCCGCTCTTCGTGGCTCGCCGCAGCGGCGCGGCGTCTGCACGCGCGTCTTCACCATCACCCCGAAGAAGCCGAACTCGGCCCTCCGGAAGGTGGCCCGGGTCCGCCTGACCACGGGCGTCGAGGTCACCGCCTACATCCCCGGGATCGGCCACAACCTCCAGGAGCACTCCATCGTGCTCGTGCGGGGCGGCCGGGTGAAGGACCTCCCGGGCGTTCGGTACAAGATCATCCGGGGCACCCTCGACACGGCGGGCGTGCGCGACCGCAAGAAGGCCAGGTCGCGCTACGGCGCGAAGGCCACGGCCTAGGAGCGGAGCGATGCCTCGAAAGGGACCTGCGGTCAAGCGCGAGATCCACCCGGATCCGATCTACCAGAACCAGCTCGTCACGCAGCTCATCAACAAGGTGCTGCTGAACGGCAAGCGGTCACTGGCCGAGCGGATCGTCTACAAGGCCCTGGAGGACATCAGCGAGCGCACCTCGAACGATCCGGTGATCACGCTGAAGAAGGCCGTGGAGAACGTTCGTCCCCTGCTGGAGGTGAAGTCCCGGCGGGTGGGCGGCGCGTCCTACCAGGTCCCGGTGGAGGTCCGGCCCAACCGCGGGACCACCCTGGCCCTGCGGTGGCTGGTGAACTACTCGCGGGCCCGGCGGGAGCACTCCATGGCCGAGCGCCTGGTCGGGGAGATCATGGACGCCTCCAACGGCCAGGGCTCCTCGGTCAAGCGGCGCGAGGACATGCACAAGATGGCGGACGCGAACAAGGCCTTCGCCCACTACAGGTGGTAGGCGGATGGCGACGGCAGCGAGGGATCTGACGATGGCGCAGGCGACGAGAGAGACGACCAGGCCCCAGCGAGGGCCCGGCAAGGGGCTCCTGATCCGGGAGTATCCCCTGTCTCGCACGCGCAACATCGGGATCATGGCCCACATCGACGCGGGCAAGACCACCACCACCGAGCGGATCCTCTACTACACCGGCAAGTCCTACAAGGTCGGCGAGGTCCACGAGGGCACCGCCCAGATGGACTGGATGGTCCAGGAGCGCGAACGCGGCATCACCATCACCTCCGCCGCCACCACGACGTTCTGGAAGGACCACTGGATCAACATCATCGACACGCCCGGCCACGTGGACTTCACCGTGGAGGTCGAACGCTCCCTGCGGGTCCTCGACGGCGCGGTCGCCGTGTTCGACGGGGTGGCCGGTGTGGAGCCGCAGTCGGAGACGGTGTGGCGCCAGGCCGACCGCTACCGGGTCCCCAGGATCTGCTTGGTCAACAAGATGGACCGCACCGGGGCCGACTTCGAGCGAACGGTCCAGATGATCGGTGACCGCCTGCACGCGGTGCCGCTGGTGGTGCAGCTCCCCTGGGGCGTCGAGCAGTCGTTCGTCGGGGTGATCGACCTGATCGAGATGAAGGGCCTGCGGTGGACCTCCGAGATGGGCGAGGAGTGGGAGACCGTGGAGGTCCCTCTCGAGCTCCGGCAGAAGGCCGAACGGTGGCGGCACCGGCTGTTCGAACTGCTTGCCGACCACGACGCCGAGCTCATGGAGAAGTACGTCCACGAGGAGGAGCCCACGGCCGACGAGCTGAAGCGGGCGCTCCGCCGGGCCACCCTGGCCGGCGAGGGCACGCCGGTCCTGTGCGGTTCAGCCTTCAAGAACAAGGCCATCCAGCCGCTGCTCGACGCCATCGTGGCGTATCTGCCGTCGCCGGTGGACGTGCCGCCGGTGACCGGCGTGACCTCCGAGGGCCACGAGGCCACCCGGCGGGCCGCCGACGACGAGCCCTTCTCCTCGCTGGCCTTCAAGATCATGAGCGACCCCTACGTGGGCCGGCTCACCTACATCCGGGTGTACTCGGGAGTGCTCCGGGCGGGCTCGCACGTGGAGAACTCCACGAAGGACCGAAAGGAGCGGGTGGGCCGGATCCTCCAGATGCACGCGAACCACCGGGAGGACAAGGAGGCCGCGTTCACCGGCGACATCGTGGCCATCGTGGGGCTGAAGCACACCACGACAGGGGACACGCTGGCCGACCCGGCGGACCCGATCATCCTCGAGTCGATGACCTTCCCCACCCCGGTGGTGAGCGTGGCCATCGAGCCGAAGACGAAGGCCGACCAGGACAAGCTGACCATGGCCCTGGCCAAGCTGGCCGACGAGGACCCCACCTTCATGGTGAAGTTCAACGAGGAGACCGCCCAGACGCTGATCAGCGGGATGGGCGAGCTGCACCTCGAGATCATCGTCGACCGCCTGATCCGCGAGTTCAACGTCGGGGCGAACGTGGGCAAGCCCCAGGTGGCCTACCGCGAGACCATCCGCAAGGCCGTCCACAAGGTGGTGGCCCGCTACATCCGACAGACCGGCGGCCGCGGCCAGTACGGCCACGTGGAGATCGACCTCGAACCCACGGGGCCCGGGGGCGGCTACGAGTTCGTCAACAAGATCGTGGGCGGGGCCATCCCCCGGGAGTACATCCCCGCGGTGGACCAGGGCATCCAGGAGGCCATGGAGTCGGGCGTGCTGGCGGGCTACCCGATGGTGGACATCCGGGCCACCTTGATGGACGGCTCGTACCACGAGGTCGACTCGTCGGAGATCGCCTTCAAGATCGCCGGGCAGATGGCCCTGCGCGACGGGGCCCGAAGGGCCCACCCGGTGCTCCTCGAGCCGGTCATGGAGTTCGAGATCATCACGCCGGAGGAGTTCATGGGCGAGGTCATGGGCGACGTCACCTCGCGCCGGGGCCGCATCGAGCACATCGAGGAGCGGTCGGGGCAGCGTTCGATCCGGGTGGTGGTGCCGCTGGCGGAGCTGTTCGGCTACGCCACGGACCTCCGGTCGAGGACGCAGGGGCGGGCGTCGCACACGCCGATGCAGCTGCACGCATACCAGGAAGTGCCGGCCCAGGTCTCCAAGGAGATCGTCGCGAGGGTTCGTGGCGAGTAAGGGTTCGTCGGAAGGAGAGGGGAAATGCCGAAGGAGAGGTTCGAGCGGACGAAGCCGCACGTGAACATCGGGACCATCGGTCACATCGACCACGGGAAGACCACGCTGACCGCGGCCATCACCAAGGTGCTGGCCGAGAAGGGCCTGGCGGACTTCACCCCGTTCGACCAGATCGACAAGGCCCCCGAGGAGCGCGAGCGCGGCATCACCATCGCCATCGCCCACGTGGAGTACCAGACCGAGAACCGGCACTACGCCCACGTGGACTGCCCGGGCCACGCCGACTACATCAAGAACATGATCACCGGGGCCGCCCAGATGGACGGGGCGATCCTGGTGGTGTCGGCGGCCGACGGCCCCATGCCGCAGACCCGGGAGCACGTGCTGCTGGCCCGGCAGGTCGGCGTGCCCTACATCGTGGTGTTCCTCAACAAGGCCGACATGGTCGACGACCCCGAGCTGCTCGACCTGGTGGAGCTGGAGGTTCGTGAGCTCCTGACCTCCTACGAGTTCCCCGGCGACGACGTGCCGGTGGTGGTGGGTTCGGCCCTGAAGGCCCTGGAGGGCGACCCCGAGTGGGTCGGCAAGATCACCGAGCTGCTCGACGCGTGCGACACCTCCATCCCCGAGCCGGCCCGCGACGTGGACAAGCCGTTCCTGATGTCGATCGAGGACGTGTTCACCATCACCGGCCGCGGGACTGTGGTCACCGGCCGTGTGGAGCGAGGCAAGCTCAAGAAGATGGAGGAGGTCGAGATCGTCGGGATCCACCCCACGAAGAAGACCGTGGCCACGGACCTCGAGATGTTCCGCAAGCTGCTGGACGAGGTCCAGGCCGGCGACAACGTGGGCGTGCTGCTGCGGGGGATCGACAAGGACGAGGTCGAACGGGGCCAGGTCCTGGCCAAACCGGGGTCGATCACGCCGCACACGAACTTCGAGGCCCAGGTGTACGTGCTGTCGAAGGAGGAGGGCGGCCGGCACACCCCGTTCTTCAACGGCTACCGTCCGCAGTTCTACTTCCGGACGACCGACGTGACCGGCGCCGTGCACCTCGCCGAGGGCACCGAGATGGTCATGCCGGGCGACAACACGCAGATGACCGTGGAGCTGGGCGCGCCCATCGCCATGGAGGAGGGGCTGCGGTTCGCCATCCGCGAGGGTGGCCGGACCGTGGGCGCCGGACGGGTCACGAAGATCCTCAAATGAACGGTGACAGGCACCCTCGCGTCGGGTCGGGCTTCGGAGTCGGGGGGGACGGCCGGCTGTTGACGCCGCCACCCCCCGCTCGCTCGCTTCGCTCGATCGCGGGGGGCCCCCCGGCGGCTACGCGCCGGGCTTCCGGGCGACTCCACTCGGTCCCGCATGGCGGGCTGCCCAACCCCGAGAAGCGCAGGCCCCTCCGCAGCCCGGGGGGATTCTGATGGCGGCGCCTCGGATCCGGATCAAGCTGCGGGCGTACGACCACGAGGTCCTGGACCAGTCGGCCCGGGAGATCGTTGACCACGTCCTGCGCACCGGGGCGAAGGTGGTGGGGCCGGTGCCGCTGCCGACCGAACGTTCGCTGTACACGGTGATCCGGTCGCCCCACAAGGACAAGGACAGCCGCGAGCACTTCCAGATGCTCACGCACAAGCGGCTCATCGACATCATGGACGCCACGTCGAAGACGGTGCAGGAGCTGCAGCGGCTGAACCTTTCGGCGGGCGTCGACATCGAGATCAAGCTCTGAGAGTGCGACATGGCCGACACCAAGGGGATCCTGGGGACGAAGCTCGGGATGACGCAGATCTTCACCGACGACTCGAAGGTCGTGCCGGTGACGGTCATCCAGGCGGGCCCGTGCACCGTGACCCAGGTCAAGACCACCGAGCGCGACGGCTACGAGGCCGTCCAGCTCGCCTTTGCCGAGGCCAGGCGGGGCAAGACCACCAAGCCCCTGGAGGGCCACTTCGCCGCGGCCGGGGTGAAGCCGCAGCGCTACCTGGTGGAGCTTCGAACCGACGGGGCGGCCCAGGCGTACGAGCTCGGCCAGTCCGTCACCGTCGACATCTTCAAGCCCGGCGACCGCACCGACGTGATCGGGGTGTCGAAGGGGAAGGGCTTCGCCGGGACCATGAAGCGGCACGGATTCAAGGGCCTCGGCGCGTCGCACGGAACCGAACGCAAGCACCGCTCGCCGGGATCGATCGGTGCCTGCGCCACCCCGTCCCGGGTGTTCAAGGGGACCCGCATGTCGGGCCAGATGGGGAACGAAAGGGTTACCGTCCTGAACCTCGAGGTCGTGGGGGCCGACGCCGAACGGAACCTGCTCCTCCTGCGGGGGGCGATCCCGGGGCCGGCCGGGGGCCTGGTCATGGTTCGGTCCACCGTCAAGGACAGCGGGGGGGCGGCCTGATGGCGAGCATCCCGGTCCATGACGTCCAAGGCGAGGTCCTGGGCGACCGGGTCCTCCCCGACGAGCTCTTCGGCATGGGGGCGAACGTCCCCCTGATGCACCAGGTGGTGGTGAACAGGATCCGGTCGGCGAACAGCACGTCGAACGTGGAGAGGTTGCCCGGGTAGTCGATCCTCACCTCGGGCAGGTTTCGGAACGACTTCTCCACCGCCTCGTCGGGTTCGGCCAGCACCAGGCCTTCGACGGACCGAAGACCCGCGACGCCGTGGCCATCCTCCGGGCGCTCGAGCTTCGCGGGCGCGTGTTGCTGGTGCTGGCCGAACCCGACGAGGCGGTGGAGAAGTCGTTCCGAAACCTGCCCGAGGTGAGGATCGACTACCCGGGCAACCTCTCCACGTTCGACGTGCTGTTCGCCGACCGGATCCTGTTCACCACCACCTCGCTCGACGCTCTGACCGGTGAGGAGTCGGCCCCGCTGGCCCCGCCCGAGGCGGCGGAGGACGCCGGACCCGAGGAGCCCGTCGCCGAGCAGCCAGAGGCGGCGTCGCCGGCCGCAGCCGAGGCCGGGGCGGAGAGCCCCGGCACCCCCGAGGAGGCCGAGACCCCGTGAAGAGCCCCCGCGACGTGATCATCCGGCCGATCGTCTCGGAGAAGTCCTACGGCGGACTGGAGCGCAACAGCTACACGTTCCTGGTGGCGCCCGACGCGAACAAGACCGAGATCAAGGAGGCCATCCAGCAGATCTGGAACGTGCGGGTGCTGGACGTGAACACGATGAACCGCAGGGGCAAGGTCAAGCGAACCCGCCTGTCCACGGGCAAGCGCCCCGACCAGAAGCGGGCCGTGGTCAAGCTCGCCTCCGGCGATTCCATCGAGATCTTCGAAGCGAAGGGGCCATAGCACCATGCCGGTTCGAAAGTACAAGCCGACGTCGGCGGGCCGCCGCGGGTCGAGCGTCTCGGACTTCTCCGAGATCACCCGGTCCCAGCCCGAGAAGTCGCTCACCCGCGCGCTGCCCAGGAAGGCCGGGCGGAACGCGCACGGCCGGATCACCGCTCGCCATCAGGGCGGGGGGCACAAGCGCCAGTACCGGGTGATCGACTTCCGGCGGGACAAGGACGGCATCCCGGCCAAGGTCGCCCACATCGAGTACGACCCGAACCGTTCGGCCCGCATCGCGCTGCTCCACTACGCCGACGGCGAGAAGCGCTACATCGTGGCCGCGCAGGGAATGAAGGTGGGGGACCGGCTGAGCTCGGGCCCCGGCGCGGACATCCGCCCGGGCAACGCCCTTCCCCTGGCGAACATCCCCGTGGGCACCACGGTGCACGCCGTCGAGCTCCGGCCGGCGGGCGGGGCCAAGATGGCCCGTTCGGCGGGAACCGGGGTCCAGCTCATCGCCAAGGAAGGCGGCTTCGCCACCCTGAGGCTTCCCTCGGGCGAGATGCGCCTCGTCGACAGCCGGTGCAAGGCCACGGTGGGCGTGGTCGGGAATCCCGAACACGAGCTTGTATCCTGGGGAAAGGCCGGCCGGAGCCGCTGGCTGGGCAAGCGCCCCAGCGTTCGCGGCGTGGCCATGAACCCCGTCGACCACCCGTTGGGTGGTGGCGAGGGCAAGTCCAGCGGGGGTCGCCATCCTTCCACGCCGTGGGGCAAGAAGGAAGGCCGAACCCGGAAGCCCAAGCCGTCGGACAAGCTGATCGTCCGCCGACGCGGGAAGGGAAGGGGTTAGCCAGCGATGCCGCGTTCGATCAAGAAGGGGCCGTTCGTGGACGACCACCTCATGGCCAAGGTGACCGAGATGAACCGGCGGGGAGACAAGCGGGTCATCAAGACCTGGTCGCGCCGCTCGACGGTCGTCCCGGAGATGGTCGGGCACACCATCGCGGTGCACGACGGGCGCAAGCACGTGCCCGTGTTCGTCACCGAGTCGATGGTGGGCCACAAGCTCGGCGAGTTCGCCCTGACCCGGGTCTTCCGGACCCACGGTCACCACACCGAGAGGAGCACGTCCCTCAAGTAGGGGCCACGCCATGGAAGCGAAGGCCACCGCGAAATACGTTCGGATCTCGCCGCGGAAGATGCGGCGGTCGGTCGACCTCATCCGGGGCCGCCACGTCGACGACGCCCGGCGGGTCCTGACGCTGACCCAACTGGGGCCGAACCGGACGCTGGTCAAGGTGCTCGATTCGGCCGTGGCGAACGCGGAGCAGAAGAACGCAATCCCGGAGAACTTGGTGGTGGCGAGGGCATGGGTGGACGAGGGCCCGACGTTGCGGCGGTTCCGTCCCCGGGCGCAGGGCCGGGCCACCCGGATCCGCAGGCGGACCAGCCACGTGACGGTCGTGGTGCAGCAGGTGGGAGGAGAGGTGCTCGGTGGGCCACAAGGTTAACCCGTACGGGTTCCGCCTCGGCGTGATCTACCCGTGGAAGTCGAAGTGGTACGGCCGCAAGGACTACGCGCAGTCGCTCCACGAGGACGTGAAGGTCCGGCGCTACATTCGGCAGAAGCTCACCCGGGCGGGCATCTCGAACGTCGACATCGAACGCAAGGGCGACCAGATCCAGGTGTTCATCCGAACGGCCCGGCCCGGCATCGTGATCGGCCGCAAGGGCGCCGAGGTCGACCGCATCCGCCGGGACATCGAGAAGATGACCGGGAAGCGGGTCGACGTGAAGGTGGAGGACATGAACCAGTCGGCCTCCGAGCTCAGGCCGGAGACCGACGCGGTCCTGCTGGCCCAGGGAACCGCCGAGCAACTGGTGGGGAGGGTCAGCTTCCGCCGGGCCATGCGCCGGACGGTCCAGACCTCGATGAAGGCCGGCGCGCTGGGCGTTCGGGTCCAGTGCAGCGGCCGCCTGGGCGGGGCGGAGATGTCCCGCCGCGAGTGGTACCGGGAGGGCCGGGTCCCTCTCCACACGCTCCGGGCGAAGATCGACTACGGCACCGCCGAGGCCAAGACCACGTTCGGCGTGATCGGGGTGAAGGTCTGGGTCTACCACGGCGACGAGGTGCCGCTGCAGGAGAAGGAGACCCAGCTCGCCAGGGCCAGGGCCATGGCGGGGATGCCCGCCCGCGGCGCCGGCGGCGCCTCCACCGGGGCGCTCATCACCGACGTTCGCGAGCTCGAGGGCGGCGGGGCGGTTCCGCAGGCCCCTCGCGACACCCGGGAGGACCAGCAGCGTCCGGCCGGACCCGGGCGGCGGCCGGCGGGGGGACGTCCCAGCGG
>WNGK01006934.1_pt1 | contig 11904 bp, 9 predicted proteins | sample 5400601 | NCBI WGS metagenome assembly WNGK01 (sample SAMN13153376, study PRJNA577476) | soil metagenome | isolation source: 60 cm soil or saprolite under Garry oak tree replicate 1 | place: USA:California | collected 2016-06-15
CGCGCCCGGGTCGTCCGCCGAAAAGTCGAATGTGGCCGAGGTCTGGTTCGTCGGGTCGGCGGGCCCATGGGTGATCGTAGTGGCCGGGCCCACCTCGACGGTCCAGGCCCAGGAGGCCGCCGGTCCGAGTTGGCCCAGCCCGTCCGCCCCCTGGACGGAGAACGAGTGCTCCCCCGAGGCCAGGCCACCGTACGAGACCGGGCTGGCGCACGGCTGGGCCGCGTCTCCATCCAGCTGGCACGTGAACGTGGCGGCCGGGTCGTCGGCGGAGAACACGAACGTGGCCGAGGTCTGGTTCGTCGGGTCGGCGGGCCCGTCGGTGATCGTGGTTGTGGGCCCGATGGCCTTCAGCAGCGAGGCCTCCAGGGCGGCCTGGCCCGTGGGGCTGCCCTGGATGTGGTGGGCCATGAACGGCACCACCGTCCACGTGACGGGGTTGGCCGGGTCCTGGAGCAGCCGGTCCCGGTGATCGGCGGCATGCGACGGGCCGGCCGTGGTGTCGTTCGCTCCCAGCAGGAACTCGATTCGGGTCCCGGGATGGTCGTAGTCGTTGCCACCGAGGTCCACGCTGTCGGCGTCCCAGGGCTGCCTCCAGGCGGCGTCCTGGAGCGTACACGGCCCGGGATCGTTCACCGGGTCGGTGTAGCCGTAGGCTGCGTCGACGCTCTGGACATTGTCGGTGTCGAACCCGTAGCCGGGCTCCTGCAGGCATCCCTTCGTGATCGCGGCCAGCCCTGGGCCGCCCGTAGGGATCACGGCATCGAGGATCCCGTCCAGGCCGTAGAACGCCAAGGGATAGGAAACGGCGGCGGCGCCCCCGCTGTTGCCGGTGATGCAGAACCCGCACTGGCCGGCCCAGGGGCTCAAGCCCAGCGGGACGTAGATGGTGTCGTGGACCCACTGCATGAACGTGGCGGTCTTGCATGCCAGGTGGGCCGGACCGACCGGGTCGCCGGTGGGAGCCACCGACCAGCCGTTCTTCCACTGGACCTCCACGATGACGAACCCGTCGTCGTCCCGGAGGTGGAGCAGGTAGTCGGTCTCCGGTCCAGGGCGGGCCCACCAGTAGCCCCCCGCCCCGCCGCCCACCAGGACCACCACCCCTCGCGGGGTGCCGGCGGGCGCGGTCTGGGCGACCTCCCCGGTGACGTCGGTCGTCACGTTCGGGCACTGGTCGATCCGGAAGGGCTGGCAGACGAACCCCGAGGGGCAGTCGCCGACCGTCCCGGTGTTGATCTGAAGGGTCCCGAGCGGCCACGGCCCGTCCGCCCGGGACGGCGGCGCCCCCGACACGACGGCCAGGCCGACCGTGAACACGAGGAGGACGGGCGTGAAGGTTCGGCAGGACCATCGACGGAGGAACACGGCAGAGCGAATCGTAGGAACCAGGCGCGGTCGCCCGCAAGGGATTCGGGACTAATGGGGCGATTGTCATGGGCGCGCCGGCCCGCATTCCGGACCTGTGCGGACCATTACAGCTCTCCCCAGCCGGGGCCCGGGGGCCCGCCGGGGCGATTCGGTAGACTCGGGTCGCCGGAGAGGTCGCCTAGTCCGGTCTATGGCGCCGGTTTGCTAAACCGGTTGGGGTGTTGAGCCCCTCGGGGGTTCGAATCCCCCCCTCTCCGCTCGCTCTCCTTCGGCTCAAGGCACTCCAGGCGGCGGGCCGGACCTCCGTTGCCCTTGTGGGGAGCCCTCCAAGTACGGGACCGATCCGAGCGGAGGCGCCCGCCCACGAACGATTCAGGGAAACAGTGGCCGGATGAAGAGGAAGGTCCCGACCACTGTCAGGGCCGTTCCCATCGCGTACCTGAGCACCCGGCGTCGTCGGGCCAGGGGGCTGGGTCCGAAGTAGGAGTGCGTGGCGTGTGACCAACGCTGGCCCGCACGGATGACCATGCCGACCCCGAGGAGCATGGCGATGGAGCCGAGAGCGATCACCGCCGAGCACCGCGTCGGCGAGGCGTGTCTCCGATTGCTTCTTCTGCTCCTTCGCCCGAAGGGACGATCGACAGGAATGATCTCGGTTCCATGGGACGGTCGGCGGCGGTGCCGTTCGTCATGGCTCGCTCGGCCTGGCTCTTTGCTTCCAGGAACCCTCCGGCAGAGCCCACGGCCACGTCTCGCTCATCGGCCGACAGCACCGTCCAGAGCCATCGCTCGTCGGAGCGAACGACGAAGGCGACGCGTTGGCCAGACTCGGACATGTACGCGAGTCGCTGGCTTCGGAGCCGCCTCCACATCCCCTGGCGCCCCTTCCGGGTCGGGCTGGCCCGCGAGCGGGCCACGATGTTCGACTCGTCCCGGCGGGAACGGCCCGGGACGCTCAGCCGGCGGGCGGCAGAGGCGCGGTAAGACTAGTCATTTTGAGGGGTCGGCGCATCACCCATGTGGCTGAGCCTCTTTTGCTGGCTCGATCGGGCTCCACTCGATACCGGACAACGCCTCCCAGGCGTCGGTGAGACCTGGGGATCACGGACGGGACCCTGAGTTCTGAGCTTCACCCCAACACCGGGGCCGGGTTGCTGCTCGACGGGGAAGGGATCGTCGGACGATGCCCCCGACCGCCGATCCTTGAGGCGGTGTCAGGGTCATCACCAGAGGGACGAAGTCGAGCGAACTCGCCCCGAGGTTGAGGGCCTCATGAACCCCCTACCTCTGAGGGAGTGCAGAAGCAACAGCGACGAACACGACGAAGTCGGCGACCAGCAGCGCGAGAAGGCCGAAGCCTGCGACTCTTGGATTCCAGCCAGTCTCCCGGAGGGTGTGCTTGATCCAGCTGGGGCTGAGGGGATCGAACAGGTGACGGGCCAAATGGGTTCGGTGGAGGCGGAATCTCGGCCACAGGATCATGCGCCAGGAGGGCTCCTTGCTCTCAGGGTCCCAGATTCGATAAAGCGTGAGCCAGAACCGGTAACCGAAGACGAGGCCGACTATCGCAGCCGCCGCGCCTACGGCAGGAACACTCGAGAACGAGGCGAAAGCGATGCCCCACGAACCCCAGAAGATGGCGAGACTAGCGACAAGTATGCGGGCCTGCTTCCGGTTCGGGAGGGCGTCGGCCATGACCGAGATCGTGCCACAGCCATCCGCCTGCCTGGGACGGACCTGCCTGGTCGATGGTCCCGAGCCCCAACCCGAGCACCGAATACGACCTCCTGCTGGGCGTCGAAGGGATCGCCGGCGGCGACATCTGGGCGGTCGGGGAGGACGAGAACACGCTGGTCCTGCGGCGCACCGACGGCTGATAATCTTGGGCCGAACCGCGCCTGTAGCTCAACCTGGATAGAGCGTCTGACTACGGATCAGAAGGTTGGGGGTTCGAATCCCTCCAGGCGCACAGCAACCGGTTTCGGTCTGCCGTTCGCTTCCTAACCCTCCTGGCCGGCCTCCATCATCGGGCTGACAAGCTGGAAGTAGTTGTCGTCCGGGTCGGAGAAGGTGGCGATCCATCCCTCGGGCGCGGCGCCCGGCTGATAGGGCTCCTGGACGACCGCGGCTCCGGCCTCGCTGAGGCGATCGAAGTCCGCCTTGACGTCGGGCGTCTCCAGGTTCCAGATGATCCTGCCGGGCTGGGGGTTCCTGCCTTTGACATCGTCGTGGGGTCCGATGACCATCCAGCCGCCGCCGAGCTGCCAGCCCGTGAACGGACCGCTCTCCCATCCGGGCGAGCCGAACAGCTTCGTGTAGTAGCCCACCAGACGCTGCGGGTCCTCGGACCCCAGCAAGACGCTGTTCAGATTCATGCCAGCCTCCCTCCTGCGGGCGATGGCCGATCCAGGTGACCACCCGAGTCTGCCACGATCCCTCTCTGTCATCGAACAGCCTCGTGCGGAGAGCAATCGGGAGTCAAGTTGGTCCGGCGAGCCCCTGCAAACGGTCGGTCAGCCGGCGCATCCACGTTCGATCAGCGAGTGGTTCGTATCGCCCACCCACGACCTGCCTACGGCCCACACCGGTCCGCCGCTCAGGGCCGTGACGCCGTCCAGGACGGCGCCCTTGTATCGAGGCGGGTTCCGACTCGGAAGGGCCTCGGGCATATCCACCGGGCTCCAGGCCGATCCGTTCCACCGGTCCACGAATCCGATCGGGACGTCCCAGGGCTTCTGGGCTGAGCTGGTCCCCGCGAGCCAGGCCTGATCGGCCGAGGTGACCGCCACGGAGCTGAGCTGGACGTCTCGGCCGGGCGGACCAGCTGGGATCCGGACGGCCTCCCACCGGGCTCCACCCCAGTGTTCGACCACCGGAGCGAACGTCGCCGGCTCGACGGCGCTCGAAGCAGAGAGGCCGACCACCCAAGCATCTCTCGCCGACGTCGCGGCGACGGACCTGAGCTCGGTGAGGCCGGAGGGCGATGGGTTCGGGTTCGGGATGATGCCCCACCGCGCGCCGTCCCAGTGCTCGACCAGGCCTCGCTCCTGGGGTCCCGTACCGGGCTCGAACTGCCCCACCACCCACACGTCGTCACCCGACAGCGCGGCGACGCCGTGCAGGCTTGCGGCCTCGCCGGGGAATGGGATGGGCACGCGATGCCACCGCGCGCCGTTCCAGCGTTCGACCAGCGGCGTTCCTCCGCCACCGCCCACCGCCCACACGTCGTGAGGTGACACGGCCGACACGCCGAACAGGCCGCCCGGTGGCTCTGGATGCATGTGCACGATGGCCCACCGGGTTCCGTTCCAGTGTTCGATGAACGGGCCGCCTCCGATGCCGACCGCCCAGACGTCCGTCGGGGAGAGCGCGTCGACGGCCTCCAGCGAACCGCCTGAAGCTCTCACCGGGCCGACCAGCTCCTTCACGGTCCAGCTTGGGTCGGGACTCGGGACCACAGCCCACGCCGCTCCGTTCCAGTGCAGGGTCAGAGTCGCGTCGAGATGCCTCCCCAGGGACAGCTCTCCTGCATTCCCGAACCTTCCAACAGCCCAGACGTCGCTCGCGTCGACGGCCGAGATGCCCGACAGCACCTCGTCGAACGTGTTGCTGGTTGGCCGGCGCATCGACCGCCACGCTCCGGAGCAACTCGATGAGGAGTGGCGAAGCGCCGCGCGGACCCCGACCAGCGAGGCTCCGGCCACGGTGAGGACGAGAGCGCAATGAGGATCGGAGTCCGGAGGGGAGAGGGACGCCGAACAGCCGGCCGCTCCTCTGCCTGTCCGAGGCGCCCAGCGCCGAGGCGGTCAAGCGGATCCACGAACGGGCGGGCCACCCCACCGACGAGGTCCACCAGGTCCCCGTCCAGGCCTGAGTCCGGCCGTCACGGCAGCGCGGCGCGGCCCGCGTCCACCAGCCCCCACCCGTAGAGGTTGTTCGGGTAGCCGCCGGTGCTGCTGCACTCGGAGGAGTCGAAGTGCTGGGCGGTCAGGCCGATCAGCCGCTCGGTGGCGCCGACGTTGCCGATCAACGACGGCTTCGCCGAGTAGATCAGGGCGATCGCCCCCACGATGTGCGGCGCGGCCGTGCTGGTGCCGCTCTCCACCGAGTAGGTGTCCGGTGGCCACGACGAACGCACGTACTCGCCGGGCGCCACGATGTCGGGCTTGATCAGGGTTCCCTGGAACGAGATCGGGCCGCGGCTGCTGAACGTGGCCAGGCCGTTCTCGTTCGTGATCGCGCCCACCGTGAACGACTCGTTGTACTGCGCCGGGGGTCCGTCGATCCCGATGGTCGAGCAGTCGGGGCCGGAGTTCCCCGCGGCCACCACCGGCACGATGCCCGCCGCCCGGACGTCCCGGATCGCCGTCAGCAGGATGTTCTGGTTGGGGCATTCGCCCTCGGAGATCGAACAGAACCAGGAGTTGTTGATCGCCACGGGCGCCTTCGACGGATCGGGGTTGTTCCCGTCGAGGTCGAACGGCGCCACCATGAACTCCAGGCACCCGATGTAGGTGTCGGGCGTGCCGAGGCCGTCGGGGTCCATCGCCCGGCAGCCGATCCATTTCGCCGCGGGGGCCACCCCGATCCGGTTCGTCCCGCCGTCGTCGCCGACGATGGTTCCCAGCGTGAGCGTCCCGTGGCCGTTCGGGTCGATGGGCGCCCGGTTCGCCGGGTCGATCTCGTCGTACCAGTTGTAGTTGTGGTCGGCGGAGGACCCGTTCCATCCGCGGTACTGCCACCGGAGGGCAGGGTGGTCCCACTGGAACCCGGTGTCGATGTCGCCGACCGCGATGCCCTGGCCGAAGTAGCCGTGCTGCCACACCACCGGCGCCTTGACCTTCCGGATGTTCCACCCGATGCCGTCGGGCGCCGTCGATGCGGGCGCCGGGACGGGCGGGGTTGTCGGAAGCAAGGTCGATCGGACCCGGTCGTTCACGTCGATCCGGGCCACGTCGGGGCGTGAGGCCAGGGTTCGAACCAGCGCCCGTTTGCCCCGGACCACGGTGATCAGGTTCACCACCCAGTGGGCGTGGTATGGGGCCCCGGACCGGTCGAGCAGGGCCCGGATGGGAGCCTGCGTTCGATCCGCTTCGGCTCGCAGCGTGTCGAACACGAACCGCCCCTTGGCTGCCTTGGTGCGGAGCGAGTCGGCCCCGGAGACGCCCGGCTGCGCCGAGAGCTGCACCAGGAAGCTGGCGCTCCGCCCGCCCACGGTCTCGCGCAGGACCCTCGGCGCCACCTTCTGCCGCCAACCGCCGGCCGGGGTTCCCGAGGTCGCCGGCGACGCCCCGAACGCCGTTGCCAAAGCCAGCACCGCCGCCACCACGACGAGTCGCCACGAACCGCTCACGTGTCCCCCTCTCCGGGCTGGTCGATACTATCCGGGAACGGCGCCGCGCCCGTAGCGGGTCGTTGACTGCGAGGTGACCTGATCGGTTGACGGGATAGGGTAGAGACCGGCCGCGAAAGTGGGACAGTCCCGCCCGTCCGACCGTCCGGTGCCCCCCTGCCCCTGCTCCCTGCCCCTCCCCCAACCATCCTCCCGCCCCACCGTCCGACCGTGCCCCCCGCGGCCACGCCCCCCGTCTGTCCGTCCGGCCGACCGTGGCGTTGGATCTGGCTCGACTAGCGCCGAGCCCCCTGTCCGGGTGAGAATTCGCCGTCATGGCCATGCCGCGACCGAAGGGCGGTCCGAGGGGCGGCGGCGGGGAGGACTGTCCCACTTTCGGCGCTCGCCTCTACCCATCCTCTCCAACGCCACGGTCGGCCGGACGGTCGGAACCGGGGGGAGGCGGCAGGACCGTCGGGCGGGCGGGAGCGGGTGTCCCACTTTCGGGGCTGGTATCTACCCCGCCTTTGCCTGCAGTATGAGAGGTCGACGGGCGTCGCTCCATCTCGGAGGCAAGACTAAGATCCGGGGAGCAGTGGCTCGAAGTCTGAACCGTTCACTCCCGAGGCTCGGCGTGGCTATGGCTTTCGCCACTGCCGCCTTGACGAATCCGGCTCCTACCCAGGCGTCGCCGCGGGCCAGCGGCGACCAGCTCTGGGCGACGACGTACGACAACGGCGGCAAGAACGATGCAGCGTACGCCGAGGTGGCGAGTCCCGACTCGTCCAAAGTGTTCGTCACCGGCTCGTCGGTGACCGATGTCCACTCGTCCGACTACGACTATCTGACGGTGGCCTACGACGTGGCCACCGGAGCGGTGGAGTGGGCAGAGACGTTCGACACGGGCGGCGGGCGGGACGATCAGGCGTACGCGATCGCCGTGAGCCCCGACGGCACGAAGGTCTACGTCACTGGGACCACCGGGGAGTTGACCGCCACCGGGGACTACCTCACAGTGGCATACGACTCCGCGACGGGGTCTGTTCTCTGGGAGGCCCAGTACAACGGGCCCGGCAACAGCAACGACCGGGCGATCGGCATCGGAGTGAGCATCGACTCGGCGACCGTATTCGTCACGGGGACCAGCGACGGCGGCAGTTCGCTCGACGACTATGGGACCGTTGCCTACGACGCGGACACGGGTTCGGAGCGATGGGTGGCCCGGTACACCAGTCCCTGTGCCTGCGACGACGAAGCTTCCGCGCTCCTGGTGAGTCCGGATGGGAGATCGGTGTTCGTGACCGGGGAGGCGTACGGAGTCCATCCGTACGACTTCTACACGCTCGCCTACGACACGGCCACCGGGCAGACCCTGTGGGCGGCGCGGGTGAACGTCAAGAACAAGTACGAGGACCCCGGGTATCTGGCGATCACTCCGGATGCGTCACAGCTGTTCGTAGTCGGCTGGAGTGGCGACGGTGTATCCACGGACGACGATTGGTTGACCGTGGCCTACGAGGCTGCGACGGGCGTCGAAAAGTGGCGCGAGCGCCTGCACGGCGCGGACTCGAGCATCGACGACCCGGAGGGTGCTGCCGTTAGCGCCGATGGGTCCCGGCTGTACGTGACCGGGAGGGTGCAGACGGGGATCTTCACCTCGTACATGGCCACCGTGGCCTATGACGTCACTTCCGGAGCCGTACTGTGGAGGATCCGCCGGGCTGGGGAGGGGTGCTGCATCGCCGTCGCTCCCAGGGGTCCAGCTCTCTACATCGACGAGACGGGGCGGGGAGGCGCGAACTCAATCGGAGCGATCGACGGCCGGACTGGCAGGCTTCGCTGGGTGGCCTCCGGCATCGTCGGCCGGTTGGCATTGACTCCTGATGGCTCGACGCTGCTGGTGGCGTCGTCGACGACCGGGCCGGCCGGCGACGAGGACTACATGGAAACCGCGTTCGTCGCCTGAAGTTCCCCGAGTTCTGGCGGCGACCTTGCATACGTGCGGATCAGGTAGCGGGCGAGCCGCATCGGTCTGAATCATGGCCCCCCCCAGATCGAATGCCAAGGACGGTTGAGAGCGGTGGGCAACCTCACCGCGCGAGCGATCCAGGTCCGTGAGGGCGATGTCATCAACGAGCGCGCCCTGGTGAACCTGTTCAAAGCCGTTATCGGCAACAACCGCGCCGGAGGGTGGCGCAAGGTGACGGCCGGTTCGGGTTAGAGAAGCCAGTCCTCTCGAATTCCGAGTCGCCCCGGAGAACGCGTAGACGCGGACCCCCGCGCGGGAGGATGCGGCTAGGCGTCGACCATGTGCCCGGTGGCGAAGAAGTAGGTCCAGCCGTCCATCCCGGGGGGCTCGATTCCGAGCTGCGTCAGGATCGTAGACACCTGGGAGCGGTGCTCGGTGCTGTGGTTGACAGCCTGCAGCAGGAACAGGGAAACGGGCATCCACCACGTGCCGGGCGGGTCGTCACCGGTCACCTTGACCCGGCGATCCTGGCCGGCCTGCGCCGCCGCCTCCTCGAGCTGTGCGTCCCCGTGACCGAGTCGCTCCGCCAGGGCCTCGAACCCGGGGAAGGGCTCCTCCGGGAGCCGCTCGGGCCGCTCGGTGTCCAGGAGTCGCGCCGCATATCCCTCCTGGGAGTTCGCGATGTGAACCAGGGTGGCTCCAATGCTCCCGTAGGTTCCGGTGGCGGTGGAGCCGAGCTGCTCGGCGGCGAGCTGCCGGCAAGCCTCCACCAGCCGCCGATTCATCATGGAGTTGTGCCGAAAGAACTCCACGAGGAGATTCATCCCCGGCATCTTAGCCAACCGGGCCAGCCGATCGCCCCGACGACTCCGTGGTCGCGTGCTTCCCCGGCGGGTCATACTAACGGCGGCTCACGCGGGTCGGCGAACCGGAGGGAGGGACGATGCCGCTCTATCTATCGAGGTTCAGCTACACGCCGGAGACCTGGGCCAGGCTGATCGGCAACCCGGAGGACCGCCGAAAGGCCGCTCAGACGTACATCGAGTCGGTCGGTGGGAAGCTCCAAGGGTTCTGGTACGCCTTCGGCACACATGACGGCTACACCCTGTGGGAGGCCCCCGACAACGTGTCCATGGCCGCGGTTGCGTTGGCGATCACCAGCGGCGGTGCGCTGAGCTCGCTCGAAACGACGGTCCTCCTGACCGTCGAGGAAACGATGGATGCCTTGCGCCAGGCCGAGCAGGTCCAGTACCGACCTCCGGGCGCGTAGCGGCTCGCGCGGCGGATCGATCTCGGTGGAACCGCTGCCAACCGGCCGTCAGGCCGGACCATCCACGTTCGACGAGGTCTGTCAGGTTCCGGTCCGAGCCTAGGCCGCTTCCTCTTTCCTCGGTAGGGCCCTGGCCGTGCCGACGGTGACCGTCGGGCTGGCCTGGTTGTCGATCTGCTCGTGTTCGGGGTTGTCGCCGAAGATCGACATGGGCACGGCGATGACCGTGCCCGCGGGGGTCGTCGGAAGGACCTGGGCCTGGATGCTCGCGGTGACGCCGGAGCCGACGTTGCTGATCGACGACCACTTGATGCTCGGCTTGCTCCCGGAGCCCCCGCACACCCCGCCGTTCGAGGCCGAACACGAACCCCCCACGACCGACATCGTCGACGGGAACGTCATCTGCAGCGCGCTGTTCGTCGAGGGCTGCAGCCCGATGTTCGTCACCGTGATGGCGTAGGTCACGGTCGCGCCGGGAGAGGGGTTCGACGGCGTGGGGGTCACCGTGAGCTGGAGGTCGCTGTTCGCCAGCGAAGCGGAGTTCTCGTAGGCGCCCATGTCACAGCGCTTGGAGGTTCCGCCTCCGGTCTGGGGCCGCCGGACGCTGCGCTGGTCCAGGGAGGGGCATCCGTTGTTGTCGCCCGCGTTCAGCGCCGGCGACGGCGAGATGATCCGCATGGTGGAGGTGGGGCCTCCGTAATCGGACAGCGGGCCCAGTTGGGGGTCCGTGCCGATGAGATCGCCCAGGCTCGTGTTGAGCCCGCAAGTGGTCCCGTCGTCGAGGTTGTGGCCGAGCGTCGCGATCGCGCCGGTCTGGCAGTTCGTGATCCCCGTGCCGCTGTTCGAGATGATCGTGTTCTTGAGCTTCGGCGGCGCGGCCGTGGCCCCGCGAGCGATGCCGAAGGTCGCCCCGTTCCCCTGAGGGATGTCGATGGTGAGGTTGGTGACCCTGTCGGTGGCGGCCGAGTTGAAGGCGAGGGCGCTGGCAGGGAGCAGCGACACACCCTTGTTCGCGCTCAGCGTGTCGTCGGTGAGGACGAGCGGATTGCTCGCCCCGCCGGCGTGATAGATCGCTCCGCCCAGCACCCCGAGGCCGGTGATCGTGTTGTTGCTGAGCGTGTCGTAGGCGAACGTCAGTCCGTCGTTCACGTAGGCGCCGCTTCCTTCCTTCGCGGCACCGTTCCCGTCGAACGTGACCTCGAGGACCGATCCGCAGGACGCCCCGCACTGGGTCGTGTAGAGCCCGCCCCCGGACGTCGTGGCCGTGTTCGAGTCGATGTCGCCGTTCACGAGGCTCGACTTCACCGATCCCCCCACGAGCTGCACCCCGCCTCCCAGGGACGCCGTGTTGCCGTTCACCTCGAGGTTCTGGGCCAGGGGCGCCCGCGAGAGGTCGAGACCTCCCCCGGCCCCGGTGGCCGTGTTCCCGCTGACGGTCAGCCCGATCAGCAGGGCGAACGACCCCGTTGCCCCCGATGACACGAACGCGCTCATGCCGCCGCCGTTCCCGCTCGTGTTGTTCGACATCGTGGCCTGGTGATACGTGGCCGAGACGCCACCCTCCAGATCGACGCCTCCCCCGTTCCCCGACGCGGAGTTCGCCGTGACGGTCGTGTTGAAGAGCTCGGTGGTGGTCCCGGAGCCGCTGCTGATGGACACCCCACCGCCGTTCCCGCCGCCGGCGGAGTTCAGCGTGATGAGGTCCGCGTTCAGGATCAGGCTGGTGGCCCCGAGGTCGCGGACCCCTCCCCCGTCCTGCCCGGACGGCGCCGCGCCTCCTTGGATGGTGACGTTCTTGACGGCGATCGACTGGCCGGCCGCGTTCGGGACGTCGACGATGCGGTCGTTGAACCCGGAGCCGGCCTTGATGACCGCGGGGTTCCCGCCGGTGGTGGGGCCGAAGATGTTGACGTTCCACCGGATGTCCAGGTCGCCGGTGGCGGAGCTGTCCTCGTTCGGGCCAGG
>WNGK01008653.1_pt1 | contig 11903 bp, 10 predicted proteins | sample 5400601 | NCBI WGS metagenome assembly WNGK01 (sample SAMN13153376, study PRJNA577476) | soil metagenome | isolation source: 60 cm soil or saprolite under Garry oak tree replicate 1 | place: USA:California | collected 2016-06-15
TCGTTACCGAGGCAACTGTGGAAAGTGTAGCCGCCTGGCAACAGCGTCTTGCTGAGGTCTTCCCCATGCCTGAGTTCGGAGAGTGGTTTGCGCGCATGCAACTGCTGGTCGAATCGGGTCACCGTGAATTCTATAACATCGAGGGATAATTCCTTGCAGCTCATTATACGCAATTCCCGATAGAACCTGACATGTTGCCGCTTTCGATCTTTTAGGAACTGATGGGTCGCGAGTACTTCGTACATGTACCCCTCGTTTACGATGTCGATCCTGCATTATTCGCATTACATGCTGCGTAATCGGCTTCGGGAAATCCCCCAGTCGGCCGGATTGCTTCGATCATATCCAGTTCGTGATAGCTTAAACGATTGGTATGAAATACGGAACACCGACTACCATTCCAGCAAATCAGCCAAAACCTGTAATGACGCTTATTAGAAGTGACACTCAGCAACTGATGAAAACCTTCGTACCAGCCAATCCGATTATTCCAGCCAATATCCGCCCGACCTGCCAACCAACCCAAGCCACGTCGAAAAGAGATACATTCTCTTTTGTCGCAGTTGTCGCCCATGTAACGTTTGTAATAGGCATCGACCTAAGCCGCGAATTGCCAGAGCACGGCAGGAAGGGACAGTACTGTCATGCTGAGCACATTCGCTGCGCTCAGTGTAAACTCCGTGAAGCATCTCGGCCCCGCGAGACAGATGCTTCGCTGCGCTCAGCATGACATGGTTAGGTAACTTAGGTCGATGCTTATTGTCGCAGTTGTAGCGTTTGTAAACGATGTTGCAGCTTCATCTGATCGATAAACACATGCTCCTCTATTGTTCAATGATGTCGATTGCTATACAAGCGATAGAGTAGAAATTGAGCGAATGAGTTGACATGAAGTAGTTGCCATGGTAGATTTCATGTGAAATAGAAGAGATCAAGCAAGGAAGTATAAAACATGGATACAACTGGCTGGTTCGATGATCTACCTGTCATCGGCAAATTGCCTCCAGAGCAGGCCATCATAAAGCTGCGGGAGGTGGGTGAAGACGATGTCGCCGATATGCTTGAGATGACCCAGGAAGCGGAAACGAAGGCATTCAGAAGCTCAGACTTTAGAAGTTGGCTGCATTTACAAGATAGGCCCTGGGAACACACAGCTCATACATTTGGTTACCTGGCTCCTGCTTCTCCTGGCAATACTCCATTACCTATTCAATCTATTGGCACCGTTGCTGTCGATTCTCGTCTGAAGCATGCTCGCATAAAAATTACACTCAGCCGCCTGCGTGTGGCATCCTATCCCGGTGGTGGCTTGCACCGCGTTTTGCTGCATTTCTTCGCCCAGAATCAATTACCACACAGCAAAGAGGATCTGCATTTTAATGCAACATACCGGGTGCGCGAAGGTGAACACGCGGGTATTCACGGCTATCCCATCTTTATTGGCTTGAATGTAGGTGACGAGGGGCTTTCATTCCGGTGCCACACCATCAATGTTAGTAACGACCAGGACGAAGCATTTCTCGACTTCCTTGAAACTGATGTCTTCAAAGCCGGTCTGAAACTGGTGAATACCGCCCAGCCTGTGATTGCTCCATTCTCAGAACTGGCGCTCGGTATAGCTAAAACGATTGCCAAACGCAATCGCAACGTCTCGGTGCAGGATTTCGACCTTGGCCTTGACTTCAGCGCTATTTCAATGAATGGCCGCCTGGCGGAGGGTTCATACCTGGCGGTACAGATTCCTGAAAACCAGCAAGTCAGATGGAACTGGCAAGATTGGATCTACCATCCAGGTATAGATCAGGTAGTGCAACGCACCGATCCTCAACAATTCATTCCCTACAATTACCTCATCTTCAGTATCAGCCGCTACGATGGCAAGTAGGATTTTTAGAGAGGAGCCAGCATGAGCCAGTTGCTTGATCTCGCCATCACACTTACGCCGCCACCGAATGATGCACAGCCAGATGTCATTGCAGGCATATCATTGAACTCTGCTCAGCCATTGGGTCTAAACCACTCAGGAGATCTCTTACATGACCCGCTCACACAGCAGGAACGTGATGACTTACGTTGGTATCTTGAAGAGTACTGGAAATGGCCCTACGAGGGATTTGCCCAACGTGCAAAGGGAGTGGAGGCACTCTTGCCGGCATTGGGGAAGAGACTCTACGAATCTGTGTTCGGGAGCCGTCAAGCAGATCGAATCGTCCAGAAGTGGCTCTCCACAGAAGGTGAACATCAGATTAGCATTATCAGCGATATTCCCCATGCGCTGAGTCTCCCTTGGGAACTGCTCCATAGTGAACAAGGCTACATGGTCATGCGTACTCTTGAGCCAGTGTCGATCTTACGTCGTCTGCCCCAAAGTGAGTCAACAACCGCTTCAACTCCGTTTGAGCCCCCATTACGAGTGTTACTCGTCACGGCGCGACCGGAGGGAACAGGTTTTATCGACCCACGCAGTATTGCACGTGAATTGCTAGACGAGATAGAGGGGCAGATAGAGCAAGGCACGATTGAACTGGAGTTTCTCCGTCCCCCAACATTGAAAGCCTTGCGCCAACGACTCAGAGACAGGAAGCGACAGGTGCATGTGTTGCATTTCGATGGTCACGGAACCTTTGACGAGCAGAATGATGGGCAGGATGAGCATCTGCTGAGTGGGAGTAGACGTGGCAAACTGGCTTTCGAGGGTGACAAAGGGCAACTTGACCTCGTAGAGGCAGATGATGTAGCCCAGGTCTTACTGAACAGCGGAGTCAAACTGGCGGTCTTAACTGCCTGCCAGAGTGCCATGAGTTCAGCAGAAGATGTCTTCAGCAGTGTAGCGGCTCGCCTGATTCAAGGTGGCATCGATGCCGTGGTAGCAATGAGCGCCAGTGTCCTGGTCGCCAGCGCGACACGCTACGTCGAAGCCTTCTATCGTGGCATAGCGGAAGGCATCCCCGCACCCATGGCTCAAGAGCAGGCGCGGCAGGACTTGCATGATAACCGGGAACGCCATCTGATCCGTCGTCGTCGCGATGAGGAGGGCAGTCCCGTCTTGCTGAGTGACTGGTGGCTGCCACACTTCTACCAGCAGCGTCCTCTCGTGTTACGAGCAACCAGACTATCGGGCCAACTCGATCTGCACCAAGTTTCTGTAGAACGTCTCAGTGAAAGTATGCCTGCTGAACCACGCTACGGCTTCAGTGGGCGTGCCTACGAGTTGCTGCAGATTGAGCGCTGTCTGTTGCATGGTCAACTAGTCGTCATTCATGGCTTTGGCGGTGTTGGCAAAACGGCCCTGGTGCGTGAGACTGCCGACTGGTTGACGCGCACCAGGATGTATGACACAGCCAGTTTCATATCGTTTGAACACGGCGGTGATGCAGTGATGCTCTTGAGCGCACTTGGCACGTTTCTGGGTGTAAATGATGGGCACTACAACCCCAATGATACCAAAGCAACATTGGCAAAGCTAGAGCCAGCACTGAAGCAGAAACACACCCTGGTCATTGCCGACAATCTGGAAAGCATCTTCTCTGCTGGGGACGCTCCACTGGAGGCAGCAGGACGTACCAAATTGTGGGAGGTGTTGCTGAAACTCTCTCAGTTGGGTGCCGGAGTGTTACTGACCACGCGTGATACCGCCTTTAGCGATGGAAAATTAGCGCTAGGCAAACATGTCGCGCATCTCGCAGTAGGAGGTCTGTATCCCGAAGATGCCTATGCCCTGGCCAGTCGCCTGCTCGAGTATCTGATCATCAACCGCGCGAAGGCTCCCTATGCGGAGTTACGCGACCTGCTGAAACAATTGGACTATCATCCACTGTCAATGCAACTGGTCTTGCCAGCTTTAGGAGCATCCTCGCTGACACTGGCACAGATCGCAGCAGATTTTTCGTCGCTGCTGCCGCACTTTACAGATGATACCGAGACGGTGCGCAACCGCTCGCTGCTGGCTTCGCTGGACTACTCCTTGCGGCGCTTGAGCGAAACACAACGTGCTCTCCTCCCCCGCCTGGCGCTCTTCGAGGGAGGAGCCAGCGAAAACAACCTGCTGGCCATCACCGAGATACCCGAGCCGGAGTGGGTGCAACTGCGCCCGGCACTAGAGCAGGCCGCACTGCTGACTGCGGAGCAGGTCGAAGGCATCACCGTCCCATTCCTGCATTTCCATCCCGTGCTGGCCCCCTACCTGCGTAGCCAGCCAGGCACAGATCACCAGGCCTTGCGTAAACGCTACGCGCAGCGCTACGCTGACCTGGCACGCTACCTCTACGATGAAGACATCCGGCACCCACAGGCGGTGCGTACGCTGGTGCAGAAGGAACTGCCCAACCTGCGTCGCGCGCTGGACCTGCTGCTGGAGGCAGGCGAGCTGGATGCTGCCTCGGAGATGGCTGAAAACATAGCTATGTTTCTGACCATCTTTGGGTTGATGCGCGAACGTGATGAGCTGCGGCGGCGCGTAGGTGAAGCAGCGGCCGAAAAAGGGACGCACGCCAGTGGGGTGCTCACCTATACGGAGTATCTGCGTGAAAGCGGACTGGGGGAGGACGAGTTCCAACGAGGCAAGATAGGTGCTGCCAGCACCCGATTCAGCACCCTGCTGGCTCGCATCGAGGCGCTACCCGAAGATGCTCCAATGGGTCCTGGATCCTACGAACACTGCCTGACGCTCACTCGGCTGGCGAAATGCCTGCGAGACGTTGGGCACCCTGCTGCTGCCGAAGACAGCCTACGCAAAGCCCTCACCGTGATCGAGGCACTGTTGAGCCAGCAGCCGGAGAATCAGGACTACCTTCGACAGCGTGGTATCGTCCTGGGTGAACTGGCCGATGTGCTGACTGCTCAAGGCAAGTACTCGCAGGCGTGCGAGGCCTATGAAGAGGCACTGGAAATAGCGAAACAGCAAGGTGATCTACGACAACAAGGAGTAGTCCTGTTACAACTTGGCACATTAGCACTGAGACAACGTGACTATGTCGAGGCCCAAGCACGCCATGTTGAAGCGTTGCAACTCTTCCACAGGTTGGGCGAACCAGGACACGAGGCAATCGCATGGCATCAACTAGGTATGGTGTCAGAGGGGCAGCAAGCATGGGCCAAGGCCGAGCGCTGCTACCGCGAGAGCCTGGCCATCGAGGAGCAATCGGGTAATGCCGCCGGAGCTGCCATGGCCTGCAACCAGTTGGCGAATGTTGCGCAACGTGCAGGCCGCCCTGCCGAGGCTGAGGGGTGGTATATGCGAGCTCTAGAACTGTACAAACAGACAAATCCTGGTGGTTCTGAGACAACAGCAATACTGAACAACCTCGCCAATCTGCTCGTGAACGAGGTGCGAGCAGATCGCGCCGCTACGACGCGCCTGACCGAGGCAAAGCGCTATGCCGAACAGGCGTTGACAATCAGAGAAACACTCGATGCATCGTCGGAAATATGGATGACTCTGAGCATCCTCGCCAGGATCGCAGACCAGGAAGGCCAGGCTGAGGAGGTACAGCACTACCGCCGCCGCGAACGCGAGACCTTTGCCGCTTTCGCGGGCAATCGCTACCACATCGACCAGCAGCATGGAAAACTCATCGCTGCTATTGCTGCTGCCGCACAGGGCGATGCACAGGCACGGGCTGACTTTTTAGCACAATTTTCGACTCAACAGGTGATAGAATCAAGGAAGTGTTCATGCGAGAGAAAGGCAAAAGACGATGCATGCAAACCTGTTGTTGTCGGCTCATGAGTGGGCCGAAGCCACCTTTGGTGGGGTGCATCTGGGCGATGAGCGCCGCCGCCGACGTGCTGTGGCAATTGCCGAAGCGATCGCCCAGCAACCTCAAGCGTCTTTGCCTCGTCAAATGCAGGAGCCAGGCGCCTTGCAGGCCGTCTATCGCTTCGTGCAGAACCCGCATGTCAGCTATGAACAGTTGATCGGCCCGCATCTGCAGCAGACGCGGGAAGCGGCTGGTCAGCAGTCGCAGGTGTTGCTGATCCAGGACACGACCGACCTGGACTATCACGCGCATCCCACGACCACGGGCCTGGGTCCCATCGGCAGCGGGAGCCATCAGGGCTTCTTGCTGCAAACCGTGCTGGCGGTGCTGCCGGAGAGTCGCGAAGTGCTGGGGATTGCGCAGCAGGAGGCCTTCTTGCGTCAGCCAGCGCCTAAGGGAGAAACCAAGCGCCAGCGACAGGAGCGCGAGCGGGAATCGCAGGTGTGGGAACGCAGTATCCAGGCGCTGGGCTCGCCTCCGGTAGGCGTGCAGTGGATCCACGTGGGAGATCGGGGCAGTGATATCTTTCCCTTCTTGTCGCTGTGCCGCCAACTCGGCTGCGACTTTGTGGTGCGCGCTGCCCAAGATCGCTGTGTGGATCTGCTCGTCGAGCAGGCTGATACTCCGGTCGCGCCCCGGTCGCATCACGCGCGACCTGCCGCACAGGCAGAGAAGGCGCTGCATCTGTTTGAGGTCGTGCATGGCTGGGCAGCACAGGGACAACAAGACCTGGAACTGGAGAGCACGCAGAAGTATCCCAAGCGCGTGGCCCACCTGTGCATCAGTTGGGGTGCCGTGCGGCTGCTGCCGCCGCGTGCGCAGGAGAGCAGCGGCTTGCGACCGCTGGTGGTCTGGGTGGTGCGCGTGTGGGAGCCGCAGCCGCCGGACGGCATCGAGGCGTTGGAGTGGGTGTTGCTGACCTCGGTGCCGACCCGCACCAGTGTGCATGCCTGGCAGCGCGTGGGGTGGTACCGCGTCCGCTGGATTGTGGAGGACTTGCATCAAGGGCTCAAAACTGGTTGTCGCGTGGAGCAGCGCCAGCTCCAGACCTACGAGGGCTTGCGCACCTTGTTGGGAGTGCTTTCGCCTGAGGCGGTGCGGCTGTTGCAACTGCGTACGCTGGCCCGCCAGGCGCCTGAGCAGCCAGCCCAGCAGGTACTGCCAACCGACCTGGTGCAGGTGGTGGCCCACCTGGCCCAGGTACCGGCAGCCCAGTTGACCACCCAACAATGTTGGTACACCATTGCCCGTCAGGGCGGCTACCTGGGGCGCAAAGGCGACGGGCCACCGGGCTGGAAAACCTTGTGGCTGGGCTGGTTTTACGTCCAGTCCTTGCTGGAAGGCGTTCATCTGGCTACTCTCCTGTCTGTCGATTCTTCTTCTGATCCTTGAAGAGAAAATTGTGATAAAAAGTCAGGGCACGGGAAGGGGTTGAGGCAGCGCTGCCACAGCTTGAGGAGGTTGGCTGGAAGATTGCTGCTGCGACACGACGCATCTGGTTAGGGGAGCATGATTGGCACTCTTTGGCCGAAGGTCTGGATAGACAGGTTGCTTTACTGATCCTGCGCGTGCTGGAAACCATCGAACAGCCTGTAGAAGCACAAGGCAAAACGCCAGAGCAGATTATAGCGTCGTTGCCTGCATCGATTCGTGAGGCATTAGAACAAGGCAATCAGGTTGCGTTCCAACAGGCTTTCGAAGCTCTTTCACCAGAAGAGCAGCAGGTGGTGGCGGAGGCTATGCAATACTTGCAAGACCAAGAAGAGGAAGAGGGAGATGATGAAGATGAGGAGCCTGAAATAGCGGATGTAATACAACAATTTGAGCCTCTATTGCAAGCAATTGCGATAGCTGCTGGAGATGCTACTCGTCGAGTTGAGATTCTGGAGACGTTAGCCGAATTGGAGACAGACCTGGAGATAGAGAACTGGGAGTTTAGACAGGTAGTGCAACGTATTTGGGTTGGGGAACGTGACGTTACCACCTTAACAGCAGGACTGGATGAGATGGGCACAGCGCTGGTACAGAGGGTATTGGAGATGATTGCCGGGGCTGGAAAATAGGTCTTTCCAGCCTTCTTTTCTATCTGCAAGTGACATTCACTCCAGTGCTCTATCACCCTTGACATAACTACATGAAATGTAGTGGCACCCCTAGCGGGTGCCAGGCTCCCGCCGATACATGAATCGTACCAAAGCACTACTGCGCCGTCCAGTATCGCTCCAGGTGAACCGTCTGTACAGGGCGAATGCCATGCGAATAGTCTTCCATGGATTGAAACATCGATGCCTTATCAGGGAAGTTTGACTGGATCTGGGAGCTATACATTTCAGACGCTTCCTGCCTGAGATGAAGCATTTCGGACATTTCGACCAGCGCTGGTTCCAATGTTCCACCAAATTCTTGCAGCCGATCTTCCATGGCATCTTTTGTTAAAACATAGGGGAAATCCTCGTAAAGCTTGACGTTCGCTCCCCTCTGAATTATACGATCTACGGCGGAGCATACAATCTGATGATCAACATGACGGCCTACTCCAAGAGGCGCATACCAGACCGCATCGGGTAGTCTGTCATGTAAGGCAACCAGGTTTAGAGCCAGTTCCCTGTCTATCCACAGGTCGGCAGGATGTACATCCCCACCCATCAACTGACTCTTCTGAGTATAGTAAGCTGGAGTACCACGATAGATTGCGTCAAGATAGTCAAGCCATAGATAATCGACATTCAGGTATTCAAGAGCCCGTGCATCTTCCTCTCTTCGGATGGTCATTGCCGTTTGCGCGTTTTGTCGGAAGCCCATGTCTCTTTGTATCTCCGCTGCAAAGGAGCTTAATTCTATATTTGAGGAAGGTACTCCCGCAAAGACGGTGATAACTAGTGGTCGTAAACCCGTACTTACCTGAACCCCAATGGTGCCGCCACAAGAGTAAACAACATCATCAAGATGGGGTGAAAGAAATATATGCCGGTGGTCCCTTGTAATTTCATCAAAGCTTTTAAGTTGCAATGTTACATTCCTCCAAAATAGCATGAATTTGGGGAGACTTACACCGCGCTCAGCGGCTGTGCCCCTAAGAACCCCGTTATGTATACTGTAGCACGAATTAAGGCAGCCGAACACCCTCCTCGGCGAAATCTACCAGTCCATCTTTCGCCAGCTTTTCAACGAGCTGTTGCAGCCAGGTCAGGTCCTCTTCTTGAAACTCTTGTTTGATCTTTGGACCGAGTAAAGTTAATGGAACGCGCTGGCCTTCAGGTAGAGAGCACAAATGATCAACGATACGGCCCCGAAAATAGCGATTCGTACTGGTGAACGGTTGTTTCTGATACGCTTCTTTCTTTTCTGCTACCTTGCGTAATTGGCGCATCACTGTCCCCGATGGGAAAAGACTGTATTGTGACATCTCAGCATAGGTTTTGCAAGCGTCTTGCAATGGACAACGAGAGCATTGTGGATTGTCGCTGGTACAGATAGTCGCGCCTAAATCCATGAGCGCCTGGTTCCAATCGTACGCTTTTCCGTCCGGTAAAACCTGTTCTGCAAACGTTAGTCTTTGATCATTTGTGAGCCTGGGTTCAGAGAGATCCAGGCCTAAAAATATGCGATGCAGCACACGATGAATATTGGTATCGACCATTGCTACCTGCTTCTTATAAGCAAAACACGCAATCGCGCCAGCAGTATAGCGACCAATACCTTTTAGTGTTAGTAGCTCTTCAATGCTATCAGGTATGCTTCCATCATACTCATTCATCACCTGGCGCGCAATTGATTGAAGACGCACAGCTCGCATATTATATCCTAAGGGAACCCATACAGAGATCACATCGGCTGTTGAAGCTGCGGCAAGATCAGCCAATGTTGGAAAAGCAGCCAGGAACTGCTCATACTTTGGCAGCACCCTCTGTACCTGTGTTTGTTGTAGCATCATCTCTGAAACAAGTATCGCGTATGGATCATGAGTTGAACGCCATGGCAGAGCGCGATGTTCCGCAGCATACCATTGCAACAAGTAAGAATGAACCCGCGTTAATTGCTCAGTTTCAAGTTTTAAAGAAAAATGAGATGATTGAGAGGGCTTTGCCATAGATCCTCAGGATTTAGCAGCTTGTGTTGCAGTATCATCCATGTGATCTGTGGTGCCTGCATTTACCTGACTCTCCTGAAGTTGGCGGTATCGCAAAGAAAAAATAGTGTCTCCGCCTTCTTGCCAGCATTTTGAGCCAGGTGCTGGTAAATTTTCGCACAGAAACCAATCATTGGCATCTTTCAGCACATGTCCTTTGATACATTTGGCATACATAATATGATCGTTTAAGTCTGGATCATCTGGCTTTATCCCGGGTGACGCGATTTTTGGTATGAAAAATTTGCACCAGGCCACTATTCGGCACCTTCCTTATGTTGGAGTATTTCATCCCAGGCATAGAAGTGATTTTTCTGAGTTACTACTCTATTTACCTCGGTATGTGAAGGTATTATATCGCATCGCATGATATTTAACCAGTTGCCAACAGTACAGTACTTTATAAGAGAGTGTAAGGTTTGTGCGTGCCCGCGGGCACGCACAAACCTTACACTCTCTCACTAATTTTTATATTTCTCGGCTCGTCGCTCTACGTAGCCACCATGTCCCAGTTTTGAATGCAACTAACAAGTAAATCCATCCCCAGGCATCCTGTATGACCCAATAACTGGCTGCCATAGCCAGGAAGAAAAGGCAGGCGAGTGCTGAAAGTTGTTTCAAGCGCCAATTCCGTAACCGCCAATTGAAGCTATTGAAGATGCTGCCTGCCATATACCTCTCCGTTATAAATGTGTCTATCTTACTCCTCTTTGAAATAAGTATCCTCGAAAATTATAGCATGTAAAGAAGCAACTTTTGAGAAGCCCAGAGCAAATGACCTGTACTCCTTGGCTTGATTTGTGAGATAATCGACGGTGAAGTCTGTTTTAAGGTAGAATATGGCAGAAAAAACCTCGTTAATCTGGAATCCAATATTACGACAGTACCTGGTAAATGCACCGCATCGCATGAATCGCCGTGAAGGTGCGACTTCTTGTGCCTTTTGCGATGATATCACCGAAGGTAGAGTTGCCCCTGATACACAAGTGTGGCTGCACCCAAACGACTTTCCACCATTTCAGCCGCCAGTTGGTGAAGCATATATTGTAATTTATAATCGAGATCATCATCGTACTTTTACCCAACTTACTGTTCAAGAAGTTTGTTCGGTCACTCGTCTGTGGCGGGATCTTTACATTGATCTCGCTTCACGATACGCCGCCATTATGATCTTCGAGAATAGTGGTGAGTCAATTGGCCAGACACAGTACCATCCGCATGGTCAGGCTTTTGGAATCTCCGTAATACCTCCTCTACTGGAACGCGAATTTGAAACTGTTCTTCAGTCAGATAAAGAAAGCCTTGGTTGTCCTTTTTGTAGTGTGCGCGCAGAACTTTCAGAGAGCGAGTACGAAGTAGTTACTAACTCTACCTGGCAAGCATTCTTACCACCCTTTGTTCGTTACCCATATGAAACACATCTCTATCCTCGTAGACATGTAGCAAATCTGGCACACGAGGAAGATAAAGAGTTAAGTGATCTGGCTGAACTGCTATTACAAGTTGTACAAGGCTATAATGCGCTTGATGACGGGGCTATGGCACCAATGCCATATCTCCTGGGAATACATCAATTAGCTGATTCCCGCTTCCATCTACATATTGAGATTCTTGCCATCGGTCGTGCGCCTGGAAAATTAAAATATACGGCTTCTTCCGAATCTTTATGGGGATTGTGGATCAATGATTCTTCGCCGATACAAAAAGCGAGTGAGCTACGCGATGCAATTGCAAGGCTAAAATCATGAGTAAGAATGTTTTGTTGCCAAATCCATTTAATAAGGAGCAAAATATTTCCTATAGCCGTAGATGAATGAGCAGAAAGGAATCCGGCATGAAACTATTTCTTTCAACAGACTTTGAGGGAGTAAGCGGTATTGTCGCCTGGGAGCAGATTATCGAGGGCAACTCTGAATATGAACAAGGGCGACGTTTGCTCACTAATGAGGTAAATGCTGTTATTTCTGGGGCTTTAGAGGGTGGAGCAAAAGAGTTTGTGATTAATGATTCTCATC
>WNGK01014836.1_pt1 | contig 11902 bp, 9 predicted proteins | sample 5400601 | NCBI WGS metagenome assembly WNGK01 (sample SAMN13153376, study PRJNA577476) | soil metagenome | isolation source: 60 cm soil or saprolite under Garry oak tree replicate 1 | place: USA:California | collected 2016-06-15
CGCAGCGCTGCTGGTCGTGCTCGTGCCCGGGCTCCTCGCTTTCGTGTTCGGCTTCTTCGCGTTCCGGTCGCGCATCAAGGGCGTGTACTTCTCGATCATCACCCAGGCGATGACGTATGCGTTCATGTTGCTGTTTTTCCGCAACAACACGGGGTTCGGCGGCAACAATGGCTTTACCGATTTCAAGCGCATCCTCGGATTTCCGATCACTGCGCCGGCGACGCGCATGGCGCTGTTCGTGATCACGGCCGGCGCGCTGCTGGGTTTTCTCCTGCTCGGACGCTGGATCGTCACGTCCAAGCTCGGACGCGTTCTGACCGCGATCCGCGATGCGGAGACGCGGGTGATGTTCTCCGGCTACAACCCGCTGTACTTCAAGCTGTTCATCTGGACGCTGTCGGCGGTCATCTGTGGTATCGCCGGCGCGCTCTACGTGCCGCAAGTCGGGATCATCAACCCGAGCGAAATGTCGCCGGCCAACTCGATCGAGATCGCCATCTGGACGGCGGTCGGCGGGCGCGGAACGCTGATCGGACCGGTGTTGGGCGCGGCGGTCGTCAATCTCGGCAAGAGCTGGTTCACCAAGGCGTTTCCGGAGTACTGGTTGTTCGCGCTGGGGCTGCTGTTCATCCTGGTCACGCTGTTCCTGCCGCGCGGGCTCGCCGGGCTGCGGTTGTGGCGCAAGAGGACGCCATGAGCGCCGCCGAGCCATTTCACGGCGCAAGCGTGGGGGTCCTTCCGTGAACGCGGCTGCAGCAAAGGAACATTGGGACGGCGCGGTCGCGTCCGGCGCGCGGGTGTTTGTCGAGGGCGTCGACACAACGCATCAGGGCATCCTGTACCTCGACGGCATCAGCGTGAGCTTCGACGGCTTCAGGGCGCTGAACAACCTGTCGCTTCTGGTCGATGTGGGGGAGTTGCGCTGCGTGATCGGGCCCAACGGCGCGGGCAAGACGACGATGATGGATGTCGTCACCGGCAAGACCCAGCCCGACACCGGCAGTGCCTTCTTCGGGCAGACAATCGATCTCACCCAAATGACCGAGGCCGAGATCGCCCACGCCGGAATCGGCCGCAAGTTCCAGAAGCCGACCGTGTTCGAGCGGCACTCGGTGTTCGAGAATCTCGAGTTGGCGATGAAGGCGGACAAGCGCGTCGGGCCCACGCTGCGCGCACGGCTCGACGGCGAGGCGCGCGACCGGATCGCGAGCACGATGGAGACGATCAAGCTGTTGCCGGAGGCTCGCCGCCTGGCGGGGATGTTGTCGCACGGGCAGAAGCAGTGGCTGGAGATCGGGATGCTGCTCATGCAGGAGCCGCAACTGCTGCTGCTCGACGAGCCGGTCGCCGGAATGACCGACGAGGAGACGTTGCGCAGCGCCGAGCTCTTCGTTTCGCTTGCGGGCAAGTACACCCTGATCGTGGTCGAGCATGACATGGACTTCGTGGCGCGGATCGCGCAGAAGGTCACGGTATTGCACGAGGGCGCCGTGCTGGCCGAAGGCTCGATGGACAGCATTCAGCAGAACGAGCAGGTGATCGAGGTATTCCTCGGCCGTTAGCGGGCCAGGAAAGCCAGAAAAAAGCATCTACCACAGAGAACACAGAGATAATTCGTTTGACTTGCTGTTGCAGTGTCTTTCTCTGTGTGCTCTGTGGCCTCTGTGGTGAAGGAAGTTTGGGCGGGTGACCGGCATGCTGAGAGTCGCAGGCGTCAATCAGTACTACGGCGGCAGCCACATCCTGCGCGACATCGCGTTCGACGTTGCGCCGGGCGCCTGCACGGCGCTGCTCGGCCGCAACGGCGTCGGCAAGACCACGCTGCTCAGGTGCCTGATGGGCTTGTTGCCGATCCGCTCGGGCGAGGTCATGTTCGACGGCAAGAGCATCGCCGGGCTTCCGCCGTACGCGCGTGCCGCGCTCGGGATCGGTTACGTGCCGCAGGGACGCGACATCTTTGCGCGCCTGACGGTCGAGGAGAACCTGCAGATGGGGCTGGCGACGCAAAAGCGCGGGGCGAGACTGCCGGATCTCGTCTTCGAGATGTTCCCGGTGTTGAAGAGCATGCTTGGCCGGCGGGGCGGGGACCTGTCCGGCGGACAGCAGCAGCAGCTTGCGATCGGCCGCGCGCTGGCGATGCGGCCGCGATTGCTGATCCTCGACGAGCCGACCGAAGGCATCCAGCCGTCGATCATCAAGGACATCGAGCGCGCCATCCGCAGGCTGATTGCATCCGGGGGCATCGCGATTCTGCTCGTCGAGCAGTACTACGATTTCGCCAAGTCGCTCGCCGACCACTACGTCGTGCTGTCGCGGGGCGAGGTGGTCGCACGCGGCGCGGGGGCGACGATGGATCAGGACAACGTTCGCGCGCACCTGGCTGTCTGATCCGCAAGCAGCCGACCGGCGCCTAGCGCAGAACCAGGACCGGCAGCGTGCCGTGGGTGAGCACTTTCTGCGTTTCGCTGCCCAGGACCAGGCCGAAAGGCCTCCTTGGTTGGGTCCATCGGCCCAAGGACCCATTGTTTCACGACCCTTCGCCATATTCCTTGATCTGGTTCAAGCGCCGTCGCGGCTCGCCGGCGGAATTGATCCAGGTCAAGCGGCGCGGGGTCGCGCCGCGCTACGATTGCGCTGCTGGAAGCAATGGTGCGTCGGCAGGGGATCAGATGAAGGCGATATCAATCATCCGTGATGAGCATCGCTCGCTCGCTGCCGTCCTGCACGGCATGCTCTATCTCGTGCGCGAAATCGGCGAACGCGGCAAGAAGCCCGATTTCCGACTCCTCGATGCGATGATGTACTACATCGACACGTTTCCCGAGCGCTTTCATCACCCCAAGGAGGATCGGTATCTGTTCCGCATCCTGCGCCAGCGACATCCCGACGCGGCGGCACTGCTCGACCGGCTGGAGACGGAGCATCGGGCGGGAGCCGAGAAGATTCGTGCGCTGGAGCAGGCGCTGGCGCGCTATCACGCCGGCGGCCCGGCGGAATTCTCGAACTTCCGCACGGCCGTGGAAGCCTACGCAACGTTCCATTGGGCTCACATGCACGTCGAGGAACAGGAGCTGTTGCCGCTGGCCGAGAAATATCTCGTCGCCGACGACTGGCTCGAGGTCGACACTGCATTTCTCGGGAACACGGATCCGCTGCTCGGCGCGGAGGTTGGTGCGCAATACGATGCGTTGTTCAGTCGCATCGTGAACCTCGCGCCGCCGCCGATTGGCGTCGGTCCCGAAGGTTGACGACGTCGAGTGGGGGCCCGGAACGGAGACGACGCGAAGGGCGAGGAGTGAACCAGGGGAGCGCCGTCCCGCCCGGGTTAGCTCCTCTTCTGCAAGCGTTGTGCCAGGTGGTGCTTCCGGGGCTGCACTGCATGGATTGCCATCGCAACCCGGCATTCGCGACGCGGCGCGTCACTTCGCGACCGATTCGGGCGCAGTCAGCGACCTAGCATGTGATCTGCATGAAGCTGTACGGTTGCCGAAACGACATGTTCATCACAGTATGCGTTCAGCACCGCAATCAGCAGATAGAGCGAGGATACGAGGCTTGCATTCACGCGAGAATCACGCGCGTCGCGAGATGCATCGCAAGCCGATATCGGGAAGATCTTCGAGAATCGAAGTGGGCCCGGCTGGATTCGAACCAGCGACCAAAGGATTATGAGTCCTCTGCTCTAACCAACTGAGCTACAGGCCCCTGCACACAGCAGCGAAGCGAATCGAATTATAGCGGACGCGATCGAGGATTCCTGGCACCGGTGCCGAGGCAGGTCGCTGCGGCGGACCTGGTGTTGGTCGCGTGAAAGTCGAGTCTGACTCTGCTTTGATAGACTCGACGAACGGATGGCACAGGCCATGGCTCTTGCGACGACACCCGCCCATTACCTCGCTCCGCTGCTTGCGCCGCGATCGGTTGCGGTCGTGGGCGCATCCAGCCGTCCCGAGTCGCTGGGACGCGTTGTCTACGAGAACCTGCTCGCAGGCGGGTTTCAGGGCGAATTGTTCGCCGTGAATCCGAATCACGGGAAGGTGCTGGGCCGCCGGGCGTACGCGTCGCTCGCCGCCATCGGGCGACCGATCGATCTGGCCGTCATCTGCGCACCCTCGGCCGCAGCGCCGGACATTCTCACCGTCGGCCGCGGCCAATTGCGAGGGGCAGCGATTCTGACCGATGCACCGAGCGGCGACGCCGCCGCCTACCGACGATGGCGCCACGACCTGTCCGAGCGCGCGCGCGCGTCGGGCGTGCGCGTTCTGGGACCAGCAAGCTTCGGGGTCGCTCGGACCTCGCTCGGACTCAACGCTACGGTTGGCGCGGTCGCGGCGCTGCCCGGACGCCTGTCGCTGATCTCGCAGTCGGGCGCAGTGGCGATGGCGCTGCTCGATTTTGCGCGCACCGCGGGCATCGGTTTCGCATCGGTGGTGGCGTTCGGTGCGGGTAGCGACGTCGAGACGAGCGAGCTCCTTGAGTTCGCGCTTACCGATCCGGAGACCGACGGTATCGTGCTCTACCTCGAGACGGTGAAGGATGCGCGGCGGTTCATGTCGGCGCTGCGTGTCGCTGCGCGCGCGAAACCCGTCGTCGTGCTCAAGGCAGGCCGCGGCGATGCTCCTGCGACGGCGCACGCCCCGAGCCCCGATCGCGTGTTCGACGCCGCGCTGAGGCGCGCAGGCACCGTTCGGGTCAGCACCTATACGCAGCTCTTCGCCGCCGCGCGCATCCTCGCCGCGGGCCGTGTCCCCCGTGGCAATCGTGTCGCGATCATCACCAACGGACGCGGGCCGGGCCTCCTCGCCGCCGATCGGGCGGCGGACGCGGGCGTCGCGTTGGCAGCCTTCACGCGCGAGACGCAGGCGGCCCTCGCGGATCTCCTGCCGCCCGGGTCGCGCATCGGCAATCCGGTGGATTTGAGGGGTGAAGCACCGCCGGCGCGGTTCGCGGCCGCGCTGGCTGCGGTGCTCGTCGACACCAATGTCGATGCAGCGATCGTTATGCAGGTGGCGACCCCCGCCGCGCCGCCGACCGACACCGCGCGCGCGGTGGCTGCTGCTGCCAAGGGCTCGGGCAGGCCGGTGCTCGCCGCGTGGCTGGGAGCGATCAATCGTCGCGAAGCCAGCGACGCGCTCGAAGCCGGCGGCGTTGCCAATTTTTTTACGCCGGAGAATGCCGTGGAGGCGTTTTCCTTTCTGGCCGCATACCGGCGCAACCAGGAATGGCTGCTCGAAACCCCGCCGCCGCGACCCGAAGTCGCCGCGCCCGATCTCCGTGCCGCGGAGCGCATCCGCGTCCGGGCGAGTGACCGCCCGACCAACGCGCTTTCGCCACAGCAAGCGCAGGCGCTCCTCGCGGCGTTCGGTGTCTCGTTCGCGGCCAAAGCCCCGGGAAAGCTCTCACGGCGCGGCGGCGTAGTGACCGTAGATCTCGGTGTATACCGCGACCCGATCTTCGGACCCGTGATCTCGCTTTCGATGACGCGCGCGGCGTCCGTGGCCGAGGTAATGCTGCCGCCGCTCAACCGCAGGCTCGCCGTCGATCTTGTCGAGAGCGCATGTGGCCACCTGGATGCGGCCAACCGCGACGCACTGATCAGCCTTCTGCTCAAGGTCTCGACGCTTGTCTGCGCGTTGCCGTGGGTCATCCAGCTCGAGCTTACGGGGATCGCAAGGGTCGCCGGCAGGGCGACGCCTGCGGCGACGCGTGTCGTGGTCGATCCGAGACGCGGCCCCGCACTGAACGGCTATCGCCACATGGCGATCCATCCTTACCCCATCGAGCTGGAAACGACGCTGACCGTCAAGCGCGGTCGACGCCTGCGCGTTCGCGCGATCCGTCCCGAGGACGCCGAGGCGGAACGCGCCTTCGTCGCCGAACTCTCCGACCAGAGCCGGTACACGCGCTTCATGCACCACCTGCAGGAGCTGACGCCGCAGATGCTGGCGCGATTCACGCAGGTCGACTACGACCGCGAGCTGGCGCTCATCGCTCTCGCGGGCAAGGCCGCAGTCGAGAAGATCGTCGCGGTCGCGCGCTACATCGCCAATCCCGACGGCGAGAGCGCGGAGTTCGCCATCGTCGTCGCGGACGCGTGGCAAGGGCGCGGCCTCGCCCAGGCCCTCATGCGGATGCTCATCGGCTGCGCCAGGACGCGCGGCTTCCGCCGGCTCGACGGCGTCATCCTCGCCACCAACAGCGCGATGCTCGCGCTGATGGCCCGGCTCGGCTTCAACACGAGCCCCGATCCGAACGATCGCGAGCAGGTGATTGCGACACTGGAGCTGTAAGCGGTAAGTAGGTAAAAACGCCCCGGCGAACCGGGGCGTTTGGTAACTCAACGATTTCCGCGTTGCTTTCGCGGGAATGGCCGGCGGGTGCTCAGCCTTCGCCTTCCAGGAAGCTTCGGAGCTTCTCCGAGCGCGACGGATGGCGGAGCTTGCGCAGCGCTTTCGCCTCGATCTGGCGGATGCGCTCGCGCGTGACGTCGAACTGCTTGCCGACCTCTTCGAGCGTGTGGTCGGTGTTCATTTCGATGCCGAAGCGCATGCGCAGCACCTTTGCCTCGCGTGGTGTGAGCGTGTCCAGCACATCCTTGCACACGTCGCGCAGGGAGGCGTTCACCGCCGCATCGACCGGCGCCACCGTGCTCGCATCCTCGATGAAGTCTCCAAGATGCGAGTCGTCGTCGTCGCCGATTGGCGTCTCCATGGAGATTGGTTCCTTGGAGATCTTGAGGATCTTGCGAATCTTCTCCTCAGGCATCTCCATCTTCTCGGCGAGCAGCGCCGGATCGGGCTCCTGTCCGGTCTCCTGCAGGATCTGCCGCGAGATACGATTCATCTTGTTGATCGTCTCGATCATGTGCACGGGAATCCGGATCGTGCGCGCCTGGTCGGCGATCGAACGCGTGATCGCCTGGCGGATCCACCACGTGGCATAGGTCGAGAACTTGTAGCCGCGGCGGTATTCGAACTTGTCGACGGCTTTCATCAGGCCGATGTTGCCTTCCTGGATCAGGTCGAGGAATTGCAGGCCGCGGTTGGTGTACTTCTTGGCGATCGAGATGACCAAGCGCAGGTTCGCTTCCGTCATTTCGCGCTTGGCCTTGCGGGCCTTGGCCTCACCCGTCGACATCTGCTTGTTGATCTCCTTCAGGTCCTTCAAGGGGATCATCACCCGCTTCTGCAGGTCGAGCAGCTTCTGCTGTTGCTCGACGATAGCCTGGCGATAGCGAGTCAGACCCTCTCCGTACGGATGGTGCGTGGCGATCTCGCGATCGATCCAGCGCAAGCTCGTCTCGTGCTCGGGGAACTTCTTGATGAAGTCCGGCCGCGGCATGCCGCTCTTGTTGACGACGAGGTCCTGAATCTTGCGCTCGATCTGGCGGATGTTGTCGACCTCGCAACGCACGCTGTCGCACAGCCGTTCGACCTGACGCGCAGAGAAGCGGATCTGCATCAGCTCGGCAGAAATCTTCTTCTGCAGGTCGAGGTACTTCTGCGCCCGGTGGCCTTCCTTCTGCAACACCACGAGCATGCGGGTATACAGGCGGCGAATCGCCCCGAAGCGCTGCAGCGCCGCGACCTTGAGCCGCTCCAGGTTTTCCGCCGCGATGGCCCCGCTGTCGGCTTCCTCTTCGTCGAGCTCGTCGAGCGCGTCCTCGTCGTCCATCGCCTCGAGCTGCTCGTTGAAATCCATCAACCCGTCGACGACGTCGTCGATCTTCAGTTCGTCCTTTTCGATCTTGCTCGCGAGCTCGAGGATCTGCGCGACGGTCATCGGGCAGGCCGAGATCGCCATGATCATGTGCTTCAGGCCTTCCTCGATCCGCTTGGCGATCTCGATCTCGCCCTCGCGCGTCAACAGCTCGACCGAGCCGAGCCCATCTCGCGCATGTACATGCGCACCGGGTCGGTCGTGCGGCCGAATTCCGAATCGAGTGTCGACGCGGCAGCTTCCGCCGCCTCTTCGTCGACGTCATCCGCGGCCGCAGTCGGCGCCGCCTCCGACATCAGCAGAGTCTCGGCGTCCGGCGCCTCGTCGTAGACCTGGATCCCCATGTCGTTGATCATGGAGATGATGCCCTCGATCTGCTCCGCGTCGAGAATGTCGTCGGGCAGGTGGTCGTTGATCTCGGCGTAGGTGAGGTAGCTCCGTTCCTTGCCGAGGACGATCAGATTCTTGAGCCGTGTCTTGCGCGCTTCGGCTTCGGCGGGAGTCAGCTCGAGCTTGCGCAGCTCGACGCCGTTCTTGCCGCTGCGCACCTTGCCTTCGGCGAGCGCTTTTTCCGTGCGTCGTGCGGACAATCGTGCGGCGATCTCGCCGGCGGTCGGCTTGACCGGCGCGGCAGCAGTCGCCTTGGCCGACGCCCCCTGCGGGGCCGACTTGCCGGCACCCCTCGCTTGCTTCGACTCGGGCTGCGGCGTCGGTTTGGCGACGAGCTTCGGCGCGGCCTTCGGCGTCTTCTGACCGACGAGCTTCGCTTTATCGTGTGTCCGGCGGACGGTCTTGCCCTTCGCGGCGGAACGACCCGTGCCCTTCGCCTGCGGCCGCTTCCGGGTGCGCAAGGCGCTCTTGGCTTTGACCTTGCCGACGCGCTTCCTCGCCGCGGGCTTCCGCTTCGGCGCGCGCGTTGCTTTGGTCGCCCGGCGTGCCGGACGCTTGGCGCCGTGCACCGCCTTTCCGCTCGGAGCCTTGCGCTTCGCCCTGGCGGAGGATTTCTTGGCAGGTTTGGATTTCGTGGCCATGGTCTTCCTGATTGGCGCACACCCCTCGGTACGCGCTGGTTTATCCCGTTATCCCAACATGGGGGCGGCTTGGGAAAACCGCAAATTATAACATGCGCTTAGCTAGCGCCCGTCACGTGCCCCCGGTGAGCCGCGCCTGCACCAGCCTGCGCTGGCGCGCCCGTTCGGCTTCCTCGGGCGACAGGTCGACGGACGACGGCGACCCCTCGTCGCCAGGGGGAGCCGATCGCCTCTGACGCATCATCCAGTAATGTTTGACCCCTTCGAGGAGCTGGGTTTCCAGCGATTCGCCGCTAAGACCATCGCTTTCGGCCGCCGTCAGCGCCGCGACCAGCACCGTTTCGTGCGGGCTCCCGGAGAAATGTTGCATGACGCCGGCGGTCGTCAGCGGGCCGCCGCTACCGGCGCAGAAGTCGATCAGCGCGCCGAGCGCTTCGGCATCCACGCCGGGCTCGCCGGGCCTGGGGATATCGATCCTGCGCAGCAACTCGGGCTCGACGAGCACGCACTTGATGAGGTCGCGCAACAGTGACGGCGCGCTCCGGGTCGGCGTCGCGGCACGCGGGCGGCTTGACGCGACCGGCGCGACCGGAAGGAGGGCTCCCAGCTCGGCTTCGGGCAGACCGGCGATCTCGGCCAGCCGCCGCCGGAGAAGCGCCGCCAGCACCGGCGCACTGAGCGTCGCGAGGAGCGGTTTGGCCGCGGCGACCAGCCCGGCGCGGCCCTCGGCCGAGCTCGGGGGCGAGCGCCGACCGAGCTCGGCGAGAAGGAAATCCGACAGCGGGACGGCGGACTCGACCATCGCCTCGAACGCAGCCTTGCCGCGGCGCCGCACGGCATCGTCGGGGTCCTCGCCATCGGGAAGGAAGAGAAAGCGGGCCTGCTTGCCGTCGGCAAGGACCGGGAGCGTATTCTCGAGCGCGCGCCAGGCGGCGCGGCGTCCCGCCTCGTCGCCGTCGAAGCAGAAGACCACCGTGTCGGTGATCCGGAAGAGCTTCTGTGCGTGGACCGGCGTGGTCGAGGTTCCCAACGTGGCGACGGCGTATTCGACCCCGTGCTGGGCGAGAGCCACGACATCCATGTAGCCCTCGACCACGACGACCTTGCCGGCGGTGCGGATGGCAGCACGCGACTGGAACAGACCGTAGAGCTCCCGACCCTTGGAGAATAGCGGCGTCTCAGGCGAGTTGAGGTACTTGGGCTCGCCCTGATCGAGCACCCGGCCGCCGAAACCGACCACGTGCCCGCCGGCGTCATGAATCGGGAACATGATCCGGTCGCGAAAGCGATCGTAGCGCTTGCCGCCGTCGCCGACGATGACCAGCCCGGCGGTTTCCAGCGCCTTGTCCCCATAGTCGGGGAACGTGCGCTCGAGCGGCTGCCAGCCCTCGGGTGCGTACCCGATGCCGAAACGCGCGCAGATGGGACCTGTCAATCCGCGTTGTTTCAGGTAATCGATGGCGCGCGGTGTGTCCTTGAGCGCCCCACGATAGAACTTCGCGGCCTGCAGCAGGACGCCGGCGAGGTCCTGCGCCTGTCCGCGCCGAACCTCGTCGGCCGCGGCGACCGTCCGGGGTACTTCCAGGCCGGCATCGCGGGCGAGCTCCTCGACTGCATCGGGGAAGGACTTCCCTCCATATTCGATCAGGAAGCCGATTGCGGTTCCGTGCGCTCCGCAGCCGAAGCAGTGGTAGAACTGCTTGCTCGGGCTCACCGTGAACGAGGGCGTTTTCTCACTGTGAAACGGGCAACAGGCAACGTAGTTAGTGCCCGCTTTTTTCAGCGGCACCGACCGATCGATGACCTCGACGATGTCGACCCGTGTCAGCAGGGTCTGAATGAAATCGTTAGGAATCATGGGCTTGGAAGTTGCGGACCACGAACCGTACACACCGCGGTCGCAGGGCCCATCGGTTCATTATAGGCGAGGATTCGCAACCCGCGAGGGCGGCGAGGACTGCGCGAACATCGGGCGAAGGACGGGGTTCGAGTCCGCGGTTTTAACCCAGCTGGAACGCGCTCGCCGTCGCCGCGAAACCTCAGGACGGTGCGAGCCGGGTTTTCACCCGAGCCGCGACCTGCGTCATGTCCGCACGCCCGGCCAATTGGGGTTTGAGGGCTCCCATGACCTTGCCCATGGCCGCGGGTCCGGCGACGCCGGCGCTGGCGATCGCGGTATCGATCAGCCGGTCGATCTCGGCCTCCGAAAGGGGCTGCGGCATGTATTCCTGCAAGACCGCGATCTCGGCCTGCTCGGCCGCGGACAGCTCGGGGCGGTTCCCGGCGTCGAACTGCACGATGGATTCCCGGCGCTGCTTGATCATCTTGTCGATGATGCCGACGATGTCGGCATCCGAAAGCTCGACGCGCTCGTCGACTTCCCTTTGCTTCATCGCCGCCAGTAGCAGGCGGATGGTCGACAGGCGCGCAGCATCGCGTGCGCGCATCGCCGCCTTCATGTCGTCGGTGATCTTGGTCTTGAGTGTCATATCGGTCCCCGGAACGCAAACGGGGCGATTACCTCGCCCCGCCACAAACCTGGAAAGTTGAAGTTTGCCGCGTTAACCGGCGCGGCAGCGCCGAGTTCAACGCGGCAAGTTATTGCGTCACGGAGTGACGCAATAACGGCTAGTAGAGCTTTGGCGGCAGTTGCTGGCTGCGCAGGCGCTTGTAGTGCCGCTTCACCGCCGCGGCGAGCTTGCGCTTGCGTTCCGCGGTCGGCTTTTCGTAGAACTCGCGGGCGCGGAGCTCGGTCAACAGGCCGGTTTTTTCGATCGTGCGCTTGAAACGGCGCAGAGCCACTTCGAAGGGCTCGTTTTCGCGGACGCGAACGCTGGGCATGGGCTGCAGTTCCTCGGGGACGGATCGTTACGGGTAACTTTGAAGTATAGCAGCCGATGATGACGCGGGCAAGAACGCTATACTCAAACGTTTTAGCGCCGACGATCGCGCCGTGAAGGTCCTTGGCATCGAACCTTCCTGCGACGAGACCGGGCTCGCCGTCTACGACAGCGCCCGGGGCTTGCTCGCGCACGCGCTCCACTCGCAGGTGGCCATGCATGACGCCTACGGCGGCGTGGTCCCCGAGCTCGCGTCGCGCGACCACATCCGCCGCGTGGTGCCGCTGACCGAACGGGTGCTCGCCGAGGCCG
>WNGK01038564.1_pt1 | contig 11902 bp, 10 predicted proteins | sample 5400601 | NCBI WGS metagenome assembly WNGK01 (sample SAMN13153376, study PRJNA577476) | soil metagenome | isolation source: 60 cm soil or saprolite under Garry oak tree replicate 1 | place: USA:California | collected 2016-06-15
TCCATCGCGGCGATCGTGAATACCAGCCCCGCCGCTATGCCGGGCGCTCCGGCGAAGGAAAACCCTTTCAGCCAGTAGAGCAGGACGAGCAAGAGCGCCTCGATGAACCAGGCGATCAGGATGCTCGCGAGATCCACGCCGAACAGGCCCGGGATCAGGCGCCGCACCGGCCGCACCGCCCAGTCGGTGAGCGCGGTCACGAACTGCCCCACCGGGTTGCGGAACGGCGCCCTCAGCCACTGCATGTAGAAGCGCAGGAGCAGCGCGTAGACGAAGAAACCGAACGCGGTCCGGATCAGGAGGTCGGCGATCTGGCTAAACATCGAGGTCCCGGTGGTTCATTCTTTTCCCAGCTCTTCGCCCATTTCCCTGCCGCGCTCGTTCGCCGCGTGGATCGCGCGAATGATCGCCTGCTTCACTTCGTCCTTGGCCATGCTCGAGAGCGCCCGCTCGGTGGTGCCACCCTTGGATGTCACGCGCTCGCGCAGCACGGCGACCGGGTCGGGGCTCGTCGCGGCGAGCTTGGCCGCGCCGCTGAAAGTGTTCAACACCAGCTGGTGCGCGATCTGCACCGGGAGTCCCAGCTCGCGCGCCGCATCCTCCACCGCCTCGATGAAATAGAACACGTAGGCCGGTCCGCTGCCCGAGATCGCGGTGACCGCGTCCATCTGGGACTCATCGGTGATCCACACCGTCGCCCCGACCGCGCCGAGCACGGTCTCGGTCCGCTCGCGGTCCTCGCGCGTGACCGCTTTCGAGAACGGATAGAGGCCCGCGACGCCCTCGCCGATCAGCGCGGGCGTGTTCGGCATCGCGCGCACCAGGCGCGTGTGTCCCTTCAGCCATTTCGAGAGGTTGGCGAGGCGCACCCCGGCGGCGATGCTGATGACGAGGTTGGCGTTGTCGGCGATCCCGGATTTCGAGGCCGCCTCGCGCAGGTGCTGGGGTTTCACCGCGAACACGACGACGTCGTCCTCGCGCACCGCGCCCTTCACCTTGTCGAAGCAGGTGACGCCGTACTTCTGCTCGATCTTGCGGCGCGCATCGGCGCTCGTGTCGACCACGCGAATGTCCTGCACCGGGAAATCCTTGCGCAGCAGCCCCCCGATGAGGGCGTCGGCCATGTTGCCGCCGCCGATGAATGTGATCTTCATGTCGCCGCTCTCTCTCCGAATATCGCCGTGCCCACGCGCACCATGGTCGCGCCCTCGGCGATCGCCGCTTCGAGATCGGCCGACATGCCCATCGAGAGCGTGTCCACGACAATGCCCTCGCGGTTCAGCCGGTCGCGCAGCTCGCGCAGCTGCGCGAAGCGTGCGCGCCGCAGTTTCTCATCCGGCGTCGGCTCGGGGATCGCCATCAGGCCGCGCAGCTTGAGCCGCGGAAGCACCGCGACCTGCTTTGCAAGCGGCGCCAGATCGCCGGGCGCGACGCCGCTCTTGGTCGCCTCGCCCGAAACGTTGACCTGGATGCACACCTGCAGGTCGGCCTCTCCGGGCCGGCGCGCCCGCGAGAGGCGCTCCGCGATTTTCGCGCGGTCGAGCGAGTGCACCCAGTCGAAATGCTCGGCGATCGAGCGCGCCTTGTTGCTCTGGATCGGGCCGATGTAGTGCCAGGTGAGGCCGAGCGCGCGAAGCTCGCCGATCTTTTCGACGCCTTCCGTGACATAGTTCTCGCCGAAATCGCGCTGCCCCGCTTGCGCCGCCTCGCGCACCGCCGCGGAATCGAATGTTTTGCTCACCGCGACCAGTCGCACCGACTGCGCCGGCCTGCCTGCCGCCCGGCTTGCGGCTTCGATGCGCTCTCTCACGGCTTGCAAGTTCGCGGTAATTGAGGACATAATCAGCGCGGGCGGTGCAAGCGCGGCGAACGGGGAAAAGCTTCGCGCTTTCATTCGTTTAGGGCCACTACTGCAACGCGACCCGGGCCTCACATCGAAAGGGATTATAGTGGATATCTCGGAACTCCTAGCCTTCGTCGTCAAGAACAAGGCCTCCGACCTGCACCTGTCCTCGGGTCTGCCGCCCATGATCCGGGTGCACGGCGACATCCGGCGCATCAACCTGCCGGCCATGGAACATAAAGACGTGCATAGCATGATCTACGACATCATGAACGACGGGCAGAGGAAGCATTACGAAGAAAACCTCGAGTGCGACTTCTCCTTCGCCATTCCGGGCCTCGCGCGCTTCCGCGTGAATGCCTTCGTGCAGAACCGCGGGGCGGCGGCGGTGATGCGCACGATCCCCTCGAAGATCCTGTCGCTCGATGACCTGAAGGCCCCCAAGATCTTCGCCGAGATCTCCGACCAGGCGCGCGGCATCGTGCTCGTGACCGGGCCCACGGGCTCGGGCAAGTCGACGACGCTCGCCGCCATGGTCAATTACATCAACGAGAAGGAGCAGGGCCACATCCTCACCATCGAGGACCCGATCGAGTTCGTGCACGAGTCGAAGAAGTGCCTGATCAACCAGCGCGAGGTCGGCCCGCACACGCTGTCGTTCGCCAACGCGCTGAGGAGCGCGCTGCGCGAGGACCCGGACATCATTCTGGTGGGTGAGATGCGCGACTTGGAAACGATCCGGCTCGCGCTCACCGGCGCGGAGACCGGGCACCTCGTGTTCGGCACGCTGCACACGAGCTCGGCGGCGAAGACCATCGACCGCATCGTGGACGTGTTTCCGGCGGCGGAGAAGGAAATGATCCGCGCGATGATTTCCGAGTCGCTGCGGGCGGTGATTTCGCAGACGCTGTGCAAGACCAAGGACGGCTCGGGCCGGGTCGCCGCGCACGAGGTCATGATCGGGACGCCGGCGATCCGCAACCTCATCCGCGAGAACAAGATCGCGCAGATGTACTCGGCGATCCAGACCGGCCAGACTTTCGGCATGCAGACGCTCGACCAGAACCTGCAGGACCTGGTCAGGCGCAACGTCATCGCGGCGGCGGAAGCGCGCGGCAAGGCGGCGAACAAGGATAACTTCCCAGGCTAGGCGCCGGCCGGGACCCCGGACCGGAATCACACAGAGGGAAATATGGAACGCGAACAGGCAACCAAATTCATGTACGACCTGCTTCGGCTGATGCTGTCGAAGAAGGCCTCGGACCTCTTCATCACGGTGGGCTTTCCGCCGGCGATCAAGATCGACGGCAGGATGACGCCGGTCTCGAACCAGCCGCTCAGTCCGGCGCACACCGTGGACCTCGCCCGCTCGATCATGAACGACCGGCAGGCCGCCGAGTTCGAGGCGAGCAAGGAATGCAACTTCGCCATCAATCCCGCCGGCATCGGCCGATTTCGAGTCAACGCTTTCGTCCAGCAGGCCAACGTCGGCATCGTGCTGCGGGTGATCACCACCACCATCCCCAAGATCGAGGACCTCGGCCTGCCGAACGTGCTGAAGGACGTGATCATGTCCAAGCGGGGCCTCGCGATCATGGTGGGCGCCACGGGCTGTGGGAAGAGCACGACGCTCGCGGCGATGATCGGCTACCGCAACGAGAACTCTCAAGGGCACATCATCACCATCGAGGACCCGGTCGAGTTCACCCACCCGCACAAGGGCTGCCTCATCACGCAGCGCGAGGTGGGGGTCGACACCCTGTCCTGGCAAAGCGCGCTCAAGAACACGCTGCGCCAGGCGCCCGACGTCATCCTGATCGGCGAGATCCGCGACCGCGAGACGATGGAGCACGCGATCGCGTTCGCCGAGACCGGCCACCTGTGCCTCGCGACGCTGCACGCGAACAGCTCCAACCAGGCGCTGGACCGCATCATCAACTTTTTCCCCGAGGAGCGGCGTCAGCAGCTGCTGATGGACCTCTCATTGAACCTCCGCGGAATGATCTCGCAGCGCCTCATCCCGCTCAAGGAAGGCAAGGGCCGCTGCGCCGCGGTCGAGATCATGCTCAACTCCCCGCTCATCTCCGACCTGATCTTCAAGGGCGAGGTGCACGAGATCAAGGAGATCATGAAGAAGTCCCGCGAGCTGGGCATGCAGACCTTCGACCAGGCGCTGTTCGACCTGTTCGAAACGACGAGAAGCGCCGTGAAATCCCGCCCTTCCCTTTCTTGCGCCCTTAACGCCCTTCTCCTCCCGCTGTCCCTCGCCCTCGCCGCTCCCGCGCCGGCACAGCAGGACTACCCCACCCGGCCGATCCGCTTTATCACGGCGGCGGCGCAGGGCGGCACTTCCGATATTCTCGCGCGCACGTTCGCCGCGCATCTGACCGAATCGCTCAAGCAGCCGGTGGTGGTGGACAACCGCGCGAGCGCGTCAGGCGTGATCGCCGGGGAGCTGACCGCGAACGCGCCGCCCGACGGCTACACGCTGCTCCTCGCCTATCACCAGCACACGGTGAACGCGTTGCTGAACCCTAAATTACCGTATCACCCGGTGAACAGCTTCACGCCGATCACGCAGCTCACCACCGCAGGATTCATGCTGGTGGTGAACCCGGCGACGCCGGTGAAGAACCTCGCGGAGTTCGTCGACTGGACCAAGAACTTCAAAGGGCCGCTCAACTACGGTTCAGCCGGCAACGGCACCGGCGGACATCTCGCAGGCGAGCTCTACAAGCAGATGACCGGCGTGAAGGCCGAGCACATTCCGTACAAGGGTGCGGGGCCGGCGATGATGGACCTGCTGGCCGGGCAGTTCCACTACACCTTCGTCGGCTTGCAGTCCGCGCAAACCCTGGTTCGGTCAGGAAAGCTGCGCGGGCTCGCGGTTACCGCGCCCAGGCGCCTGGCGGCCTTGCCCGATCTGCCCGCGGTGGCGGAAGTTCTGCCGGGCTTCGAAGTCGTGGGCTGGTACGGCGTGATCGGGCCGGCCGGGCTGCCCAAGCCCATCGTCACGCGGCTGCACGACGAGTTCGTCAGGATCCTCAACCGGCCTGATGTGCGCGAGCGCATCGTGGCGGACGGCTCGGAGCCTGCGGGCACCACGCCCGAGGACCTTCGTCTGTTCATGCTCGCCGATCTCGCCAAATGGGCCAAGCTCGTCAAGGAGAGCGGAGCGAAGCTTGACTGAAGTGCGCGCAAGCACGCCGCCGATCAGCTGCGGCCGCGAGAGCTCCCGCGCCAGGTGTAAAATTCGCCGAAGTTCCGGAAAATAGCCAACCTACGAGGAGACAGCATGGCGCATACCTTCCCCGAGCTCAAGAAAAAACCCCTCGCCGAGCTGCGCGAGATCGCAGCCGGCATCGAGCACGAGGCGGTGAAGGGCTACACGCAGTTGAACAAGGATCACCTGCTCGCGGCGCTCTGCAAGGCGCTCAACATCGACATGCACGTGCACCACGAGGTGAAGGGCGTCGACAAGACCGCGATCAAGACCAAGATCCGCGAGTGGCAGAAAAAGCGCGACGAGGCGCTCGCGGCCAAGGGGGCGATGGTGTAGCGCTTCGCGCGGACACTCCCGGGAGCCGGCGATGAATCCGGTGACCAGCTTCGGCGATATCACTCACGTCATCCAGCTCGCGGTGGCGCCGGTGTTCCTGCTCACCGGCGTGGGTACGCTGCTCGCCGTGTTGACCAGCCGTCTCGCGCGAGCGGTGGACCGCAGCCGGGTCGTGGAGAATCTGCTGCCCGAGAGCGCCGGCGAGGCGCTCGCCGCCGCCCACGAAGAGCTGAAGCTGCTCGCAAGGCGCACCCAGCTGATCTATGCCGCGATCACGCTCGCGGTGTTCTGCGCCCTGTTCATCTGCCTGCTGATCGCGGTCGCCTTCGTCGACGCCTTCGTCGCGGCGAATCTCTCGAAGGTGGTGGGCATCCTGTTCGTGCTGGCGATGCTCGCCCTGATCGGCTGCCTGGTCGTGTTCCTGCGCGAGATCTTCCTCGCGGTGACCAGCGCCAGGCGCCTGATGCACTGACGGACCAGGGCGCGCTACTCCGCGCGTTCCTTTCTCATGCTCCCGGCGACGATCTTGTACTCGTACAGCCGGCATTCCAGCGGACCGTTGAACAGCGGCGTGCGCCTGGAAGTTTGCAGACGCAACAATTTGGGCAACCGCGAATCCGCGGAGAAGAGATAGCAGCGCCAGCCGGCGTAGAATTTCTTCAGCGTATCGCCGAGCTTCGGATAAAAGTCCGCGAGCGCCTTGTCTTCGCCCAGGCGCGCGCCGTAAGGGGGATTGGCGACCAGCACGCCCGCGCCCGCCGGAGCGCCGGTATCGAGGACATCGGCCTGCTTGAGCTCGACGCAAGGCGCGAGACCCGCGGCCTCGAGATTGCGCCGCGCTTTCTTCAGCTCCTCGCCGTAGCGGTCGCGGGCGAAGAGCGCGAGCTTGCGCGGCGCTTGAGCCCGCGCGAGGGCCGCTTCGCGCACCTCTTTCCAGAGCCGTGGATCGAATCCCGCCAGGCGCTCGAAGCCGAAGCCGCGCGCGTGGCCCGGGGGAACGGCGAGCGCCATCATCGCCGCCTCGATCGCGAGCGTGCCGCTGCCGCACATCGGGTCGAGCAGCGGCTCACTGCCGTCCCAGCCGGTGAGCCGCACGATGCCCGCGGCGAGGTTCTCCTTGAGCGGCGCCTCGCCCGCGTCCTTCCTATAGCCGCGCTTGTGGAGCGGCTCGCCCGAAGTGTCCAGATAGAGGGTGATACTCGCGCGGTCGAGAAAACCGTGGATGCGCACCTCGGGCGAACGCGTGTCCACGTCGGGCCGGCGCCCGCGGTCGGCGCGAAAGCGGTCGCACACCGCGTCCTTGATGCGCAAGGTGGCGAATTCGAGGCTCCTCAGCGGCGAGCGGATCGCGTTGACGTCGACGCGAATGCTTTGTCTCTCGCTGAACCAGTCGGGCCAGCGCAGCGCGAGCGCCGCTTCGTAGACGTCCTGTTCGCCGCGGCAGGGAGCGCGGGCAAGCCGCATCAGCACGCGGGTTGCGAGCCGCGACTCGAGGTTGGCGCGGAGGCAGGTCCGCATGTCGCCTTCGAACGCGACCCCGCCCGGAACAGGTCCGATCTTTTGCGCGCCGAGCTGCTGCAGCTCGCCGGCGAGGAGCGATTCGAGGCCTCTGGGGCAGGAAGCGAAGAATCCTTGCGAGGTCATCGCGGATTGAGCATGATGCAGGCGGGGGAGACTAGCACACGATCGTGAATATCGCGGGCCTACTGAAAGCGCAGCTGGCGACGCCGGAGCGCGTTCTTTACCGTCAGTTTCTCGAGGGCAGCTGGCGCGATATTTCCGCGCGCGAGATCGCCGGGTACGCCGCGCGCTGGCAGCAGTACCTGCGCGCCGAGGGCTTTGCGCGAGGCGATCGCATCGCGCTGTGCCTGAGAAACGGCATCCACTGGGTTGCGGCCGATCAGGCCGCGCTCGGGCTCGGTCTCGTCGTCGTGCCGCTCTACGTGGACGACAATCCGGAGAACGTCGCCTGGTGCCTGGAAAACAGCGGCGCGCGGCTCCTCGTGGCGGAGACTAGCCGCATGGCCGATGCTCTCGCAAATGTGAGTGCGACCCTCCCGCGCATTCTCTGTCTGACCGCCGAACCGGGAAGCGGGCGCGAGCCGGTCGAAGCGGCGCTTCCAAAGCAGGCGCCCGAGTTCGAGGTCGCGCCCCTCGAAGCCGGCGCTCTCGCGACGATCTGCTATACCTCGGGCACCGTCGGCCGTCCCAAGGGCGTAATGCTCACCCACGGCAACGTCCTCGCCAACGTCGCGGGCTGCGAGCGCACGCGCCTTGCGCGACCCGACGACGTGTTTCTTTCCTTCCTGCCGCTTTCGCACATGTTCGAGCGCACCGGCGGCTACTACCTGCCGCTTTCCATCGGCGCGAAAGTCGCCTACGCGCGCTCGGTCTCGCAGCTCGCCGAGGATCTCGCGAGCGAGCGGCCCACGGTGATGTACGCCGTACCTCGCGTTTTCGAGAGATTCGCCTCGCGGGTGAACGAGGCTCTCGCCAAGGCGCCCATGAAGAAACGGCTGTTCGACTCCGTGGTGGCGGCGGGCGGCCGCGCCCTCCGGGGCGAGGCCGGACTTCTCGAGCGCGTCGTACTAGGGCTGCTGCGCGGCAGCGTCGCCCGCCCGGTGCTCGCGAGGCTGGGCGGCCGGATGAGGTTCGCGGTGCTAGGCGGCGCTCCGCTCGATCCGGCGATCGCGTGGCTCTTTATCGGTTTGGGGCTGCCGGTGCTTCAGGGATACGGCATGACCGAGGCGTCACCGGTGATCTCGGTGAATCGGATCGAAGACAATGCGCCCGAGTCGGTGGGCCGTCCGCTCGACAACGTCGAAGTGAAAATCGCGCCTGGCGGGGAGCTGCTCGCGCGCGGCGCAAGCATCATGAAAGGCTACTGGAATCTCCCGGAGGCGACCGCGATGACGCTGGACGGCGACGGCTGGCTGCATACGGGAGACCTCGCCGAGATCCGCGGCGGCAAGATCTTCATCCGCGGGCGGCTGAAGGACGTGCTCGTGCTCTCCAACGGCGAGAAGCTTCCGCCGCAGGACGTGGAGCTCGCCATCCTCGGCGATCCGGTGTTCGAACAGGGCGTCCTCGTCGGCGAGGGCCGGCCGTTCCTGACGCTCGTCGCGGTGACGCAGGAGACCGACGAGAAGACCCTCATCCAGCGGGCGAACGATCGCTTGAAGGGATTCCCGCGCTACATCCGGGTGCGGCGGGTGGTCGCCACGCGCGATCCCTGGACGGTGGACAACGGGCTGCTCACCCCGACCCTGAAAGTCAAGCGCGAGCGGGTGCAGGAAAGATTCAGCGCCGAGATCGAGCACGCCTACGCCGCGGGCGCGCTCGACTGACAGGTGTTTTTCTAGGGCCTCCAATTTGGGGGATCCCAAGGGGGCGTAGCCTCCTTTTTCAACAACCTGCTGACGCGCTTTCAGTTTCGCGCAAAGCGCGCGCGGATCTTCACGGTGCGCGCGAGGCCGTCCATCGCCTCGAGCAGCTGGAGCTTCAGGTCGGGGTCGAGACCGGGCTCGCGCGCGAAGCTCTCGATCTGCTCGAGCGCCGCGGCGTCCGCCTGCCCGCCGACGAACGCGGCGAGCCAGTTGTGGACGAAGAAGATCTTGCGCGTGCGCTTGAGCTCGGGCAGGGCCGCGAGCGCGAGATCGAGAAACGGCTGGGTCAGCTCGGCGTGCTCGACCGAGTTGAAAGGGCCGAGCGCCGCATCGATCCAGCTTTCAGCGAGGCCCGGATCGCCGAAGAAACGCTCGAAGTAGGCGCGTTTCGCCTCGGCGCTGCGCTCGGCCGCCGCCGCGGCAAAAGCGTAGCGGCGGCCGTCGTCGCTCGAATCGGTTGCGCTCTGCATCGCAAGGAGCAAGCCGGCATCGGGGTCTCCGAGCGCGAGCAGCCGCGCGATCATGCGGAAGCGGTCGCGCGAGCTGAGCTTGACACCGGGAATCTCCAGAGCGTTCGCCAGAAGCGATCTCAACTGCGCCCGAGCGGCCTCCGACCAAGCGCTCGCCGCGAACGTCCTCAGGAAGGTGATGCGGCGGCCGCGGGTGTCCGCGTGCAGCATTCCATCGGCAAGAAGCCGCTCGAAGCGAGGCGCCGCGGCGTCCCGCTGAGCATCCGACGAATAGTGAAGAAAAGCGACCTGTGCGCGCGAAAGCAGGCTCGCGAGGGTCACCGGGTCGCGCTCGGCGGGGGCGACGCGCTCGGCGAGGTCGAGGTAGGCGAGCGGCCCGAGCTCGGCGTCGCGAACCGATTCCCAAAGCGAATCGAAGACGAGCGAGCGCAGCAGGTCGCCCTGCACGATTTCCGGACGCGCAAGCACCGCCTCCCGGCTCGCCTCGTCGAGCATGAAACGCCCGTAGCCGTAGTCGCCGAAGTTGGCAAACGCGAACTCGATCTCGGGCATCCCGTCCATCGCCGGGACGCGCGAGCGCTTGCCGCGCAGCAAGGCCCCAGGCTTGCGCCCAGCGCTTCAGGTCGCGGCCCGAGGCGCCCTCGAGCGCCGCGACCAGATCGCTCCAGTCGGCGGCCGCGTAGGCGTGTTTTTTCACGAACCGACGCACCGCGCGCCGGAACGCGGCATCGCCGACGTAGAACTCGGCCTGGCGCAGCACCGCCGGGGCCTTGCCGTAGACGATATTGCCGTAGGCGGATTTCGCCGACGAGAGATTGGGAAGCGGCCGGTAAATCGGCGTCGTCCCCTCGGTGACGTCGGTGCGGTAGGCGGCGGTCTTGAGCGCGTGAAACGCGTTCCAGACCGCCTGCCCGGGGAGGAGCACCTCGGCCGCCTTGGCCGCCATGAAATTGGCAAAACCCTCCTTCAGCCACAGGTCGTCGAACCAGCGCATCGTCACCAGATCGCCGAACCACTGGTGCGAGGTCTCGTGAAAGACGAGCTGCGCGCGCGCGAGGATGTCGGTTTCGTTCGGCGCGGAAGGAAACAGCACCGCGTCCTCGCGCAGGAAGGTCGCCCCCGCGTGCTCCATGCCGCCGTAGGCGAGCTCGGGGACGAGGACCAGGTCGTACTTGGGAAACGGAAAGCGGAACCCGAAGTAGCGCGCGAACCACTGCATCGCCTCGCGGTTGAGCCGCAGCACCTCCGGCGCCTCCTCGCGGGCGCGTGCAAGGCGCGACTTGCGCACCCAAAGGCGCGTGGGGCCCGCGGCCTCGGTGAGCTCTGCGAACGGTCCTGCGGCGAAGGCGAAGAGATAGGTGCTGATCGGAAGGGTCTGCGCAAAGCGATGGCGGCGCATGTCGTTCGGCGCGTCCTCGGTCGCGGCCACGGAGGCGTTGGCGACCGCGGTCCAGCCCCTGGGCACGGTCAGCTCCAGGCTGAATCGCCCCTTCAGATCGGGCTGGTCGAAGCAGGGGAACACGCTGCTCGCGTCAGAAGGCACCAGCAGCGTGTAGACGTACTCGGAGCCGTCATCGCGGTCGGTGTAGCGCGTCACCGCGCTCCCGGAGGCGGCGATCGGCGACTCGAAGCGCAGGATCACGCGGTTCCTGCCCATGCGCAGAAAGCGGGCCGGAACGATCAGGTGTTCCCGCTCGAGCCTCGACTGCGCGCGCTTGCCGTTGACGCTCAGCTCCCGCACAGCCGCCGCGCCCGGCGGGGGCCGCCAGTCGAGCACCACGTCGGGCGTGTCGTCGGGGAGAGTGAGCTCGATCGTCGCGGTCCCCTCGAGCTTCGCCGCGCCCGCGGCGATGTGGAGCGCGAGCGCGTAGCGAACGTCGTGGTATTGCCGGGCGCGCCACCGCGCGAGCTCACGCGATACGCCCGGCTCGAGTCCCGGGACCGCCGAAGCGGCGCTCGCCATGAGGCCGAGGGTGAGAGCGAGCGCCGCGCCTCGCATTTCGGCGATCCCTTGGAAAAGCGTGGGTGAACGTTAGCAGGCTGTTGAAAGACGCTTCCCGCGTGAAAATCGAATTCTGTGCAAGTCGAGTTTCAGAGGGAAGCGTTTTTCTACGGCCTCCAGTTTGGGGGATCACAAGGGGGCGTAGCCCCCTTTTTCAACAACCTGTCAGCTCTTGGGCGGCTTCGGCGCGGGCCAGGCGGGCAGCGGCGCGCCCGGCTTGCGCAGCACCCGCATCATGCGCAGCGCCATTTCGCGCCCGCGGTAATACCCCGGGATATAGGCCGACTCGGTGAAACCGAGCGACCTGTAGAAACTGCGCGCGATGGTGTTGGCCGCGCGCAGCTCGAGGTGGATCGTGGCGATGCCGGCGACGCGGGCCGACTCGGTCAGCCATTCGACCATGCGCCGCCCGATCCCCAGCCTCTGGTGAGAGGGCCGCACGGCGAGGAGATTCAGGTGGGCGTGCTCGTCGCCGAAATACATGATCGCAAAGGCGACGACGCGGTCGCGGTCGCAGGCGAGCAGCGTGAACGTGTCCTTGTTGGCGATCGAGCGCGCGACGCGCTCCGGCCCCCAGGACCAGCCCAGGCCCGACTCGATCAGGTCGCGCGACATCGCCGCGATCCTGGCGGCGTCGGCGGG
>WNGK01000758.1_pt2 | contig 11900 bp, 9 predicted proteins | sample 5400601 | NCBI WGS metagenome assembly WNGK01 (sample SAMN13153376, study PRJNA577476) | soil metagenome | isolation source: 60 cm soil or saprolite under Garry oak tree replicate 1 | place: USA:California | collected 2016-06-15
CCCTGCCGGCGAACACCTGGCTTGACACCGAGGGCGGCCTTCCTCTGGCGATTTCACCTGACGGTCAGCATGTGGCCTATGTAGTCCGCAGCGGCGAGTCTGCATTGCCGATGCTCTATCTGCGCCGTATGGACGCGTTTGAAGGAACTTCCGTCCCCGGCACGGAAGGCGCGAGCCTGCCGTTCTTCTCGCCGGATGGGCAATGGATCGGGTTCATTACTGCGTCCCGGATGAAGAAAGTTCCGGTCGACGGCGGATCGGTGGTCGAGATCATGTCCCTCACCGACGGGTCGGCCGGGGTTACATGGGGCGCGGACGGGTATATCTACCTGGGTCGTTTCTGGAGAGGGGGCTTGTCGCGAGTCTCGCAGAACGGCGGAAAGAGCGAGACGGTGACTTCTCCAGACCCGGCGCGCAAGGAGCAGGGGCATCGTTGGCCTGAGATGCTGCCGGACGGAGACTCTATCCTTTTCAGCATCACGAAGAATTTCGGGGCGAATGACGCCGAGACAGGGGTGTTGTCGCTCAAGACAAGGACTTGGCATACGATCCTGTCCAACGCCTCGAACGCCCACTATGTGCCCACTGGCCACTTGGTTTATGCCCATGCGGGCACGTTGATGGCGGTGTCGTTCGATCTGAAATCGTTAACCGTGACTGGAACTCCGGTGCAGGTGGTGCGTGAGGTACTAACGGACTCGGATGACGGCTACGGCGGCATGGCGGTTGCCCGCTCCGGGAATCTGGTCTACGTTAGCAGGCCCGAGCACACGGGCCGCGGAGCCTCTACGCGCCTGGTATGGGTCTCACGCGAGGGAAAGGAATTACCTGCTTCGCAGACGGTTCGCGCGTACGAGGACATGAGCATCGCGCCCGATCAAAAAACGGCGGCCTTCACGATCCCGGCAGACCCACTGTGGAACATTTGGATCCTCGACCTGCAACGTGGCAATCTGAACCGGCTTTCGTTCAATGGCGATAACCGCGATCCCTTGTGGTCCCCTGATGGGCGCCACGTGGCGTACACATCGTTCCGGGATGGCCATTTCGGGATCTACTGGAGCACCGTGGATGGTAGCGCGCCGGAGCAGAGGCTGGTCTCCGCCGAATTTGAACCGTTCCCCAAAACGTTCACGCCGGATGGAAAAAAGCTGATATTCACTCAATACGCCGCCGCATCGAACGCGAACGCATGGGAGGTTCCGGTCACTGGGGATGCCACGCCCGTTCCTTTGAAAAACCTGGGTGAGGGAGATACGCCCGAAATCTCTCCCGATGGCAAGTGGATCGCCTACGAGTCTGCGGAAACCGGGCAGTTGGAGGTGTATGTGCAACCCTATCCGGGGCCCGGAGGAAAATGGCAAGTCTCAAACGGGGGCGGCTACCGCCCGCGATGGTCGCCCGACGGGAAGGATATATTCTTTCGCTGGGGCGACGCGATGATGATGGCCGCGGTGGAACTGCGCCCTCACTTCACCTCAGACACCGCGCACCTGCTCTTCACTGGAAGCTACGTACACGCTGGACGCGACTACGAGACAGATGGCAAGCGCTTCTTGCTGATGAAGTCCGCCGACCAAAAAGGGGCGACATCGCTGCAGGTGGTGTTGAATTGGACCAGCGAGCTGAAGAAATGATGGTGCTGTCTCGGGATTAAAATCGGCCAGCCTCTAGGCGGGAAGTTGCTTACCTAGTCCGAGGTCTTGTAGTCGCAGGCAGTGCGGCAGGGTTCGCAGTAGAGCAGGCCGTCGTTGCACAGACGGATGTCGATCACTGCCTGGCAGAGGCAGCAGAATTTTTCGCACTCACACGAACTCTCGAACTGTTCGCATTGCGCACATTTGTATTTCGCAGAACCGGTGCCGGTAGCCATGAAATGAATGTAGCGCGCCCGAGCCGTCTGCGGAAAATGACCTTGGTAATCGCGTCTCGGCAATCGCCGGCGCAGCGGAAAGGGCGCGTCGAAACAGCGCATCCGGCCACGCACGAATTCTCTGTGGCCTATAATTCCCAGCAATGACCTTCCAACAGTTGCTGGATGGCGCGGAGGTGCTCGCCCAGAGCGGAGACCCCAGCGTCAGTGGTGTGGAATACGACTCGCGGCGGGTCAAGCCAGGGTGCGTGTTCGTTGCCATGCACGGCGAAGCGTCGGACGGCAACCACTTCATCGACCAGGCCATAAAGTCCGGCGCGGTCGCCGTCGTCACCGACTCGGCAACCGAGAAGCCCCACGAGGGAGTGGCCTGGGCACTGGTGCCGCACGGCCGGCGAGCACTGGCGCGCTTGAGCGCGAATTTCTATAAGCGTCCGGCCGAGCGCATTGCGCTCACGGGAATCACCGGGACGAACGGGAAGAGCACGACCGCATTTCTGATCGAATCGATCCTGACCGCTGCGGGGCGCAAGAGCGCTCTGATCGGGACGATTGAATATCACGTGGCCGGGAAAGTCTATCCCGCGCCGCATACCACTCCGGAAGCGCTCGAACTGGCGCGGCTTTTCAACGAGGCGCTCGGCCTGGGCGTGACCGACGCGGTTATGGAAGTCTCCTCGCACGCTCTCGCGCAGGAGCGCGTCTTCGGCGTGCCCTTTGACGTCGGCGTATTCACCAACCTGACGCGTGATCACCTCGACTATCACAAGACGATGGACGAATATTTTGCGGCCAAGCGAGTGCTCTTCGAAGGCTGCGGCACCGACGCACCCCGCGCCACGGTGACCAACCTTGACGACGAATATGGCGCGAAGCTGGCTCAGTTCAGCCGCAAACGCAGTTCGGTCGTGCTGACCTATGGATGGGAGCGCGGCGACTTTTACGCCGAGAACGTGGACATCAACTTGCGCGGCACGCGGTTCGATATGGCCACGCCGCAGGAGAAGATTGCCATCTTCTCTCCGCTGATCGGGCGCGTGAATGTCTACAACATCATCGCCGCGGCGGCCGCATGCTACGCCCGCGGTTGCGGATCGCAGGCGGTGGCCCGCGGCGTGGAATCACTCACCCATGTGCCGGGAAGATTTGAGCGTGTCGATTGCGGGCAGCCGTTCACCGTGGTCGTGGACTACGCTCACACCGACGACGCGTTGCGCAATCTCACGGCGCTGGCGCGCGAGTTCGTGTCGCGCGGAGGGGGAACCGCCAGGGTCTTGACCGTGTTCGGTTGTGGGGGCGATCGTGATCGCGCCAAGCGTCCGCTGATGGGTGAGGCGGCCGGACGGGGCAGCGATTTTGTGGTGCTCACCTCCGACAATCCGCGCAGCGAGGATCCGCGGGCGATCATCAACGACGCGCTGGTGGGCCTGCAGAAGACCGGAGTGAAATATAGCGTCGAAGTCGACCGCCGCAAAGCGATTGCGCTGGCCATCGCGGAAGCGCGCCCGGGAGACATTGTGCTGCTCGCGGGCAAAGGTCACGAGAAGGTGCAGGTTACGCGCGAAGGATCGCATCCCTTCGACGACGTCGCGGTGGCTCGCGAAGCTCTGCGCATCGCGGGATTCGAATGCGAGCCGAGTGCCGCCGCAGGGACTCAGGCATGAAGCTGACGCTAGCGAAAATTGCGGAATTCATTTCTGCCACGGGCGATTTTCCACGCGAGGAAGTGGCGCGGGCATACTCCATCGATTCGCGAACGATAGGAGCGGGAGAACTCTTCTTTGCGGTGAAGGGCGAGCGGCTCGACGGTCATGACTATGTCGGCGCGGCCCTGGAAAAGGGCGCAGCCGCGGCCGTCGTTAGAAAGGACGAACTACATCGCTATGCGGAAAAGAAACGGTTGCTCGCCGTTGACGACACGCTGGTAGCCCTGCAAACGCTGGCCACGGCCGTGCGCAAGCTCTGGGGCAAGCCTCTGGTAGGCATCACCGGATCGGCAGGGAAGACGACGACCAAAGAAGCCGTCGCCCATATTCTTAGCGCGCGCTTCCGCGTACTGAAGTCCGAAGGCAACTTCAATAATCATTTCGGCCTGCCGCTTATGCTCTTGAAACTCGAACCGGAACACGACATCGCGGTCATCGAAATGGGGATGTCGCATGCAGGCGAGATTCGCGCGCTGGCGAAAATCGCGCAGCCCGAGATTGGCGTGGTCACGAACGTTGCGCCGGTGCACCTGGAGTTTTTCGATTCGCTCGCGGGAATCGCCAAAGCGAAGTACGAATTGATCGAGTCGCTTCCCGCCAGTGGAACCGCCGTGCTCAACGCCCACGACGAATACGTTTCGCAATTCGGGCTCGGCTTTAAAGGCAAGGTGATCACCTACGGCACGAACGCAACGGCCGATATTCGCGCCGAGAACGTACATACCCGTGGCGCCGAGGGCTCGGAGTTCGATGTGGTGATCGCCGGCGGCCGCGAGTGCGCTCGCCTGCCGCTGGTCGGAGAACACAATATTCTCAACGCCCTGGCGGCCGTAGCCGCAGGCCTGGCCAGCGGGCTGAAGCCGCGGGAAGCCGTCGGCGCCCTGGCGACTCTCGCGCCTCCCGACAAACGCGGACAGGTTCTCCAACTGGGTAACATCACGGTCATCAACGATTGCTACAATTCCAATCCGAAGGCGCTGCACGCGATGGTCGATGCCCTGGCCTCGATGAGGGCCAGGCGGCGCATCGTGGTCGCGGGAGAAATGCTTGAGCTCGGTCCGGCAACAGAAGATATGCATCGTGTCGCCGGGCAGCATATCGCCGGGAAGAAGATCGATGTTCTGATAGGCGTGCGTGGACTGGCGCAGGCGATGGTCGCGGGCGCACGGCAGGCAGGAGCGGAAGCCGAGTTCGTGGCGACTCCCGAAGAGGCCGGCGAATGGCTGGCCCGCGAGGCGCGCGACGGCGATGTAGTACTGCTCAAGGCCTCTCGCGGCGTGAAACTGGAAAAGGCGCTGGAGACCTGGAAGGCAAAGGCTAACCTGCCGACCGTGAATCGGAGAGCTGATAGCTGACAGCTGATGGCTGTTGAACGGAGGCTGATTGCTCTACTGGCTGTTGTTCGTCAAGCTGCAACATTACGTCGCGCCGTTCCGCATCTTTCGCTATGTTACATTCCGCACAGCATTCGCCAGCCTTACCGCCCTCTTTACCGCGCTGATCGTTGGACCACTCGTCATCGGCCGCCTACGCGAATTCCAGATCGGACAATTCATTCGCGAAGAGGGTCCCAAGGCTCATCAGAAAAAAGCCGGCACACCCACCATGGGCGGACTGCTGATCGTGATCGCGATCATCGTCCCCACATTGCTGTGGGCGGATCTGAGCAACCGCTTCGTATGGATTGCCGTGTTCTCCACCTGCGCGTACGCGGCCATTGGATTCGCCGACGATTACAGCAAGGTGGCGCATCGCCGTAACCTAGGCCTGACCAGCCGCGCCAAGTTAGGACTGCAGATTGCCGCCAGCATCGCGATTGCCTCCATGCTGATCGCCATGCAGACCTACAACCTGTATTCCACCAAGCTGATCGTCCCTTTCTTCAAGCAATTCCATCCCGATCTGGTGGTGCAGAGTCTGGAGCGCTTCCCGCATTTGTGGTTCCTGGCGTTTCTTCCCTTTATTGCTTTTGTCGCCTTCGTGATCGTGGGCGCGAGCAACGCGGTGAATCTGACCGACGGACTCGATGGGCTGGCGATCGGATGCACGGTCATCGCGGCGGGCGCGCTCACCGTGCTGACCTATGTAAGCGGCCACGCGACCCTCGCGACCTATCTGGAACTGCCGCGTATGCCGCAGGTGGCCGAATTGACGATTTTCTGCGGGGCGATGGTCGGGTCGTCGATTGGATTTCTCTGGTATAACGCGCACCCGGCCGAAGTCTTCATGGGCGACGTGGGATCGCTCGCCCTCGGCGGCGCGATCGGCACGGTTGCGGTCATCATTAAGCAAGAATTGCTGCTGCCGTTCATCGGCGGAGTATTCGTGATCGAGGCGGTCTCGGTGATCCTGCAAGTCGGCTCCTATAAGCTGCGCAAGAAGCGCATCTTCAAAATGGCGCCGCTGCATCATCATTTCGAGCTGATGGGCTGGTCGGAGTCGAAGATCATTGTGCGCTTCTGGATCGCGTCGCTGGTGTTCGCGCTGTTTGCGCTGACCACGCTGAAACTGCGTTAGAAGTTTTGGCCACGGATTTATACGGATCAACGCGGATAAAGAGTCTTGATTTATTTTTTGGGGGTTGATTGGGGGTTGATCGTGTGAATCCGCGTAGATCTGTGGCCAAAGAAGTTGAATTTCTCTGTGTCTCTGCGACTCTGTGGTGAAATGGGTTCAATGGAACTAAACGGAAAACGCGTGCTGGTCGTTGGCCTCGGTAAGTCCGGGGTCGCGTCGGCTCTGTTTCTGAAGGCGCATGGGGCGCGTGTCACCGTCTCCGACACAAAGAGTGGTGACGAACTGCGCAACGAGATTCCCGTGCTGCTCGACCATGGCATCACGGTCGAGACCGGAGGCCACGGCGACCGCACCTTTCACGGGCAGGATCTGATCGTGGTCAGCCCCGGCGTCCCGGTGGACGCGGGGCCGCTGGTGCAGGCCCGCGCTTTGGGCGAGGCGGTGATCGGTGAGATCGAACTCGCGGCGCAGTTTCTGTCCGGGCCCATTGTCGCCATCACGGGATCGAATGGCAAGACTACAACTACCACGCTCACGGGCGAAATCATGACGGCCTCGGGCTTTCCCGCACTGGTCGGCGGCAATATCGGGACGCCCGCCATCTCGCTCGCCGAGCGCGCCCAGCCGGAGACTGTGATCGTGCTCGAAGTCTCGAGCTTTCAGCTGGAAACTATTCGGACGTTCCGGCCGAAAATTGCGGTCGTGCTGAATGTGACGCCGGATCATCTCGACCGGCACCGAACCTTTGAAGCCTACGTCGACGCGAAAGTCCGCATTTTCGAAAACCAGCAGGGAAGCGACTTCGCCGTACTCAACGCCGACGACCCGACGTGTGTGCTCATGGCCGCCCGTACGCGAGCCCAAGTCTTCTGGTTCAGCCGCCAGAAAGAAGTGCAGCAGGGCGCGTGGGTGCGTGACGGCAACATCGTGTTTCGCGACAATGCTGGGCAGCGCGAGATCGTGCAGGTCTCCGAAATCCCGCTGAAAGGCGCGCACAATCTGGAGAACGTGCTCGCGGCGGTCTGCGCCGGAGCGCTGATGGGATGCGCGCCCGAGAAGGTTCGCCAGGCTGTGCGCGACTTCAAAGCAGTCGAGCACCGGCTGGAATTTGTCGCCACGATCCGCGGCGTGGATTACTACAATGACTCGAAAGCCACCAACGTGGACGCGACAATTAAAGCCCTGGAGTCGTTCCCCTCGAACATCCACCTGATTCTCGGCGGCAAAGATAAAGGCAGCGACTACACGGTCCTCAACGACCTGCTCCGCCAGCGCGTGAAGCGCGTCTACACCATCGGCGCGGCGGCAGCGAAGATCGAGTCGCAAGTTAAAGGCGTAGAAGTCGTGCACGCCGAGACTCTGGAAAATGCCATCCGCAAAGCCAATGTTGTCGCGGTCCCTGGCGACGTGGTCGTTCTGGCTCCGGCCTGCGCCAGTTTCGATCAGTTCAAGAACTACGAGCACAGAGGCCAGGTGTTCAAGGAGGTTGTGCGCGGGCTGAACTGAAGATGGACTTGGCAAGCCGGGCGTGTGCGCTTGACACCTCGATTCCCGGCCCATACGCTTGAGCCATGGAAGTACGTTTGACACCCGATCAGGAAGCGTTTGTCCGCCAAGGCATTGCTGCTGGACGATTTCAGAGTGAGGCCGATGCCATAGCGGAGGCCCTTTCCCTCTGGGAGGAGCGGGAGCGCACCCGCGCCGAGATTCTTGCAGCCGTGGATGCCGCAGAAGCTTCGCTGGATCGCGGTGAAGGAATCCTGGTCACCGAGCAATCCATGCGCGAGCTGGCCGACGATGTGAAGAAGCGCGGACGAGTGCGGCTTGAGGCCGAGCGCGCGGCTCGCCGGTAGATGGCAGTATTTGTCAGTCCACGAGTCAAATCGGAATTGGACGATATATGGCTTCACATCGCAGCCGAGAGTGCCAGCATCGACGTGGCCAGTCGGGTTGTCGACTCGATCACCGATCAGTTCGTTCAGTTATCCAAGCATCCGCAACTGGGGCGACGGCGCGACGACCTACGCTCTGGTTTGCGGAGCTTAACTGTGGGTAGCTACATCGTCATCTATCGGGTCGAAGGAAGCAACGTTCGCATCCTCCACATGGTGCACGGTCGTCGCGATATCAAGAGTGTCATCCGCCACTGAGACCGTCCCCCGAACCAGAACAATCAACACTCCAATTCAACAATCAACAATTCCCACTCCCTGTCTCCGTCGCTCCGTGGTGAAATGAACTTCCCATGGCAAAGCGCGTGAGTGTCGATCGCTGGCTGTTTACCGTCACCATGTTGCTGGTGTTTGTCGGGCTGGTGATGGTGTTCTCGGCGTCGGCGGTCATGGCGCGCGAACGCTACGGCTCGGAGTATGCGTTTCTGTCGAAGCAACTGCTTTGCGGGCTGGCGGGGCTGGTTGCCATGGTCGTGACTATGCGCGTGGACTACCGCCGCTACAAGCATCCCGCACTCGTCTTTTCGCTGATGGGCTTCACCACGCTGTTGCTGATCTCTGTTTTCTTTCTCGACCGCTCGCACAACACGCATCGCTGGATTCACGCCGGAGGGTTTTCGTTCCAGCCTTCGGAGCTGGCCAAGCCCGTTCTGATTCTGTTTCTCGCCTATTTCCTCGAGAGCCGGGCCAAGACCATCGACGACGTTCGCTCGACGCTACTGCCGGCGGCCGCTCCGGTGCTGGTGTGTCTGGGTCTGATCGTGCTGCAACCGGATCTGGGCACGGCCATCGCCTGCGCGGGAATTGCTGCCTGCATTTTGTATGTTGCCGGAATGCGCATGCGGTATTTCGCCTACGCCTTCGGAGCGTCGCTGCTGCCGCTGTACTTGCTGATTTTTCATGTGAGCTGGCGGCGTGACCGCATCCTGGCATTCCTGAATCCCTACGCCGACCGTCAGGGGACGGGCTTCCACATTATTCAATCGCTGATCGCCGTGGGCACGGGCGGCGTGACCGGCACGGGCCTGATGGAAGGCAAACAAAAGCTGTTCTATTTGCCGGAGCCGCATACTGATTTTATCTTCGCCGTGACCGCTGAGGAACTCGGTCTGGTCGGCGCCCTGTTCGTCGTGGCGTTGTTCGCCATCTTCCTGTGGCGCGGGATGCGCGTCTCGTGGCGCACCGAAGACTTGTTCGGCCGCTACCTCGCCGTGGGAATCACCACCATGGTGGTGCTGCAGGCCTTCATCAACATCAGCGTGGTGCTGGGCATGATGCCGACCAAGGGGATCCCGCTGCCACTCGTCTCTTATGGAGGATCGTCGTTGTTCGTGACGCTGGCGTGCGTGGGCGTGCTGCTAAATATCACCAAGCAGGCAGAGTGAAACACTGCATTGATGATTGATGATTTTTGATTATGAGTACCGCCCGACTAACAAGCCACCGCTCGGTTTTTCAATCAACAATCAACAATCATCAATCATCAATTCCTTTATAGTCACTGCATGCGTGCAATCCTCGCGGGCGGCGGTACGGGCGGTCACGTGATCCCGGCGCTGGCCATTGCCAATCAACTCAAGAAAAGTTACGGCGCCGAGGTGCTGTTCATCGGCACCGCGCGCGGCATAGAGAACCGTCTGGTCCCCGCCGCGGGATTTCCGCTGCAACTGGCGCGCGTGGGCGCGCTGAAAAATGTCAGTCTGATGACGCGCCTGAAAACAGCCTTCGACCTGCCGCGCGCTGTCTGGGACGCCAGTCGCATGCTCAACGAATTCGCACCCGACGTGGTGATCGGCGTCGGCGGATATGCCTCAGGCCCGGCGATGCTGGCGGCGGTGGTCAAGCACATTCCCACGCTGGCCTTCGAACCGAACGTGGTGCCAGGATTTGCCAATCGAATGGTCGCGCGATTCGTTTCGGGCGCGGCGGTGCACTTCGAGGAAACGGCGAAATATTTTCGCCATGCCGAAGTTACAGGCGTGCCGGTGCGGCAGGCATTCTTCGAGATCGCGCCCAAGCGTGGAGGCACTCCGACTCTGCTGGTCTTCGGCGGCAGTCAGGGCGCGCATGCCATTAACGACGCGATGATTCGCTGTCTGCCGGTCTTGCAGCGCGAGGCGCCGGGTATCCACATCCTGCATCAAACCGGCGAGCGTGACTATAATGACGCGCTGGCGGCCTACCGTGGTCTGGGTGAATCGGCGGAAGTCTTCAAGTTCATCGAACACATGCCGGCGGCCTTCGCGCGTGCGGATCTCGTGGTATGCCGCTCGGGAGCGAGCACGGTCGCCGAAATTGCGGCGGCAGGGAAGCCGGCGGTGTTCGTGCCGTTCCCGCGTGCGGCCGACGATCATCAACGCGTCAACGCCGAAGCCCTGGCGCGGCATGGAGCTGCCGTAGTGGTCGAGGAGTCAAAGCTGGAGGGAGTCTGGTTGGCCGAGACGATTTCAGCGCTGCTCCAGGATTCGCGTCGCCTGCAGCAAATGAGCCAAGCCGCGCGCGAATTGTCGCATCCCAACGCCGCGCGCGATATCGCTGCCATGGCAGCGCGGGTAGCGGGAATCGAAGAATCGGCCACGGATTAACACGGATTTTCACGGATCTTTTCAGCTTTGTCGTTCCGAGCCGCTCGTAGCCGCGCAAGCGGCGAGAGCGAGCGAGGAATCTAGGTTTGGTTTAATCCGTGTAAATCCGCGAAGATCCCTGGCAAGTAGTTGACTTATGTTCGCCAAGATTCAGCGCATCCATTTCGTCGGTATCGGCGGCATCGGCATGAGCGGCATTGCCGAGGTGCTGCTCAATCTCGGCTACAAAGTTTCCGGCTCGGACCTGAAGAGTTCTTCGGTGACGCAGCGGCTGGCGGGTCTGGGCGCCGCGATCTTTGAAGGACATCTCGCCGAAAACATCGCGACTGCCGAAGTCGTCGTCACCAGTTCCGCGATCGCCGCAGAAAATCCCGAAGTCACCGAAGCGCACAAGCTGCACATCCCGGTAATTCAGCGGGCGGAAATGCTCGCCGAACTAATGCGGCTGAAATACGGCATTGCCATCGCCGGCATGCACGGCAAGACGACGACGACCTCGATGGTAGCGTCGGTGCTGGCTGCCGGCGGACTCGATCCGACTGTGGTGGTCGGAGGCCGTGTCGACGCCATGGGATCGAACGCGCGCCTGGGCAAGTCGCAATATCTGGTCGCCGAGGCCGACGAGAGCGACCGGTCCTTTCTTAAGCTGTCGCCAATTTTGTCGGTCGTCACCAACATCGACCGCGAGCACATGGACACCTACCGCAACATGCGCGACGTGAAGAAAACCTTTCTCGATTTCATGGACCGCGTCCCGTTCTACGGAATGATCGTGGCCTGCAACGACGATCCGCTCCTGCGGCGTCTGCTGCCCGAAGTCCAGCGCCGCACCGTGACCTACGGCACCAAGCGCGGTTCCGACTTTCTGATCAAGCCGTCGGAACTTGTAACGGGGAAAAGTCAAAATCCCCACCCCTTCGACAAACTCAGGGCAGGCTCTGTCGCACAAGACGCGACAAGGGTGGGGCACCCCCTGAATCAGTTTCGCGTGCGCTATCAGGGCCAGGAGTTGGGTAAGTTCACGCTGCATGTCCCCGGCGTGCACAATGTTTTGAATGCGACGGCGGCGATTGCGGTTGGTATTGGTCTCGATATTGGCGTCGACACGATCCGCGAAGCGCTCGACCAGTTCCGCGGCGTCGACCGGCGCTTTCAGTTGCGCGGACGCGCAGCGGGCGTGAGCGTGATCGACGATTACGGTCACCATCCTACTGAGATCAAGGCGACGCTGGCGGCGGCGCGGCAGTGCGGCTTTGGCAAGGTGCAC
>WNGK01006939.1_pt1 | contig 11900 bp, 8 predicted proteins | sample 5400601 | NCBI WGS metagenome assembly WNGK01 (sample SAMN13153376, study PRJNA577476) | soil metagenome | isolation source: 60 cm soil or saprolite under Garry oak tree replicate 1 | place: USA:California | collected 2016-06-15
TTGATTTCTCTGTCGGTTTATCCTGACAAGAGTAACACCTACCCTTTTGAAGACGAAGAACTAGCCATTTCGGGCTACTTGCCTCTTTGCCCTTTCTGTTCCTCCTTGCACGCCCATTCCAGTTTTACCCGCAAGAGGCAAGTGCAACAATACGTACCCCAGGTTGTGGGTTAGTATGCTAAACGCTCAAAAATGAGCACTTTGGGAAGCCCTGCCACCGCATCACGGGTCTTCGCGCTATCGTCAACGAAAAGGATGAGGGCGGCATAGCACGCAATCACCTGGAGTTCCTCCCGCTTGAAATCCTCGGTTTTCTGGAACTGGCCGCGCAACAGCAAGTGGTACGGGAAAGGGTACGCATGCTGGTGCAGCCATGTGGCGCTGCCGTACCACATGGAGTCTGGCCGGGAAGAAATGTAGACACCCTCGTCGACCAGTCCTCCCTGCAATGCCTGCCAGAGCAGTGCGAGTTGTTCCGGCATAGGCTGATCCATGGAGAGATTCCCTTCGTCGAAGAAGAAGGTGTAGTCCACCTCCGTTCCTTGTGCCTGGCCGCGTGCTTCTGCCTGCCTACGGCGCTCACGGTTATTCACGGCGGACATATCCAGGTCCATTGCCAGCACGGTCTTGCCTTGGAAGATGGTGTAATCAAAGTATTTCATGCGCTACTCGTATGCCGGTGAGTTACTCCGGCGTTTCTTTTAACAAGATGCCCGTTGCCTGCTGGAATTGCTGGCGCGTCAACGTTCCCTGCTCCACAGCGATGAACCGGCCCAGGTGGTCAACGACCTGCTGTAAGGACACGCCGTACTTTTCGGCAAAGGCGTAGACAAGACGCTCGAATTCCATCCTGCTCCGCTTGCGCCAGTACTCTTCCGGATTACAGTCATACGCTTCCTCCAACGGCCTCCCGCCGTTTTTTACGATGTCTTCGATAAGCCACATCTCTTCGCCGCGACAGAGGTGCTCGTCGTAATACTGCTTGCTCCCCTCGAAGCGATAGGGCTGGCCGTCCAGCAGGATCTGCGGAAGTTCCTCGACCGCGGCTTTCCAGTACCGATGCGGATAGGCGCGCCAGTGGTACGGTTCCTCCAACTCCTGCTCGGCTGTGGGGATGCCGTAGTAGGCATAGCTGTCCTCGGTAAAGAGCAGGATCGTGAACTGCGCGCCTACGGGAACATCTGCCTCGTCGCCTGGATCAGCATTGGCGTCATACCAGAGGGTAAGGTATTCGTCTTCCGTGGTCGCGTTTTCCTCTCGCTCTCTATTCCGCTCCCGGCCCCATTTCAACCAGTGGTGGTGGAGCTGCGCGAAGGCAGCAATTTTGAGCAGGTCCTCGGCGAGGTAGAACGACGAGGGGAAGACGAAGCTTCCAACGACGCAGGCTCCATAACGGCCCGCATCGTTGCTCACCAGAGCGATGCCTGTGGAATCATTGGACAGGTCTGAGTGAATACGGTAGACCGGCGTGTAAAGGACGTAGAGGGCCACATCTTCACCGTACCGGTCATCAGTGGTGGGGGTATAGCCGCCTGGTGGGTCGGCATGGCGTTCTCCGTAGTTGTAGGCTCGCGCCCATTCCAGCCATTGTTGGTGCTGTCGAACGAAATCGGCAATCTTGAGGATCTCTTCTGCGCTAAAAAAGGTGACCCAAGTGCCTCTCGCGAGAGAGATGCCGTAGCGAATCTCTTCGTGGCGCACGAGCGCAATGCCGGTGGTGTCTCCTGGCACATCGGGATGCAGGGGTTGGATGTCGCTAAAGAACGTTCTCCGTCCGCAGGGGGTATTCTCATGTCGTACTTCACGCTTCATAGCCATCGGCCCTTCATTACAGCAGACAATTGTGTCTTAATTCACCCCTTCAGGAGCGCCTGCCCCCGTTTGTTTGCCTTCGCGTGGCCGCTCTTTATCCTGCTTCGGGCGATCATAAATGCGCGCAAGTCCGTTGCGGTAAATGAGATAGACGCCCTTCTTCTTTTGAGGAAGCCCTTGAATGCGGCCTGCATACACGAGGGTCAGGATTTGTTCGCGCGATGCCTTGTGCGTGTAGGGCGCGAGCACGCCACTTGCACACCAACACTCAACGTTTCTTGTCACATTCGCTGGCTTGCCGTCTTCCGCGTTGACCATGGGAACAACTTCGCTCACAACGAGCCAAACGAATTTCCTCTCTCCATCCCGTTCTATCACTTCTTCGCCAAGTGCTACAGGCATCTGTTCTCTCCATCGCCATATATTTGTCGATGCCATCGACAAATATAAGATACCTGATTCGTCCGCGCGTGTCTAGTATTTTAGGCTCCCTGGATTAACGGTGCTCTGTTGGATAGAAGTGTTACTAAAACGACTCGAAGTGCTTCTTCTTCCCCTGATCTGAATGGCGTAGTGCCCCATCCTGACAGCGTTGCCCCCTGGCGAATACACTTCTCAGCCCTCACCGTTTTGAGTAGGCTTGCTTGCATACTCGGATGCTACCAGCTCTGTAACACAACGCCTCTACGCTTGTTGCCTCGCTTTCCAGAGGCGGAGCGACACATATTGTGCGCGGCTGTTCTTGGGGCGATATACTGCTTTTCCTGCTGGCCAGGCTTGCGCCAATAGTAGGCCTGATCCATGCATTGGCGCTACCACTGGATGGGATATAGTACATCCTTCCTAATTTTCTCACTCTGATGGCTGGCTCGTTGGTTCCTTCTTACTATAGATTGGCGACCTGGCGTTTAGTGTGGGCCACTGAAGTATGATCTTGTCTCTGTCTGCTATCGCAGCGAGGAAGTGTAGTTATGGTAGGACTTCTTAACTCCCAGGTGTTGGGCTTTTTCTCTTCTACGTGGCGAGTTCCTCCAAGAGCCCATCGTCCCTCTGCAACTTACGTAGCTTCGGTCTGGCTTTTTAAGCGGTTTGAAAACCTTAATGTACAGAAAGCAGGTTGAGATGTGCTGACCCATATAACCGCTTTCCATATCTATGGAAAGAATAAAGAGGAAGGGCTAGTTTACCTTTTGTGAGAAACACAATATATTGCGTAGGAATCGCATAAAAATCAATATGTTGTGCCAAAACGCTTGACAGGACGATTGTTCATCGCTATACTCGTCTCGAGCATAGCGTTCCTGCTTGTCAGCAGGATCCAACGGGGAGAGAGACGATGCCCAGTAATGTTTGAACAGATAGTGAAAGTATATATCGCATGCCGTTACATGTTTCGCAGCGCAAATCAGATGAGACTATGAGCGAGAATCCGCTCCTGAGCCAAGGTGTGGTTTTCCCGCCGGTTGGCACTGGTGATTCGACGACGATCGTGATCGACGATGAGCACGTGGTCCAGGTCGACCTGCACCATATGGAGCAAGCAAATGAGGAGGACAGCAAGTACACTTCTGTCGTCGCTTTCCTCAAGGAGTGCCTGCCACGGCGCAATGGTCATTCCTACCTGGCTGTATTCGCGCTTACACACGCCGATGAGGACCATTGCCAGGGCTTCGGCACCCTCCTCGACTCAGACATCCTTATCGGCGAGCTGTGGGCGACTCCAAGGCTCTGGCGCGAGTATGCTGAGGACGAGACCGAGCCGTGTGAAGACGCGCGTCGGTTTCATGACGAGGCGGAGCGTCGGGTTCAGGCGTCACTTGAACACATCCGTGCGGGCCGCGAGGTTCCGAGCGGCGATCGTGTGCGCGTCATCGGCTATGACACTGATCTCGATGACACCAACCATCCCTACCGAGATCTTCCCGATGAGCAAAAGTCCTTCCCCGGCCAATTCGTGACGACCGTCGATGGAGTCGACGTCAGTGACCGTTTCGAGGCGTTCATCCATGCCCCGTTCAAGGACGACTGCGCCGCCGCACGCAACGACACCTCCCTGGCGATGCAGGTTACGCTCAAGAATGGTGACACTACAGGTCGGGTGCTTCTCCTCGGCGACCTTGCTTACCCTACGCTGCAGCGCATCTTCAACCAAACCAAAGACCCCGATCGCGTAGCATGGGATGTCCTCCTCGCCCCACACCATTGCAGTCGGAAGGTGATGTATGCCCCAAATGAACAGGGTGAGGAGGAACTCAAGCAGGACATCATAAACGCGTTTGAAAGCAGCCGGGGTGAAAGAGCGTACATCATTGCAAGTTCCGAGCCGATACCTCGTTCGAATCAGCCCGGAGATAACCCACCCCACGCGAAAGCCAAAGCGCGCTATCGGGAATTGGAGATCGAAGATTTCCTTTGCACGCAGGAGTACGGCGACACCAACCATCCCGTGCCTATCGTTTTCGCCCTCATACCTGGTGTTGGCCTCGAGTTGCAGCCCGCAGAGGCGGAAGAGACAGCATCGCTGGAAAAAACGATCCTTTTCGGAATTGCTGCTGTGGCGACGGGACTGGCTGCGGCTAAGGTGGGTGGTAAAGTGGGTGGTATTTTGAGAGCGGCGATAAAGCGGGCACGTGGTGCCGATGCCGCCCCGACCAAGCCTGTCGGCTTCGGTCGGCATAAGCATCAGGGCTGATGGATATGATGGCTGGAGTCAATCTAACGGCGGGACAACAGCAAGCACTCAATGAGCTGCGTGAGGTTGAAGAGGCCGATCCAGCGGCGCTTGAGATTCTTGAGATACAGCAGCCAACCCCCATAGGTTGGCTGCCGATCATGATCTCCATCGAGACAGCGGATGTGATACCTGATAGTAAGACAGCCAGTACCGGACCGCGTGCTGACATCCGTGCGCGAGAACGTTTTACAATCTCCGTACCGCCCAACTTTCCCTTCGTGTCCCCACAAATCTCAGTATCGCACGACCGGTTCGCGGGCTTGCCGCACGTACAATGGCGTCATGTTCTGTGCCTATATGTCTCGCCAACAACAGAGTGGCAGCCTTCAGATGGCATGTTCGGACTTCTTGACAGGTTACTCCTCTGGGTGGAGCGGGCGGCTGCGGGCACTCTCGATCCCGCAGGGGAGCCACTCCATCCGCCGGTCGCATACCAGTCGATGAATGCTGGCGTCGTCGTAGTCAAGGCGGATGCGCCTCCTATCCAGGATGCCGCTTGGATAGGCTTCGCTGTCCTGCAACAGGTGTCCGACACACGGGTGGACCTTGTCGGATGGTTAAGCTTGGATGGAGCCCGGTGGCTCCTCGCCGCTCCAACCACTGAGACGCTCGTTGCACTCACAGGAAGCAGCGTCCACACGGCGACCATGCGGCTTGCCCTGGCTATTCTCCTGACCAGGCCTACAGCCTTTGAGTTTCCTAATCAGGCGAGGGCACTTATCGACATGCTGAACGGACAGGGGATCGGCAAAGACTTGATGCTCGACGAGTTTGCCCTGGTCGCGGGCCTGAATCAGCGGCTAGCCGTATTACAGAAGGCGGAACTAGAGCAGGGTGTATATACGGTCATCGGCACGCCGATGCGTGGAATCGCTGGAGGCGATCGGAGGCACCATCTTGTTGTCTGGCGCCTGTCTGCCCTTGGGCAGCAAGTCGTAAATCTGCTCAATGCGGTGTTCTCTTATAATGATGAACTCGCCTCGATCGGCGAGCAGGCACGCAAGCTGCTTAGCCAGTGGCTGGATACGGCGGACTTGGATTGGGCGCGTGTGTATGATGTCCGTCCGGAAGTGATGACACGGCGAGATCGCGGCAGTCCCCTGGAAAGCGTGCAGGGACGGCGGGTGCTCCTCCTTGGATGCGGTGCGATTGGCGGCCACATAGCGGAGCATCTCGCGCGGGCTGGAGTCGGTCATATTATGCTCGTGGACAAAGGCCAGGTGTCGCCCGGAGTGCTCGTTCGCCAACCTTATAATGATACTGACATCGGCCTGTTTAAGGTAGCTGCGCTCGCGGACCGGTTGTACCGCATCAGACCTGACGTAGATGTCGTCACATGGGCAGGAGACATCCTGGGTACGGCTCTCGAAAATGGTGTCTGGCTGCTCGACGTGGACCTCATCATCGACGCCACGGCCAACCCTGCCGTCACAGCGTGGCTGGAGCGGTGGCGCAGTGGACAAGAGAACACCACGCCGATTGTGAGCTTTTTGCTCGGCCACACAGCATGCCGCGGCATCGCGACGATTTCACCCATGGGGTACAGCGGTGGCGGTGTGGATCTCTTGCGCAAGGTCAAATTGGCAACGCTTGCAGAGTCGAAACTCCGTGCCTTCGCAGAAGATTTCTTCCCCGACCCACCTCGCACCGATCATTTCCAGCCCGAGCCTGGCTGTTCCGAGGCGACGTTCGTCGGATCCGACGCCGAAGTCGCGGCGCTGACGGCCACGCTGTTGATACATGCACTTAAGGCATACTCGCGGACACCCGCTTCAGGCCCGTTGGGCAACGCTGTCCTCGTCGATCTCGGCATCGGCGATTCACCAGCGGCAACACACCGGCTCTCATGGTCAGCGGACATGGTCATCCAAGACGAGGCAACCGGGTTGCACGTACGACTGTCACCGTCCGCACTCTCGGAAATGCGGGCGGAATGTCGCTTGATGGCGCGTCGCCGCGGCCAGCAGGTCGAGACAGGGGGGCTTCTGTTCGGAGAGATCGACGATGCCAGTGGCGTCGTCTGGGTAACGCTGGCCTCGGGGCCCCCACCCGATAGTCGTGCGTCGAGGCAGGCATTCGTCTGTGGAGTCGAGGGTGTCGAGGAACAGGTCCGCTGGCAAGACAAAACAACCCGAGGAGCAGCGCGGTTTCTGGGCCTCTGGCACAGCCACCCAGGAGGAGTAGCGGCGCCAAGCGATATCGACGAGGAGGGGATGCACGAACTCCTGGTCCCGGTCGTGCATGCCCCTGGACGTGCCCTCTTACTAATCATCGGTGGCGCATCGGAACGCTGGATGGCATGGTTATATACACAGGCTAGGGAGGCCGCGGCTGCTCCTCAAATATATGCGCGTTTGTGCAGCCGTCCGCAGCGAATGAAAAGCACTACCACTAGTGCGAGCAAACGATATGCACGGGCCATGGTCTCTTCGAATAATAATGAGACACGGCGCTGGTCACCTTCTGGCAGCCGTAAGCAGTCGCATCGACGGCAATGGGAGTGGATTCGGAAGTGGATTCCGTGGAGGTGGTCTCGTGGAGCGTGATATCGGGCTAGCCCTCTCTGGCGGTGGTTCCCGAGCCGCTGCCTTTCACCTCGGATGTCTCCGTGCGCTGAACGATCGTGGTCTGCTGCCCCGTATGCGGGTCATCTCCGGCGTATCCGGCGGCGCACTACTTGCCGCACTCTACGCTTACGGCTCAGTCTCGTTCGACGAGTTCGATGCGATGGCGACGGAGTTCCTCAGGCGGGGACTGCAGTGGGCGATTGCCCGGCGCTTTCTGACGAGCTTGCGGGGTGTGCAAGCCGGGCTAAGCATGGTAAGTCTCCCGCTCAGCGGGGCAGTGACAGTGGCGAGGCATCTTGCCGAGGCATCTGGGCTCATTCATTCTACGACAGCCTCGCTGCGATACAGTCCCGCCGGATTGCGCCATGTGAACCGAACAACTGCATTCGTCGATGTCCTCGACGAGCAAGCGTTCAACGGCAGGACAATGCAGCAGGTGTCACACTCCGGTCTCGATGTGGTGCTCACGGCATGCGACCTTGGGACGAGTGGTGCCGTCCGGTTCGGAAGTCGCACAAGCGCATGCTCGCGGCTGGGCACTATCCTCGATGACGTGCGGGTCGCCTCCGCAGTCGCGGCATCAGCCGCTTATCCCGTGTTCCTTCCGGCGCTTGAGCAGCGTTACCGGTTACGCGATCGTTCAGGGAACGAGTTCGAGCAGGTGTTGCTGCTGACGGACGGTGGTGTCTATGACAATCTAGGATTGAGCGTCCTTGAGGTCGATCGGGACGAGCGCTTCACGCCCCATGTCTACAAGGTAGATTACATCGTCGCATGCGATGCTGGTCTCGGACAGCTAACACACGCTGCCCCACACTTCTGGCCGTCACGCATGAGCCGTGTCTTCAGGATCGTCCATGGTCGAGCACAGCATGGTGAGCGAGGTCGGCTCTATGCGGCGGTATCCAGCGGCAGGCTCTCTGGCTTTGTCTATGCCTACCTGGGCATGCGCGATGACCGCCTGCCAATGACGATCGCCGATTTAGTCCCGCGGGAAGTCGTGGCCAACTATCCGACAGACTTCCGAGCCATGTCCCGTGAGGCTTTGAATGCCCTCTCCACGCGCGGGGAACAGCTTGTACGAGCCCTCCTGCCTCACTATTGTTCTTCCCTGTACTAAGCGAGCAAGAGGCAGAGCACTTCGTTGAATGAAATCATTCGCAGTTCATTCGATGGGATAGAACCAATCTCATGCTAGTTAACAATTGTATAGTATCGTTAGTATCAGTTGAGTGAGCAAACGCTGAGTCGCTGGAAAGGAAGAGATGGTGCAGCACGTTGCAGTCTTCTTTGAGCGCAGTAGGGTTCCCGTAGCAAGTGGACAAAAACCAACGCTAAGGCTTCATATGCAATCCGACGTGTAGATTCAAACGTGGGTATAGCACCGATTTGCACAATTATGGACCATTTTCGCCCGAATATTCCTTTTCCCTATTTTTTCATCTCTTTCTGTTGCCCAGAAAGATACGTTGAAGCAGAAGAGGGAGGCAATAGTGTGCTCAACGATGCCAGATAATCGCGGAAGAGGTCGTGGATGAAGCGATACCCACCGCCGACCTTACGAAGCAGAATGTGCTGTGCTGCTTCGTCAAGGAACCGGACGTAATTCCAAGGAATAGCACCGCTCCTCCACAGAAGGAACCGGAGCAGCCAATGTCGCCACCATGCAAGCCCTCCTTTAAGGATTGCAACGAGAAATCCCCCCATTATCCCGATCAATAGACCCCCTCTCAACTTCTCTTCCATATCCAGGCCAGTCGTGGACTCACCACTAAGTATGGGAGCCAACAAGATTCCGAAGCCCCCGACTAATGCAATGATGCATCCACTAAGTAATCCTAATTTTAATCCATTGCTTATAGATCTTCGTATTCCTTGATTAGGTACAGCTAGATCTTTTTCAAGAAAAAGATCGCTAGAAAGTCCTTGAAAGAGACTTATGAGGAGCAAGTAACATACACCAACGCTCAACCCCAAACCAGATCCGAAGACTATTGCTCCTTTCACATCCTGGACCCATCGAGTTAATGCGTCACTTGGCCTATCTTCCCTAAGTCCATATTGTAGAAGCCCGATCGATCCGTACATCACCACATATGTTAGTGGGATAAAAAGCCCTATAGCAAAAGCATTAATCAAATATCTTTTACTTATAATATTATGTAATAACTTTTTCCATGACCATAGTATATTTTCAGCGGGAATGATAAGGAATGACATATCTTTCAAAAGGAAATGTATAAGCCCACCACTTAGTCCGTATATTAACAAAAGAGATAATCCCTGACTTAGCCCATTACTTATTGCATTAAACAAATTATCACCGAACAATGCGGTTTGTATACCAAAACTTAGCCCTACTATTCCTCCTGTTGATAAGCTATATCGCAATGTATCAATAGCAGTTGTATATAAACTTTTGGGCTGCATATCGTTCCTTTTGATTTGTGTGGTCAAATACGATCTCTTTCCTGTAGAAGACTGTTTAATTGAATGTAATAGCACAAGTAATATGCAACAGATGCTAATAGTGGCCCCATAGCTAAAAGACACCAGAAAAGTTCCACCATCCAAACTACCTGCTAGGAATGTAATCAAACCACATCCTAGCCCTATAAGAAGTGTGGTAAAGGTATTAAGTACGCGGTAAAAACTTGGGAGATGTTTGCCTAAGGACATGGCAGATCGCTTGCCACTGAGCAACCCTCCGATAAAACCTCCAGGAGTTATGCAAATCAGCAGTCGCTCAAAGCTAATAAACGGAGCCTGAGAAAAGAATAGCTGAACCATGAGGGTTGCCAATATGCCAATCATTATGCCTGGAAACAGCACCCCTATCCATACATATAACCATTCTTGCCATCCTGTTTTAAGCCAATATGGCTGCAATCGTTCCAAATACAATGAACTCTGACTGTGCGACTGCATTTGGTTAGCGAGTTCCACTAGCCACCATTGCATTTGCTGTGGAGGGTAAGTACATCGTTTTCCATGTTGGTAAAGCATACGACGCAAATAACTGGCGAAAATCTGCTGCTGTTGAACTGCGGCTATGCCTCCTTGCGGAAGATCCTTGAAGGCCTTGCCGCGATAAGCCAACGTCACCACGCTCAGCATCAGTGGTGAGGTCAATAAGTCCAGTAAGACTGTATTGGTCTGTAATACCCGCCGCACGGCAAAGAGCGGTCTACCCGCAGCTTTCAGGTAGCTAATCACCTGCCCAGACTGAAGTGGTTGGATCAGGACTGCACTTTGCAAGATCAGTCGTTGTGCTTGTGCAAGATACTCTTCTCTCCGAGAGCAGACGATCAGCGGATGCAATTGGTTCACCTGATAGGTATTAATCTCCTCAATGCAGGTAGAACGAGCTTCTTGCGCCACTTCATCCAGTCCATCCAGCAAAAGCAGCAGGTGGCCTTCCTTCAGCCAACGTGCTCCCAGGCGGCGTGGAATGAGATAGCGTACCTCCAATTCCACGGCAGCCCACTCCTGCAAAGGAAGTCGCTTGGTTGCCCAGGAAGAGAGGGTGAGAATCACCGGAAGCGGATGGGTGTCGTCCTTCTTTGCGCGTATGACGAGTGTTTGTGCAAGCTCATAGAGCAGCGTCGTCTTGCCCGCGCCTGGTTCCCCCAGGATTAGTAAGCCCCTGCCTGTCTGATCAAAGATTTCGATGATCGGTGTGCCTGTGGGAAAGAGACGTTCCAACTGATCTGGATGCCAGGAGACAAGGCGCATAGGATGCGTCAGGTCGAAGCGCTCTTGCAGGCCAAGGGCAATGCGGTCAACGCCCTGTAACGAGGCCTCCAACTCGTCGGTATAGGCTTTCTGTAGGGCACGAAGGACGCTCTGACGGCTGGATGCATCTGCAGAGAGCACAGCAGAAGAAATGGCAGCCGACGGATGACGGCCCCACCAGGCAAAGGCTGTTTGTCCAAGCAAGAGGACCACGCCACCACCATAGACCGATGGATGCTCGATGAGCCATCCCAGGGGCGTCCCGTGTGGATCAAAACCGTTCGTGATGAGCCACGTTGTGCCCAAGTTGATGAGCACACCAACAATCACTGTCCCCCAAATAAATCCTTGTTGTTGCGACAGCCAGCCTGCAACGCGTTTCCTGCGTGATGGCTGCTCTGACCTGATTGGCGTATCTGGCATGCCCAATCCTCCAATGATGTACTATCTACTATGAAGAACGTGCTATCTCTACAAAGGTACAAGAATGAGGTCGCGAACAGGACAGACAGATGAAATTGGCCCAAATTTCGTGAATTGTTGCCATACCCCAGGTAGGAATTGCGGATAACTCGCGTTATCCGCGCTGAAACCAGGCGTTTATTGCTGATAATGCGCATTTTGGCACCCAGAAACGAACTGCTTCGGGTGCTGATAATACGAAAGGCAAAAACGCATGTCTTCTTTCACGACTGTACCAGAGGCACTGGCTGCCTATGAACACGGGCTGGCACGACAGCCCTTGGCCAACCATACCCGACGGACCTATTTGATCCAGGTCCGTCGGTATTGCACCTATCTCTCGATGCTCCACTGGGAGTATGGTCATCCACTTCAGGAACCACATGCACGTGATTATGCCGTGCGTGACTACAAAACCGCCCTCAAGACGGTCCACCACGCGAAGCCCAGTACCGTCAATCTTGCCCTGGCTGCCATCGATCATTTCTACCGCTTTCTTGAACTGCCTCCTCCTCAGGTCACACGCGAAGATCTCCCGACGCTTGCTCCCCGTGCCTTAGAGCCGTCAGAGCAGAAGCGATTCCTGCGAG
>WNGK01012343.1_pt1 | contig 11900 bp, 11 predicted proteins | sample 5400601 | NCBI WGS metagenome assembly WNGK01 (sample SAMN13153376, study PRJNA577476) | soil metagenome | isolation source: 60 cm soil or saprolite under Garry oak tree replicate 1 | place: USA:California | collected 2016-06-15
GACGACGCGCTCGAGGTGGTGCGCGTGGACATCGACCCCCTCGAGATCAATCGCGTGCGCCGGCCGACGGTTGGGATCGTCGGCGATGCGCGGCTGACCGCGGCGGCTCTCAATGCCGCGCTCGCGAGCATGCCGCGCAGGCCCTCGCGCGAAGCCGATATCTCCGCGATCAAGAAGGCGACGGCGGAACACCTGGCGCAGCTTTCTCCGCAGGTGGAGTTCGCCGCCGCCCTTCGCGAGGCGATCCCGGAGGACGGCTTCTACGTCGACGAGCTGACCCAGGTCGCTTACGTCGGCCGCGTGACCATGCCCTTCTCGCGCCCGCGCAGCTTTATCGATTCGGGCTATCAGGGCACGCTCGGGTACGGCTTTCCGACCGCGCTCGGCGTCAAGGTGGCTTTCCCGGAGAGGCCCGTCATCTCCGTCGCCGGCGACGGCGGCTTCATGTATGCGATGCCCGAGCTCGCGACCGCGGTGCTGCACGGGATCGCGGTGGTCGTGGTGGTCTTCACCGACAACGCCTTCGGCAATGTGAAGCGCATCCAGCGCATCGACTTCGGCGGCAGGGTGATCGCGAGCGAGCTGCACAATCCCGATTTCGCGAAGCTCGCGACTCTCTTCGGCGCAACCGGCGCCCGCGCCACAACGCCCGCAGACCTCACAGCGGAGATCCGCGCGGCCCTCAAGCGCCCGGGCCCGACCCTAATTGAGGTGCCGGTCGCCGAGATGCCCGATCCTTGGAAGCTCATTCACATGGGTCGCTCACGCCCCAAGGGCTGACGCGGCATCAGGAGAGGCAGAGCGCAATCCGGCGGCCCGGGCACCGGATCCGTGTCTCGGCTATTCCTCGACGACGATGGCGGCATCCATATCCTCATGCCCATCGCCGCAGAAAATGTCGCAGTGGAAGAGAAAACGCCCGACTTTCTCCGGCGTGAACTTCACATGCGTGGTATCGCCCGGGACGATCTGAGCTCTCAGGCCGAGCCCCGGCACATCGAACCCATGCAGCCGGTCGAGGGTGGTGAGCTCGAGATCGACCGGCACGCCTCTTTTGACCTTGATCTCCTCCGGTGTGAAGTTGAACCGCTGGGCCAAGATCTCGACGGTCTGCACGGGCGCGGCCTTTGGCGAAACTTCGGCGGTCACGCAGCCGGCGACGGCCAGTGCCGCCGCCGACAGCGCGACCACGCAACGCTTCTCCAGAGCCTCCATCAGCTCATGCTCTTCCCGAGCGGATGCTCTTCTACGGCGACCGTCATCTTCTTGGTCTCGGAGTCCACGCGGCGCCAGCCCAGACCCTTGAATGGCTGCGCGGGATCCCAGGCGACCGGCCCCTTCTTCGGCACCGAGTGCGCAACGGGCAACGGCCACATCAGCCCCATCGCGGCGTGGTGGGCGATGTGCCCGGTCATCTGGTGATGCTCCTGATGGATGTGGCCATAGAACACCACCACGTGCTCATAAGGCATCAGCATGTCGATCGCCTGTTGGCCGTCGCGCGTGTTCCAGTCCCAGTCGGCGGCGAGATCGAACAGCGGCCTATGGGTGAGCACGACGATTGGCTGCTTCTTGTCGAGCTGAGCCAGGTCTGACTTGAGCCAGTTCAGCTGCGCCTCGCCGAGCGACGCATTCGGGTCGGAGACGTTGTCGAGGGCAATGAAATGCACGCCCTTGTGATCGAATGTATAGTGCGTCTCGCCGAAGAACTCCTTGAACGCGGCGCCGTTGTCCGAGCTCGCGTCGTGCTCGCCCGGCATGTAGCGGATCGTCTTCACCTTCAGCGCCTTGATGATGTCCTTGACCTCGGCCATCCGCTTGCGGCGCTCCTGGGCGTCGTCGGTGGTCTGGGTGAGGTCGCCCGTGAAGACGACGAAATCCGGCTGCTGCTTGAGGGAGTTCACCTCGGCGATAGCCTTGGGGAGCGAGTTCTTGGCCTCGGGGTTCACGGCGTCGCTCTTGAAGCCCCAATGGCTGTCTGAGAGCTGGACGAAATAGAAGTCCTGCGCGGCCTCGCGGCCGGCCGCCCAGGCGCGGCCCCCCTCGGTATGGGCGAATAGACCGGAGGCAAAGGCAACGCCGCCAAGCCCGGCTAGCCGATTGAAATTGCGTCGATTGATGCGCGTGTTCATGAGGGCCTCATCCCGATCGTTGGAGTGGGTGTCGGGGCATAGACCTGGCGGTCGCGCGGCTTATTCCCGGCGCCCACAACACGAGCGGATCGATTGAGTTGCGCGTCGGACCGGCGCACTGTCGCGGGATCGTCGGGAATAGACCCGCCGCCTCCGGAGTCTCAAGGCCGGAGCAGGAAACCGTCGGATTCCAGCCGTGGACCCTGAGATCAAATCGCGCCGCTTCGAGCAGACGATCATGCCGCATTTGGATGCCGCCTATAACCTGGCGCGCTGGCTGACGCGCAACGACAGCGACGCCCAAGACGTCGTGCAGGACGCCTACCTCCGCGCCTTCAAATATTTCGACAGCTTCCAGGGCGAGAGCCCATCGGCGTGGATGCTGGCCATCGTGCGGAACACCTGCTTCACCTGGATGCGGCGGAACCGGCCGAGCGAAGAAGTGGTGGGCAGTGAGCTCGTCGACGAGGAAGGCGCGAGCGAGGCCGAGCCGCTCCTCGGCGGCGGCAGCCGCGCGCTTGCGACCGACCCCGAGACGCTGCTCATCGAGGGCCGCGACCGCACGCAGGTCAACGAGCTCGTAGCTAAGCTGCCGGCCGAGTTCCGCGAGGTGATCGTGCTCCGGGAGATCGAGGACTTGTCCTATCGCGAGATCGCCGACGTCGTCGGCATTCCCATCGGTACCGTCATGTCTCGACTGTCGCGCGCGCGCAAGCTGCTGCACGACGCCTGGTACCGACAGCAATCGAAAGTGTGAGCGCCATGGACTGCATGCACATCCGAAGTCTCGTCAGCCCCTATATCGACGGCGAGTTGGCCGCGGAGAAAGCGGCCGAGGTCGAGCGTCATCTGGAAGGCTGCGAAGCCTGCCGGGCTTTGGTCGAGGGCGAACGTCGCGTGAGCGTCGCCGTGCGCCATCACGGCGAGCGCTTCCGCGCCCCCGCGCATTTGAAGGCGCGGGTGCTCAGCGAGGTCGAGCGCCGGTCGCGGCGCTCCGGGTGGTCGGACTTGCGCATGCTCGGGAGCGGCTGGAACCCGGTGGCGCTCGCGGCCTCCTTGCTGCTGACGGTGATGGTAAGCTCGGGTGCTACCATCGCTTATCTCAAGGGTAATGCGGAAGAGAACAGGGCGCCGTTGGTGCAGGAAGTCGTCTCGGGCCAGATCCGCTCCTTGATGGCGGACCACCTGACCGACGTCGTCTCCTCCGACCAGCACACGGTGAAACCGTGGTTCAATGGCAAGTTGGACTTCTCGCCGCCGGTGGTCGACCTCACCACTGAAGGCTTCCCGCTGGTCGGCGGGCGGCTCGACTATCTCGACAAGCGCCAGGTGGCGGCGCTGGTCTATCGGCATCGCCAGCACGTTATCAACCTTTTCATCTGGCCGGAGGGCGGCGATGAGGCGCCGCGTGCTGGATCCCAACAGGGCTACAACCTGCTCTACTTCAAGCACGGCGGCATGGAGTATTGGGCCGTCTCAGACCTCAATCCGGCGGAGCTAAAGGATTTCGTCGCCCACCTGAAGGCAGCGGTGGAGACGCCCGCTTAGAGGTGACAGCGGGCGTACCGGTTCCTACTATCCACAGCTCCCCTCAGGGAATAGGAGCCGCCATGACGACGCTGACGGACAGGGATCTCGCCGCGCTCGCCGAATTCGATACGCCGACCATCTGCAACGCGCTCGAGCTGGTGGCGCCGGACCGCCGTGCTCTGGGCTTCAATCGTCGGCCGCTGGTGTGTCCGTTCCCGACCATGAAACCAATCGTCGCCTACGCCCGTACGGCCACCATCCGCTCGCGTGAGCCGCAGCAGCGTGCCGCCGCCGATGCACGGGCGCTGCGCCTCGCCTACTACGAGTACATTGGAAAGGCGCCGGTCCCCAGCTTGGCCGTCATCCAGGATATCGACGGACCCGATGCGGGGTTCGGCGCTTTTTGGGGCGAGGTGCAGACCAACGTGCATAAGGCGCTCGGGTGTGTCGGCACCATCACCGATGGCTCCGTGCGCGATATCGACCAGATGGCACCGGCTTTCTTTGTGCTGGCAGGCTCGATCATGCCCTCGCACGCCCATGTGCACCTGGTGGAGTTCGGCGGCGCGGTGAGCGTCGCCGGCATGATGGTGTCCAGCAATGACTTGATCCACGCCGACCGGCACGGCGCGGTGGTGGTCCCTCACGCTGTTGTGACCCGCATCCCCGAGGCCGCGACGCTCATCGCGCGGCGCGAGAAAGTGCTCCTGGATGCCGCCAAACAGCCGGGTTTCGGCATGGCGCAGCTGCGCGACGCCTTCGCGCGGATGGACGATATTCATTGATTTTCTGGAAGGTTCGGGCCGCCCGAATCAAATCGAGGGGCGGCTTGTCAGGGTTCGGGTGCCCCGGTATGTTTCCAAAGAACTCGCGGATATCGGGGCTCGGCTCAAGCCGTCCGGTGCCCAAATCATGAGCAACGGAGGAGCTCCGAGCGACGACAAGAAGCCTGCAAGAACAACGCTCGGAACCGAGCCCGCGCAACAACGCGCATCAACAGACATAGGGAGGCAAAGCCATGACGAACTCAAGAGTGACGCGGCGTCGTTTCTTGAAGACGACAGCGGCAGCGGCGACCGCGACTATTGCGGCGCCCTACATGCGGACGGCGTATTCCGCGGGGAAGCTCAACATGGGCTGCTGGGATCACTGGGTCCCCGGCGCCAATGACACGCTGAGCGCCATCGTCCAGGAATGGGCCGACAAAAACCACGTCGAGGTACACATCGACTACATCACCTCGGTCGGCGACAAGGACCTGCTCACCGCGAGCGCCGAAGCGCAGGCGAAAACCGGTCACGACATCATGCAGCACCGTGCCTGGCAGCCAACGGTGCACCGGGCCGTGCTCGAGCCGATGGACGACGTGATCAACGGTTTGGTCAAGGATCATGGACCAATCGCGCCGGTCACCGAGTATCTCGCCAAGCATGACGGCAAATGGGTGGCGGTACCCACCATCGTCGGGAGCCAGGTGAAGCCCGCCTGCTCGCGCCTCGACCTCTACAAGCAGCACTGCGACCTCGACCTCACGAAGATCTTCCCGGGACCCGGCACGCCCCGCGATCAGGCGTTGGTCGACACCTGGACGTGGGATCTCTACCTGAAGACGGCCGAGCCGCTCTTCAAAGCGGGCTTCCCCATCGGCTTGCCCATGGGCCAGACCAGCGACGCCATCGATCTCGTGGGCGCGGTGTTCCACTCGTTCGGCTCCGTGTTCGTCGACGAGAAGGACAACATCAAGGTCGACTCTCCGGAGACGCGACAGGCGCTCGAGTACATGGTCAAGCTCATGCAGTGGAACGCGCCCGATGCCTATGCATGGGATGACGCCGGCAATAATCGCTGGCTGATCTCGGGCAAGGGTTCGAGCATCTTCAATCCGCCGAGCGCGTGGTCGGTCGCCAAGCGCGACAACACCAAAGTGGCGGAGCAATGCTGGACCCACGACGTGCCCAAGGGCCCGAAGGGACGGTTCGCGCCGTACCTGCCATTCTTCTACGGCGTGTGGAGCTTCGGCAGCAATAAGACGGCGGCCAAGGAGCTCACACATCACATCGTCGACAAGCCGCAGGCGAAGCGGCTGGTCGCGGCCTCGATCGGCTACGATCTGCCGGCCTTCAAGAGCTACTACGACTTCGACACCTGGGAGAAGGTCGAGCCGCCGCTCGGCACCGTCTACAACTACCCGCCGCGCGGCGACGAGCAGAGCAGAATGACCGGCGCACCGGCCCGGCCGGACGTCGCGGCTCAGATCTACAATCAGTCGATCCACACCGTCATGGTCGCCAAAGTGGCCCAGGGCAAGGAGAAGATCGACGATGTCATCAAATGGGCGGCGAGCGAGTGCGAGGGCTACATCCGCACCTGAGTCGCTTAGTCCGTTGACTTGCGTGCAGGGAACCGAGGCGGCGCTGGGTGCTTAGGCATCCAAGCGCCGCATCGCGCAACTGGGCGAAAACGGGAGCGCAGACGCCATGGTAGATACGACACCCCGTGGACTCGCAGCCACCGCAACGATGAACCGGAAACCAGCCCGTCAGGCCGGGAGCGCCAGTCTCCGTGTCCTCGCACGCCGGCGCTCGACAACAGCCTTTCTCTTTGCCTTGCCGCTGCTCGTCGTTGTCGGCGGGCTCATCGTCTATCCCGGTCTCTACGCGATCTACCTGTCGATGCTGAACAAGGCGCAGACCAAGTTCATCTGGTTCGGCAATTACGCATTCCTGTTCACGCGCGACAGCTTCTGGATGGTAGTGCGGCAGTCCGTGCTGTTCGCGGTCACCGCGGTCTTCTTCAAGGCATTGATCGGCGTCATCACGGCCCACCTCGTGAACAACCTGCCCGCCAAGGGTCAGCGCAAATGGCGCGGCATGCTGCTGGTGCCCTGGGTTATTCCGCTCTCGCTCAGCACACTGGGCTGGTGGTGGATGTTCGATCCCACCTATAGCGCCTTCAACTGGGCGTTTGCGCAGTTGGGCGGTCCCCATATCCACTGGCTCAGCGAGCCCGCTTGGGCGCGCTTCTGCGCGATACTCGTGAACGTATGGTACGGCTCGCCTTTCTTTCTGATCATGTACTTGGCCGCGCTCAAGTCGGTTCCGGGTGAGCTCTATGAGGCGGCTTCGATCGACGGCGCCAGCGCCTGGCAGAAGCTGATCCACGTCACGCTCCCGATGATGCGCAACATCATCTCGATCACAGTGCTCTTCTCGCTCATCGTCACTTTCGCGAACTACGACATCGTCCGCGTGCTCACCGCGGGCGGCCCGCGCGACACCACGCATGTGTTCGCGACCTGGGCGTTCCTGCTCGGCATTCAATCGGGTGACATACCGCTGGGCGCCTCGGTATCGCTGTTCATGCTGCCGATCCTCGCGGTCTCCGCCGTCTTCATCCTGCGCGGCGTACGCAGGCGCGGGAGGGAAATCTGATGACCGCCGCAGCGATCGGCGCCGACGCTCCGCGGCGCGTGTTTTCCGGGAGCATCAAGCGGAGCCGGCGTTGGGCTCTGATCACCTCATATTTCTTTTTAATCTTGTTCTCGATCTTCTTCCTGGTACCGCCCTACTATCAACTTGCTACCGCCACCAAGACCAGCGAGCAGATCTCCAATCAGGACACGAATCCGTGGCTCCCCGCGCTGAGCGCTGGCCAAGCAGGATTGAACCCCGGTGGCGCCAATGCCGGCAAGGCGGACTTGGCAAAGATAAAGAAGGATTCATGGTTGCCCGCGGCGGTGCAGGGCATCATGGCCAACGTCTACCAACTCATGAACGATACGGATTTCCCGATTTATTTCAAGAATACCGCGATCGTTACGGTGTGCGTCGTCGTCATCACGATGCTGATCGCCGTGCCTGCGGCGTTCTCGCTGGGACGAATGAGGTTCTGGGGCTCCGGAGTCCTCGCGACCGGCGTGTTCCTCACGTATCTCGTGCCGGATTCGCTGCTGTTCATCCCGCTGTTCAAGGTCGTGGGTGGCCTCGGGCTCCTCAATTCCTATTGGGCCCTCGTGCTGGTTTACCCCACGCTGACAGTGCCGTTCTGCACCTGGATCATGATCGGCTATTTCCAAAGCATTCCGAAGGAGCTCGATGAAGCCGCGCTGATCGACGGCGCCAACTATATCCAGATGCTCTTCAAGATCTTCATCCCCGTGGCGCTGCCGGGATTGATCGCCGCGACCATCTTCGCCTTCACGGTCTCTTGGGCCGCGTTCGTCTATCCCATGGCCTTCATCTATAGCTCGGATCAGCTCGTGCTGACTGCCGGCACAATCACCAGCCTGGTGAAAGCTGACGTCTATCAATGGGGCATGATCATGACGGCGGCGCTAATCGCGGCGGCACCGCCACTGGTGATCTACGCCTTCCTCATGGACTACTACATCGCAGGCCTGACCGCAGGCGCAACAAAAGGCTGAAACCAGGGAGACTTCGAGTATGGCTAACGTCGCTCTGCGCAAGGTCGTCAAGAAATACGATCGCACCGAGGCGGTGCGCGGCATCGATCTCGATATCGCCGACAAGGAATTCATCGTGCTGGTGGGGCCATCGGGCTGCGGCAAGAGCACGACCTTGCGCATGATCGCCGGGCTCGAGGAGGTGACCGACGGCGAAATCCTGATCGGCGGCGACCTCGTCAACGACGTACCGCCCAAGGACCGGGACATTGCGATGGTGTTCCAGAACTACGCGCTCTATCCGCACATGACCGTCTACGAGAACATGTCGTTCGGGCTCAGGCTCAAGAAGTTCCCGAAGGCCGAGATCAAGTCCCGGGTCGACCACGCCGCGCGCATCCTCGGCATCACCGAGCTGCTGGAGCGGCGGCCGCGCCAGCTCTCGGGCGGTCAGCGCCAGCGCGTCGCCATGGGCCGCGCCATCGTGCGCAATCCCAGGGTGTTCCTATTCGACGAGCCGCTTTCCAATCTCGATGCCAAGCTGCGCGTACAGATGCGCACCGAGATCAAGAAAGTGCATCAGACCGTGAAGACCACTACTGTCTACGTGACCCACGATCAGATCGAGGCGATGCACACTCCCCGGACCAAATTCGTCGCGGGCTTCATCGGCTCGCCCGCCATGAACTTCCTTAATTGCCAGTTGGCGGAGGCGGGGGGCGGTGGGTTGAGCACGCGGCTCGGCAACGGCCTCACCTTCAAGGTGCCGGCCGACCGCACCCAGCGCTACAAGCCATATGTCGGACGCGAGCTCATGTTCGGCCTCAGGCCCGAGCACATCACCGAGCGGCGCGGCGATTTGCGCCTGGACCACCAGGAGTTCGACGTGACCCTCGATGTCGTCGAGCCGATGGGCATGGAGACCATGGTCTATTTCATGGTCGACGGTGTCGAAGTGTGCGGCCGGGTCAATCCGGCCTCGGCGGGAGCGCCGGGACAACCGATGCGCCTGGTGGCCGAGCTCGGCAACATGCACCTGATCGATCCGCAGACGGATGCGGTGATCTGACCGGCATCCCTCTCCGCGCAGAGTTCTTTTCATGTTGATCAACGCAGACGCTCTCGAGCGCCTGGTGGCGGCGATTTTCGTCGCCGAGGGCTGCTCCGAGGTGGAGGCAAAAGCAATCGGCCGGCACCTCGTGAGCTCGAACCTCGCGGGTCACGACAGCCACGGCGTGATCCGGGTGCCGCGCTACGTCACGGGCCTGCGTGAGGGCCGGGTCGTCAAGGGCCAGACGGTTGAGGTCGTGAGCGAGAGCGGTGCCATGGCCGTGCTCGACGGTGGCTACGGCTTCGGCCAATGGATCGGTGAGCAGGCAGTTGCGTTCGGAACGAGCAAAGCCAGAGAGAGCGGCACGGCAATCGTGGCGCTCCGAAACTCCGGGCATCTCGGCCGCATCGGCGGCTGGGCCGAGATCGCGGCCGAGGCGGGCTTCGTCTCCGTGCATTTCGTGAACGTGGCCGGGAGCCTGCTGGTGGCCCCGTTCGGCGGGGTGGATCGCCGCATGTCGACCGCGCCCTTCGTCGTGGGCGTGCCGAGGCCAGGGCAGCCGCCCATAATCCTCGATTTCGCGACCTCACTGGTGGCGGAGGGCAAGGTTCTGGTGGCCTCCAATGGCGGCAAGGAGTTGCCGCCGGGCGCCCTAATCGAGCCCGACGGCCGGCTCTCGACCGACCCGCAGACGCTCTATGGGTCCATCACCGGCCCCGGCCAGCGCATTCCCGCCCACGGCAAGGGCGCGATCCGCGCCATGGGTGATCACAAGGGCTCCGGCCTAGCCTTCATGTGCGAGATCCTCGCAGGCGCGCTGACCGGTGGCGGGTGCGCGGGGCCCGACGAGCGCGCCCGTATCACCAACGGCATGCTCTCGATCTACATGTCTCCCACCGCTTTCGGGTCTGACGCAGCTTTTGCCGACGAGACCCGACGCTATGTCGAGTTCTTCAAGAGCTCGCGGCCCGACCGTCCCGGCGGTGAGGTCCTGACGCCAGGGGAGCTCGAGCTGCGCTACCGCGCCAAGCGCCTCAAGAAGGGCATACCACTCGAGGCCGAGACTTGGGAGGCGCTGCGCGGCGCCGCGCGCAATTCCAGCCTCGACGAGCATTGGGTCGCGGACATGGTTTCATAGTATTCGACGACTGGCCGCGCCTATCTCGCCGCGAGGTCTCCAGCCTTCTTCACCGGCAGGTCGGAAATCTCCGTCACCAATTTCTGCACCATCGCGTCGGCGAAGGAGCCGAAGTCGTCGATCTGCAGCACGAAGGAGCCGGGTCCGCCGATGACGTTCTCGCGGTAGTAGGCCGGCAGACCCCCGGGCGGCTGGGTATGCGCGATGAAGCCAAAGTTCGGGTTGAGATTGATGATGGCGAGGCCGTTGACGACGATCCCCTTCGCGACCGCGTCATCTCTCGCATCGCTGATCGGACGGCCGGAATTGTTGGTGCCGTCGCCCGCGACGTCGATGACGCGCCGCGGGCTGCTCATGCCCGAAACCTCGAAGCGCCTCACCGCGAAATCGAGGCCATCGCTGATTGAAGTATGCCCCACGAATGAACGCGGTGCCGCGCGGATCTGAGCGGCCACCACCGCGGCACCCTCGCCGTCGCGGATCACGGACCAGTCGACCACCACCTTCTGCTCGCTGACGCTCGACCACTCGATGAACGTCACCGCGATTGCGCCGGTCGGGCCCGACCGGATGGCGCTCAAGACCTGCGGATTTTCGAGCGCCGAGGCGTAGCCCTCGCGCTGCAGTTTAAATTCCTCGTTGTCGATGCTGCGGGACACGTCGGAGGTGAGGATGAGCTGGAGATCGACGTTTTCGGCCTCGGCACCGCCCGCTCCGCCGAGCAGGAGTGCCGCACAGAACAAGCCGAGAAACGTGCTGCGCATTAGCCAACTCCCTTTAGAAAGGTCCGGTCCTCCCGGCGCGAAGCACGGGCGTCACGCCTGAGCCACCGGCCGGTGACCCCACTCACTCGCGCCGGGATAGACTTTGACTTCCCAGCTCCGATCGTCGATCTCGCGGGCACCCCAACCCACCTCGAAACAGAAGCCGGATGGCGTATAGCCGTAGAACGATACCATCCGGTCGTTCTGATGCCGACCGATGGTCCTCTGCAGCGGCACGCCCAGCTCCTGGCAGCGGTCGAAGGCCGCGCCGACATCGTCGATGGAGTTCACCTCGAGCATGACGTGGTGCAGCCGCTTGGGGATTGGCAGCTCCGCGAACGCGAGTGAATGATGGCGTGGATTGACGTGCAGGAACACCGCGTGCAGCGGATGACCGCTGACCTCGGCGTCGACATAGTCAGTGAGCATGAAGCCCAGCACCTCGCGATAGAAGCGCTCGGTCTCGGCACTGCTGCGCGCATTGACGAGCACATGGCCCATGCCCTGACTGCCCGTGCGGAAGCCGGAGCGCATCCGCTCGGAGACAAAAGGATCCAAAGCCAGCGCCGCTTCGTAAGCCAACTCTACGCGGATGTCATTGGGGTCCTCGAACCAGTGTAGGCCCTGGACGCCGCGCACCGCGGACTCCTCGGCCGTGCCGGAATGGACCGATACCCCTGCCCGACCTAGTCGCCTTGCCACGGCATCGAGCGCCGCCGGATTGGCCAGTTCCCATCCGATGTAGGCGACGTCGTCCCTGCGCCCTTCGTGGAGCAGGAAGCGATGCGCATGCCCATCCATTCGCAGCGGCAGGGCGCCATCTGACCTTGGCGAGCCAATCGCAAGGCCGAGCACCTCGCACGCGAACCGACGCCACGCGCCG
>WNGK01006942.1_pt1 | contig 11898 bp, 10 predicted proteins | sample 5400601 | NCBI WGS metagenome assembly WNGK01 (sample SAMN13153376, study PRJNA577476) | soil metagenome | isolation source: 60 cm soil or saprolite under Garry oak tree replicate 1 | place: USA:California | collected 2016-06-15
ACATAGCCGCCCGCTGAAAGAATCGCCACAAACCTTCCAAAAATGTTCACTGCAACTCCCCCGGAGCGCCGCTCCATGCTCTTCGCCGGGACCCGCCCGTACGGAAACATTCCGCGGTCTGTTTTGAAATCGGCCCCATATTACACGCGCCGGTGGGACCGATACCAGAGAAATCGAAAAAATGTGGAAGGCGCCTGGAAAAGGGATTTTTCTGTTGAATTGGAGAGCAAAGGTCGTTTGTGGCGTGTGGGGGTGATTCCGGGCTCAGCGGGTCGCTTTGAACTCAAATCTACTGCGGGCTTGGGCGCGGAATAATCGCACCAGGTCCAGTGCAAATCTCCAGGGCAGGGGAAAATTAGTCCGCTGCCGCTAGTCCGACGTTTGGCGACACGGTCGCGGCACCCGCTTCGCGCACGGCCCATCCCGCCAGCAGCAGGCTGGGCGCCTTCATTGGAGGTGCATCGCCTAAAGCGTCGAGTGTGGTTGAGAGCACTTCCTGGTCCGGTTGACCGGCGCGCGAAACCAACACACAGGGTAGTTCGGCGGGCAGGCCCTCGGAGCGCCACTGCGAGGCCAGCAAGGTGAGATCGCGGCCGGGCATATAGACCACTCGCGTTGCGTCTTCGAGCGCGGGAAGCGCCGCGTCGTTGTGCGACTGAGCGTGGTGGCCTGTGGATAAGATCACGCTCGATGCCGTGTGCCGGTCGGTGAGCGAAGCACGAATGGCTGCCGCGGCTGCGAGTGCCGAAGTGATCCCCGGGACGACCTCAAATGCTACGCCTGCGTCGCGCAGGGCATTTATCTCCTCGGCTGCGCGCCCGAAGATGAGCGGGTCGCCGCTCTTGAGCCGCACCACACTGCGCCCAGCCTGCGAGTGCTCCACCATCAGCGCATTGATCTCCTGCTGCGTAATGCTCTTTATCCCGCAGCGCTTGCCGACGTTGACGATCTCGGCGCGTGGGGCTAGGTCAAGAATGGCCTGCGGCACCAGGTCATCGTGCAGAACCACCTCGGCCGACTGAATCAAACGCAGCGCTTTCACGGTAAGGAGGTCCGGATCGCCCGGCCCGGCACCGATGAGATACACCTTGCCTTTTGTACTCGAGCCCGACTCACGCTTCGCAATGTGATCGACCTTGATCGAGTCGGAACCGAACGGTCTGCGGGCCATCAATCGCGAGGGGCATGTCTCCGATTCGCAAACCGCGCGCTGGGCCAGCTGATGCAGCAGCGCCTTGCGCTCTTCCCCCCGCGGATGGATCTCCAGCACCTCGCGCCGTAGTTCTCCCAGGTTGCTCAACCACTCGCCGAGATCGTCGGGCAGTTGCGCATCAATTTCACGGCGCAGTCGTTGCGCCATCGCTGGACTCTCGCCCGCAGTCGAGATAGCAATCTGCAGATCACCACGGCTCACAACCGATCCGAAGAAGAAATCGCAGTTGGGAATGTCGTCGACGCTGTTGCAGACGATGCCACGCTCCACGCAACCGCGATACACCGCAGTGTTCACCTCCGGCACATCCGTCGCGGCGATCACGATGAAGTTGCCGTCGAGGTCAGCGGGCTCAAACGGGCGCTGGATCCACTCGAGTGTGCCGTCGGCGGCCAGCGCCCGTATCTCCGGCCGCGCCTGGGGAGCGATCACGCGCAGCCGCAGGCCGGTCTTGAGCAGGCTGCCAACCTTGTCCAGCGCGACCGTTCCAGCGCCTACGAGCAGTCCTCGCCGTCCGTCAAGCTTCAAGAAAATTGGCAGCAAGCTCATCCTGTCTCCTGTTCAGATTGCCTGGCTTATTCCGCCACTCCGTGCGGCACGCGGCCGGTGGGCAGATCGCGCTCGACCGGCGTTACCGGCTCGCCCGCGAGGAAGGACCGCAGCTCATCATTCGAATGCCTTGCGAACCAAGCCCGCAGGTTTTCCCGCTGCGTGCGGCTGCCAAGGTACTCGCGGAGAAGCCGCTCGATTGAGTCCGGCACCTGAGTCGACGCACAGCGGTAGCCCACTGGACGACCGAAGCCTGCGTGCTCGCCCACCGCGCCGCCAAGGCAGAAGTAGTACGCGTCGGTCAGCTTCCCTTCGTACTTGATCTTCTTGCCTTCCATGCCGATGTCGGCGATCCAGTGCTGGCCGCAGCTGTTGGGGCAGCCGGTCACGTGCAGGCGCAACTCCTGGTCGAACTGAGGCAGGCGCTCTTCCATCTCCTCGACGACCCAGCGCGCGAATCCCTTGGTTTCGGTGATGGCCAGCTTGCAGAACTCGGTACCCGTGCAGGCGACGGCGCCGCGCCAGAAGACTGAGCCTTCGACATGCAGCCCGATCTGGCCCAGTTCACGCGCCAGCTCGGCAGCCCTGGCGTTGGGAATGTCAATGAAGATCAGGTTCTGCGAGACCGTGGCGCGGAGGCTGCCGCTGCCGAAGCGCTCGGCAAGCTCCGCCGCGGCTTCGAGCTGCTCGCCCGTCATGCGCCCGCGCAGTACGGACGCTCCCACGTAACTCAACCCCGCGTTGCGCTGCGGGTGAATGCCGGCGTGATCGCGAAGAACGCCGGCAGGCACCTTCTCAGTCACGCCCTTGAACAGCGTGAAGTCGAGGCGGCTCTGCAGTTCGTTGAGGAACTTCTCCGCCGTCCAGCCTTCCTTCATAAAGAGGTACTTCAGACGGGCGCGATCGCGGCTTTCGCGCAAGCCCTGCTGATCCCGAAAGATTTCCGCAACGGCCTTGGCCGCCGGCACCGCCTGGTGCGGCAGCAGGAATACATCCAGTCGCTCGGCGAGATGAGGCTCGTTCGACAGGCCTCCGCCCACACGGAGCGAGTAGCCGATCTCACCGTCGCGCTCGACAGCCGTCAGTCCAATATCGTTGATCTCGGGATACGTGCACCAGTCGGGGCAGCCGGTGGCCGAAATCTTGAATTTGCGCGGCAGGTTGTAGAACTCCGGATTCGCCGTCAGAAGGTGGGCGATTTCCCGCGCGACGGGGGAGGCGTCGATGAGCTCGTCAGCGGCGATCCCGGCCAGTGGACACCCAGTGACATTGCGCACCACGTCGCCGCAGGCGCCTTTTGGGGAGAGGCCGATCTTGTCCAGCGCATCGACCACCTCGGGCAGCGACTCAATGGTGAGCCAGTGCAGCTGGATGTTCTGTCGCGTGGTGATGTCGGCCAGGTTGCGGCCATGCTCGCGGGCAATGCGGCCAATCTCCCGCAACTGGTGCGAGGTGAGGATACCGTTGGGAATGCCGATGCGCAGCATGAAGTATTCGGTGGCCAGGCCCTCGCCGCCCTTGCCGCCGGTGGCGCCCACGCCATCGCCCTGGGTGTACACGCCCCACCACTTGAAGTAGAACGAAGCCCACTCCGGCAGCACCGTGGCGCGGCCCTCCCGGGCAAACTGGCGCACCTCGTCAAAGGCCTCCCACGGATTCTTTTCGCGTTTCAGGCGCTCGCTGCGCTGCGCTTTGGTCTCTTTTACCGGAATGGCTTCGCTCATAACTCCCTCGACTCTACTGAATGGGCTTGCTTCAATTTCCTGCCTTCGAGTCCAGTTTCCCCCTCACTTTCGTTTGCAGAAACGGAACGCCCGCGATGAAAGCGTCGCGGGCGTCGGGAACCTGGTGTGGGGTCAGACTCGTTTAAGCAGGTCTCCTGTGCGCGCGATGTGGAAGACAGCAGCGACAACAGGAGATCATTTGCATAAGTCGATGATAGGCACAAACTGGGCGCAACGCAAATTTAAGTGAACGGGCCGCAGGGTGCGGAATTGATCCAAGCCCCAGATTTCGCGGTTGAAATGCGGCCCGTTTCTCTTCTTATGTTTACGGCGAGTCGTTCCTGCTTAAGGAAGCGACCGGAGATAGGCGATGATTTGCCAGCGCTGCGCCAGCGGCAGGCTCGACCACGACGGCATGCCGTGACGCAGGTCACCCTGGCGGAGAAACCATTCCAGGTCGCCGTCGGTGGCCACGCGCACGTTCTGTGTTCGAAGCGAAGGCTTCTTGCGGCCGTCACCCTGCGCGTCCCGCCCATGGCACTGCTGGCAGTGGTCCCGATAAAGGAGAGCGCCAGGAGCAATGGCTTCCGGCTTTCCTGCGAGGGGATTTGCACGCGTGTGGTCGCGAGATGGAACGGCACCCCAGTGGGACGAGACTGCGGCCACGGCGGTTCCCATGGAAATTAGGAGCGATGCGACGGCGAGACCGCGTCTCACCGGGCACCGCCCTTCCGTGACCGGAACATTTGGCCCACGTCGTTAAACTCTCGAGCGAGGCCGACGCGGTAGAACTGGTCCACACTGGTGCCGGTGACGCCGAAACCCGGAGAGAAGCTGAGGCGCATGTGGGAGGGGAGTTCCCACCCAACCACGGGCGCGACATAGCGGGAGGTGTCGTTGAGCGTCAGCGACCAGGTATCGCCCAGCCCGCCGAAGGACTCCACGCCCGCTATGAATTTCTCGGCGCAGAAGACGCAATCGCGGCCGCTCGACGCGGAACGCAAAGGGTGGGTGACGCCAACGGCATATCCGAACTCCCACGGAGCGTGGCCTAAGTTCTTCTCCGCGATGAAATTCTCCGACACGTTCCAGTCGTGGAAATTGGAGGACAGGATCAGCTTTAACTCGCCTTCGTGCTTGTGTTCGGCGCGAGAGACGGCATTCGGCACGATCAGGTCGGATTCGCTGTCATGGCCGACGACTTCAAGGACGTTTTTGTCGGCGCCGGTGATGTTCTCGAACTCAACATAAAGAACCGGATTGACGGGGTACTCCCGCATGAGGGGACGGAAACGATTCTCGAGGCGGAAGCCGGTGTAGAGAGTCGAATCTCCCGCGGTGGCCTGGCCGTCGAGGTAGAGCTCCGAGGTCCACCACGCACGCATGCCGTATTCGAGTTCGGTCGCGAGGGCGCCAAAATGGTGTCCGTGCTCGGGGCGGGCCAGGGCGGTTTTGGTCTCGATCTCGAGATTTCCGGGCTCCTCGAGGTCGTGGGAGTAGGTGACGAAGTAGGGTTTGTCCTGAGCGGCAGCGTTGAAACTGAGGCCGGCGGCCAGGAAAAGCACGAGGGCAGCACTTTGAAAGCTGAAGACACAAATGCAAATTCGGTGCAAAAGGCGTTCTCCGATCCAAGTACGACTCTTTTGGTCGTATTTAAAGTAAGACTAAAACAGTCCTAGATCACGGTCAATGACGAAATTGTCATCTTGAACCACATTGCGGTCCGGAAGCGGCTCAAATCGGTTTTAGCGTTCATGCCCCGGCAGCACAGCGACGCACGTCACACCGACGGATGCCGTGGCGAGACTACGCTGTTCGGTTGGGTCCGCCATGACTACGGCTGTTCTTGAACCCGCATCTCCCGTGACACACACGGTTGTTTCGCCTGCGTGCCAGCGCTATCCGCTTACGCAGGGGCTGAACCCGTGGCTGGTGACGGTAAGCGTGATGCTGCCCACCTTCATGGAGGTTTTGGACACCGCGATTGCGTCGGTGGCGCTGCCTTACATTGCGGGGAGCCTGTCGGCTTCAAACTCCGAGGCTACGTGGGTGCTAACCAGCTACCTGGTGGCAAACGCGGTGATTTTGCCCGCCTCGAACTGGTTTGCGCGGCGATTCGGGCGCAAGAACTTCCTTCTGTTCTGCGTGGTTGTGTTTACCGTGGCGAGCTTCTTTTGCGGGGCGGCGCCGTCGCTGGCGGTGATTTTGCTGGCGCGGGTGCTGCAGGGGGCGGGCGGCGGCGCGCTGCAGCCGCTGTCGCAATCGATTTTGCTGGAGAGCTTTCCGGTTAAGCAGCGGTCGCAGGCCATGGCGGCGTATGGGCTGGGCATCGTGGTGGCGCCGGTGCTGGGGCCGACGCTGGGCGGATGGCTTACCGACACCTTCAGTTGGCGCTACGCGTTCTACATCAACATTCCGGTGGGCATCCTGGCAGTGTTCATGATCAGCCGGTTTGTGCACGATCCGCCGTACATCAAGAACGCCAAGGTGAGCGCGTTCGACAACATCGGCTTTGGGCTGCTGATTTTATGGACCGGGTGCCTGCAGGTGGTGCTCGACAAAGGGCAGGAGGACGACTGGTTTGGCGCGGTGTGGGTGCGCTGGGCCGTGGCGGCGCTGATCTTCGGGTTTGTGGGGTGGGTGTGGCGATCTTGGGCAAACCCGCGGGGGCTGGTCGACCTGCACGTCCTGAAAAACCGCAACTTCAGGACGGGGTGTTTCCTGATTGCGCTGCTGGGAATGTGTATCTACATCACCATTGCAATTCTGCCGCTCTATTTCCAGGAGATCCTTGGCTACACGGCATTTGCAGCCGGGCTGGTTGTGGGCCCGCGCGGGATCGGTTCGTTTGTGGGGTCTCCGATTATAGGGTACCTGGGGTCGAGGATCGACCCGCGCAAGCTGCTGACGGCGGGGTTCATCGGCTTTGGGGTTTGCTCCCTGATCTTTGGGACGGTGAACCTTGAGATCGGGCCCACCACCCTGCTGATACCGATCCTCCTGACGGGGTTTGCGCTGAGCTTTGTGTTTGTGCCGCTGGCGACGCTGTCCACGTCGACCTTGACCCGCGAGGAGATGGGGAACGCGACGGGGCTCTTCAACATGCTGCGGAACATCGGCGGCTCGATCGGGATTGCAATGGCGGCGACCGCGCTGATCCGGCGGGCGGCGTTCTACCAGACGCAGATTGGGGCGCGTGTGTCGGCCTCCGATCCGGCCTGGCAGCAAAAATCGCGTGCCGTGGCGATGTATCTTGGCCATCAGGTTGGTCCGGCGAACGGCCGCGGCGGCGCGATGGGCCTGATGTACGGGATGCTGCAACAGCAGGCGGCACTGCGGTCATATGTGGATGTGTTCCGCTGGACGGCGCTGCTGGCGTTCTTCTGCGCGGGGGCGGTGTGGCTGTTCAGGAAGCCGGAGAAGCATGTCGAGCCGCCGGTCCGGGCGCACTAAATGCCGTGAACAGTGAACATTGGACAGCTCATTGGCCATACCAGAGTGCCGCACTGAGGCGCTCTTCTTCATCGAAAAAAGCAACCAGCTGCGCACGAGATGCCCTCCAAGCTTCCGAACGCCGGGGCGGCCAGTTTGCCGTCTGGATGTTCAGAACGAGAAACACTCGGGCGAGTGGCGGAGGATTTTCGCGATTTCTCCTCCTTGCCGATGACGAAGGAGAATCGCAATGGCAGTCACCGGACACTCGCCCAGAACAGTCAACAGTAAACCGTGAACAGGTGCCAGGTTCGGGGCGGAATGAGGTAGACGGATGGGTAGTCCATCGAAGGTTCTGGTTCAAGCCGAGGGCACGTTGCGCCAGGTGATCGAAAACCTGGTGGACGCGCAGGAGGGGTTGCAGAAGATCGGCGAGGCGATCAAGGATGAGCCGTTGAAGCGGCTTCTCCTGGCGGAAAGCCTGGCGCGCGCGGAGTTTCGCGGAGAGTTGGAGAATATTCTGCACCAGGAAGGGGTGCGGGATGTGCACGAGACGGGGACGGCTACAGGCACATTATTAAAAGCGTGGTCAGGAGTGAAGTTGAAGCTCGGAGTGAGTGACGACAAGCTTTTGGAGACTGCGGAAAAGGAAGAGAAACTGGCGATCGAAGCCTATCACCAGGCTCTGAGCAAGAAACTGCCCCGCCCAATCCTGGACGTGCTGGGGAGGCAGGTGCGGCGCGTTGTGGTCTCGCACAAAACCATCGCGAAGGCGCGGGAGAGCGTCCGGGCAGCCTGACGGACGAACCCCAGGTACTTCGCTGGGAGCAGATCGCAGATGCGCGAGGGGCTCCGCGCAGGAGGAGATCTGTGCGGATGTGCGACTCCCCAGCAAAGCATTTCTGACCTAAAGCAACTACTTAGTTCGGATTCACCTCCTACGTCGAAAGACAGTAAGAACAGCGAGGGTGCGCATGGGTAGTCCATCGAAGGATCTGGTTGAAACGGAAGGCATGCTGCGCGTGGTGATTGAGAACTTGATTTCGCGCAAGAGGGTTTGCAGGAGATTGGCGAGGAAATTAAAGACGAGAGGCTGAAACGCTTTTTCCTGACGGAGAGCCTGAAGAGGGCGGAATTCCGCGGCGAGCTCGAAGACATTCTGCATCAGGAAGGAGTGCGGGATGTTCGCGAAACGGGTACAGTTGCGGGCGCGTTCGCTCGTGCGTGGACCGGGCTCAAAGCAAAGCTGGGCGGCAGCGAGGACGGACTGCTGCAGGCAGCCGAAGAAGCCGAGCACTCCATGATCGAGGCGTACAACGACGGGCTAGCCAAGAACCTGCCCGCTCCCATCAGGGTGGTGCTCGCCGAGCAGGCTCTATGGATTGTTTCCTCGCATCATTTCATTCGCACGACACGCGAGACTGGCGCGTAATGCCGCGCTACTCTCCAAAGGGAACAAACCAGCGCGAGTCCTCGTCGTACGCCTCGATGCGGCCTGTAAGAATGTCATAGAACCAGCCGTGTGCGGTGAGGCAGCCATGGGCCAGGGCCTTGGCAACGGCAGGCTGCCCCTTCAAATTCATCAGCTGTGCCACCACGTTGCCGCGGATGAGGGCGGCCAACTCGGCGTGCTCGCCGTCTTCGGGGTTGAGAGGCTGCCGGTGGCTGAACGCCGCCTCCACATGGCGCAGCCAGCGGTTGGCCTTCGGGAGCCGATCGAGGCCCTCGCGATTCAGGGCCGCCTTCATGGCGCCGCAGTCGGAATGGCCGCAGACAATTGCGTACTTCACCTTGAGAACTTCAACGGCGTACTCGATTGTGGCCGTGGTGCCATCAATGTCATTGCCTGTCACGGGGATGATGTTGCCAGCGTTGCGCGAGATGAAGAGATCGCCGGGCCCCGTGCTGAGGATGAGGTCGGGAACGATTCGCGAGTCGGAGCACGTGATGAAGAGGCATTCGGGCGCCTGGCTTTCAGCAAGCAAACGAAACTGGCTGCGGCGGGTAGGGAAGACTTCCTTCAGAAAACGCCTGTGACCTTCAATCAATCGTTGCACGTGCCTTGACCTCTTATCATGTGATCGCTCGGTTCCAGCGTATCGTACAGGCTTTGCGGACTGGTTACTGCGCTATAGTGGGGGGCATGTTCAATCGGCTGATTCGGAATCTGGTTTTGGCGGGAATCTGGGGCGGGGCCGTGAGCCTTGCCGCGCAGACTGTGGATATGATCGATCCGGCGCTACGTTCGCGCGTCGATGCGATTGCGGCTGGCGTGATGGAGCAGCGCGGCGTGCCGTCGGCATCCGTGGCAGTGGTGCAGGGCGGGAATATTGTCTACACGCATGCATACGGGAAGGCGCACATTGATCCGGACAAGGCAGCAACGCCAGAGATGCGCTACTCGATCGGGTCGATTTCAAAGCAGTTTACGGCGGCGGCGATTCTCATCCTGCAGGAGCAGGGAAAGCTGAGACCGGATGACGCCGTAGGCAAGTACGTTCCGGGGCTGACGCGCGGAAACGAAGTTACGATCCGGCAGATCTTGTCGCACACGTCGGGCTACCAGGACTACTGGCCCGAGGATTACCTGATGACGCCGATGATGAAGCCCGCGACGACGCAGCTGATTATCGATACGTGGGCCAAGAAGCCGTTGGACTTCGAGCCCGGAACGAAGTGGCAGTACTCGAATACAAATTTTGTGATCGCAGGACTCATTGTGGAGAAGGTGAGCGGACAGAAGCTGTTTGAGTTTCTGGGCGAACACATCTTTCATCCGCTGGGCATGAAGAGTGTGTGGGACTCGGATGAGACGAAGCTGACCCAGGCGGACGCGACGCCGTACATTCGCGCTGCGCTTGGACCGCTGCGCCTTGCGCCCAAAGAGGGACGCGGATGGATGTTCGCGGCGGGCGAGTTGTCGATGACCGCGCACGACCTGGCGCTGTGGGATGAGAGCCTGATTGCCAAAACAGTGTTGAAGCCCGAAAGCTACAAAGAGATGTTCACCGAGGTGAAGCTGAAGGACGGAAGCGGGACGCACTACGGGCTCGGCGTGGAGGTAGTCGAGCGCGATGGCCATCGCTCGATTGAGCATGGTGGCGAGGTGACGGGATTTGTCAGCGACAACGAGGTGTTGGTGGATGACGGCATTGCGGTGGCGGTGCTGACCAACCACATGGCCGGTGGCGCGGGCCAAATTGCGCAACTGGCGGCCGCCACGGTAGCCGGGGCAAAGCGGACCGCGGCGGAGGAACAGGCCCTGGCGATCTATCGCGGACTGCAGAAGGGGCAGATCGACCGCAACCTTCTGGCGCCAAATTTGAATGATTATTTCGACGCGCAGTCGGTGGCGGATTTTCGCGATAGCCTTGGACCGCTTGGAGAGCCGTTGACCTTCAGGCAAGCGGGCGAGAGTTTGCGCGGTGGGATGACGTTTCGGGCATTCCGGATCGTGTATCCAACGCGGCGACTGTCGCTGACCACGTATACCTACCCCGATGGCAAGTTGGAACAGTACCTCGTGGACCCGACGGATTGACGTATGCCCTTATTCTCTTTATCTGGGTGATGCAATGCTTCAACTGCAAGTGAAACTCAATAGCCAAGCCCGACTCGGGAGAATTGCAGTTTGCCTTGTTGCTCTGCTCCTTGCCCACACACTGGCTGCGGCGCCAGACGCGTTTAAGGTGTCAGGGCGGATTTCCGGATCGTCGCGCAAGAGCGTGATTTACGTTGCACTCTGGCAGCCTGACGGCTTTCTCAAAACGCCGGTCCAGCAAGTTCGGATCGCGCCGGGGGAAGAGCCGGTATTTCACTTCGACGTTCCCGCCGGCCGGTGGGCTGTTAGCGCATTCGAAGACAAAAACGGCAATGGGACCCTTGACATGGGCTTGTTTGGACCCAAAGAGCCGAGCGGGTTTTGGCACGCATTCAGCGGATGGCACAAGCCACGGTTTGACGAAGTGGCGGTGTCGGTCAATGCGGACGTCCAAAACGCCGACATCGTCTTGAAATAGCGCACTTCAGAAGAGCTTCGCGCGATCCGTCACGTAACCGGTTCGCCCATGCCAGCGTGCCTCGCAGCCTCCCCTGCTGAGCAAAACCCCCGATGGCGGCAGCGTACAACGGGACTTTTTGCCGCGCCGTTACGGGCTCAAGCGCTCCCCGCGATACACTTGAAGTTGACCTATGTTTGAGAACCTTACAGACAAATTGCAGCGTGCGTTCAAGAACCTCCGCGGGCAAGGCACGCTGAGCGAAGAGAATATCGCCGAAGCCTTGCGCGAGATTCGCGTGGCGCTGCTCGAAGCGGACGTCAACCTGAATGTAGTTCGCGAGCTTGTGGAGCACATCCGCGAGAAGGCTGTGGGCACCGAGGTGTTGACGGCGCTGTCGCCCTCCGAGCAGGTGATTAAGGTGGTCCGGGATGAGCTGATCGCCCTGCTTGGCAAAGACACAGCGCGGTTCAAGTTTGCCTCGCAGCCGCCAACCGTGATCCTGATGGCGGGCTTGCAGGGCTCGGGCAAGACGACCACCACGGGCAAGCTGGCAGCGTGGCTGAAAAGGGGCGGGCATCGGCCCATCCTGGTTTCGGTCGACGTGTATCGCCCGGCTGCACGCGAGCAGCTCAGGGTGGTAGCAAAGTCCATCGACGCAAAAATCTACGAGGGCGACACCAAGGGTGAGGCTCCGGGGTCGGCGCTGGTGGAGCGGTTGGCGTCGGAGGCCCGGCGCGAGGCACGCAACTTTGGGTTCGACACCCTGATTGTGGACACCGCCGGCCGCCTCCACATCGATGAAGAGCTGATGGGCGAAATGGAGCGGCTGAAGAAGCTGCTCAATCCGCAGGAGATCCTGTTCGTGGCCGACGCCATGACCGGCCAGGACGCAGTAAACTCGGCGCAGGACTTTCACAAGCGGCTTGGGCTCACGGGCGTGGTGCTCACCAAGATGGATGGCGATGCGCGCGGCGGCGCG
>WNGK01008167.1_pt1 | contig 11898 bp, 11 predicted proteins | sample 5400601 | NCBI WGS metagenome assembly WNGK01 (sample SAMN13153376, study PRJNA577476) | soil metagenome | isolation source: 60 cm soil or saprolite under Garry oak tree replicate 1 | place: USA:California | collected 2016-06-15
CGTCTCGGCAATGAGTTGCTTTGAGGTCTCGTCCAAACAAACCAGCGGACGGTCGGGATCGCGTGGCCGCGTGTAGACGGCCAGCACGTCTTCCATGGCCGCTACGAACGCGCTGTTGGCCTTCGGCGGGATGACCCAGAGAGTGTTTTTTTGAGCGTGCGCCCGATCGTGCTGTCGCTGGCGCGATCGACAATGCCGAGTTCTACGACCTTGTTCTCCAACAGCCGCAGGCTCCAGCGCGCATGCCGCTTGGGAGGTTTGGAACAAGCCAAGGCAATCAGTTTGGCTTCCTTCTCGCCGTCGAAAATCCGCGCTACCGCCGGCGTCGCTCCTAACCTTGAGTCTCCCCAGCGCTATTGCGCGGCGTAAGCCTCAGTAACCGGCTGGCTGATCAGCCGGACGCCGCATAGAATGCTGATGGCGATGATCGCCGGGAACAGCACGAACCAGGTATCGGCCAGGGCCAGCGCCGAGGTCGCGGCCCAGGCGATTGATGAACACGCTTCCGCAAAAGTCGCGAGGCGCGAGGAAACATGCCGGTGGCAAAACTGACTGCGCCGCGCCTGCGTCCGTAAGCAAAGGTGAATTACCGTGGCCGAGGCGGCCGCGACCAACACGCCCACACCCGCCACCAATGCCGGCCTTATTGACGCGAACGCCATGAGGGCGAGTAGCGGCGCAAAAATAAGCGCGATCACACCCATGACCGCTTCAATCTTCGCCCAAACGATGCGCTCAGGCGGAATCGGCGCTGTGGTGACAAGTTCGGGTGCGTCTTCGCCCGAGATCGACAGCCAGGCGAGGCCGCCGCCGAGATGGCCCGCCGCCATCACCATCATGGGCACTAGGAGGACATAGGCGTCGGTGCCGCTGTGAAACGTGCGCCACAGCAGTACCGCCGCCGGCAGCAGATAAAGCATCTGCATCAAAGTCTGCGACATCAGCCAAGGGTCCCGCGCGAGCAGCTTCCACTCCTTTTGCCGGAGCACGCGGGTCGCAGAGTGGCGGCGAAACCTTTTCGGCCAGCGGCGCTGGCGGACGACGGTCTGCGACACTCCGGCGGCGGCCACTACATGGTCGCCGAAGCGGCCCGCGAAAATCAGGATCGTCGCGCCGAGCAGCCCGATGCTGATCGCCGCCCCCAGGAGCAGCGCCGCCGGCTCGCCGAGCATGGCGCGTGCCGGCCACCACACCGGGCTGTCGATAGGGGGCACGTGCGCGATCAGCCAGGCCGATTGCAGCGGCGCCAGCGACACGCTGCCGTAGGAGAAGATCGCCGCGATCTGCAGCCCAACGACGAAGGCTGCGCCGATCACTGCCGCCACAATCTGCGCGATGAGCCGCGTGCGCTTGGCGCCGATGGTGCGGAACAGCGCGATGGTGAGCGTCACAGCAAGAGCCGCCGCCACCGTGCCCATGGCGGCGACCACGCCATAGGCGACGAGCCAGCCTGGGCCGCCGAGAACCGCGAGCACGTCGATGGCAGGCGCCGCCAGCAGCATCGCCAGCAGCGCAACTTCAACGGCGATGCGGCCGATGCGCACCGAGAATATCTTTCGTGGGCTAAGCGGCGAGGTCAGGATGAGATCGAGATCGGAACGCGAATAGAAGACGCGCGTGACCGTCTCCATCGCGTGCGACAGCAGCAGCGACCACGACAGCAGCATGATGCCGCCAACCACGACCAGCGTCGCCAGATCGGGCCCGATGCGGGCGCCGGCATAGCGGCGGACCATCGAGTAACTCAGCAGGTGTATAAAGCCACCAAAGACGATCAGCGCGATGGCGACATTGCGCATCGGGCGGCGGCGGCCCATCGTCATGATCGCGATCCAGTCGCGCCAGCCGAGCCGGAGCTCGTGGCTGGCGAGCCAGACCAATGTGCCGGGTTGGCTCACGCGGCAGCGACCGGTTCGGCGACCAGCATGAGGAAGGTGTCTTCCAGGCTGGTGGCGGCCTTGCCGGTGCGCCGGCGCAGTTCGTCGAGCGTGCCTTCGGCGATCAACTTTCCGTGGGCGAGGATCCCGATACGGTCGGCCATGCGCTCGGCAACTTCGAGAATATGCGTGGTCATGATGACGGTGCCGCCGGCGGCAACGCGCTCGCGCAGCACGTTCTTGACCTGGCGGGCGCTGCCAGCATCGAGGCCGGAGAGCGGCTCGTCGAGGATGATCAGTCGCGGATCGTGCACCAGCGCCCCGGCGAGCGCCACTTTTTGCTTCATGCCGCGTGAAAATCCTTCGCAGCGCTCATGCGCGTGCGGTTCAAGCCCGAGCCAGCCGATCAGCTCTCGCGCGCGCGCCTCGGCAACCCCGTTATCGACGCTCCAGAGCCCGGCGACGAATTCGAGATATTCGAACGGCGTGAGCCTGTCATAGATCATCGGCTCGTCCGACAGCCAAGCGGTGATCTGCTTAGCGGCGACCGAATCGGCCAGTGCGTCGGTGCCATCGATCGTGATCGAGCCGGCATCGGGGCGCAGCAGCCCGACCACCATGCGCAAGGTCGTGGTCTTGCCGGCGCCGTTGGGGCCGACCAGCGCGTAAAACTCGCCGCTATAAACGGTGAGATCGAGCGCGTCGACCGCGGGCCGGTCGAAGCATTTGGTGAGCCCGCGCGTTGCAAGGGCGATCGGTCGCTTGGTTTGGCTCATGATGGGCGCCGACGTCGGCGAATGCATAACCGCTCTCCACAAGATAGAGACGACCCTAGCTTGGTCTAACACAAGATAACAGGTCGCTTCCATAAACGCTTGTTCGACGAGCGCACGCGCCCACGGATAGGAGGCGGTCGGCCACGGGATTCGGGCCCGCCAGTGCGATCAGCTTCGATTCCTCGAGACCGAAACCGGTCCAGTGAATAGATCGCGGCGCTCGCCAAGGCACGTCGGAGCTTTCGAACCCAAGAAGGCGCGGACCGGCCAGGGATGGGCCCGGAGCTTTCCGCTGACCGAGCGCCTGCGGACCATGTCGAGGCCCGCTGGAGAGAGGCGCGTACCGCAGACCGCGACGGGAAAACGACGACCATGGATGCCGACCACGGTCCTCGCTCAGGCCTCCGGCGGGTGGATAGCCTCAGATTGGCCGGTCTGGCCGCTCGCGGGCACGGCGAGCCCGCACCGGATCGGACTTCCGCGCCGCCACGCGCCGAAATCGTTCCGGCCAGCTTCGCCACATTGAGTTTGGCGCAGAGAAGCAGTCAACACGGCCATTTACGATGGCAGTGGATGATGAGAGTGAAGCCACCCCGGCGATGGGACACAAACCGGGCCAAATGGCGAAGGGCTAACGGCAAAGGGTGACCTAATTGCAACGCTCTCCAAAATTCGCCCAAAGAACGCTTTTGTGTGCCGAAAGAGCACACAATTGCCTGTAATCCTTGCGTCGCGGCGAACGAACGGGGGCCCTACCCCTACGATGGGCTGCCGACGCTTACACTTCGGCCCGGTCGCGTTGCGCCTCGTTAGCTCGAACGGTCGGACGGGCCGCATGCATTTGAGCGCGGGCTCCGGATGCCGCCACAGCGCCGCGCCCGCGAATCGGGGGGCGGGCGGCGGATCACGAATGTCGCTACGCTTTTACGCGCCAGCTTTGTTGCTCGCGTTCCTCGTGTTCGCCGCCATTTCCGTCGACTCCTATGCCATGCCCCGGCCAAAGCACGTCCTCGCCGTCGTCCCGCGGTCAAAGCACGTCCTTGCCCTCGTCCCGCGGCCGAGGCCGACCGAGTCACACCCCAAGCACATCCTTGCCCTCGTCCCGCGGTCCAGGCCGACCGACCTGTGCGCGCCGGCCCCTGTGACCACGCCGTTCGCCATGCCGCCCGACGCGCTTGCACTGGCCGCGATGAACGCCATGTCCGCCGATGTACCCGCGGTCAAGCAGGCAATCGAGCTTGTACGCACGTGTCGTGCACCGCTTCGCCGGCAAACCAAAGGCGGTCGCGCAGCGGCTCGGCGAGCGCCTTGCGTGCCCACTCACCCCCGGGGGATGCCGCCGAGAATGCGGCGGTCAGGCGCACACATGCGACGCGCTGGAACAAGGAGCCCTGGGTGCTGGGCGCTTCATCTCGATACTATAGAGGCTGGCGAGCCAGTCGAGCGCGAACGCCACCATTGCCGCCTCTCCCTGCTCAGCGAGACCAGCCCCTAGGCCGCCAGCCACATCGACGAAGCAAAGGCTCGATCCAGACACGTTGGGGAGCAGCGCCGCGGTGCGCTGGCTCGTTGCCTTCTCGAACAACAAATCATCGCTCTCGAGGCCGAGCGGATTGCCTGCGAATTCGATGGCTACGTGATCGTAACTGCCCAGGCTAAGCTTGCCAATCGCCTCGACGCTTCGCTGAGGAACAGCATTGAATTTTCTTGCAGCTTCTTAATCAAGACGGCGACGAAGGACTGGGGCTAGGTGGAGTAGCGGGATTGCGTGAGCGCCGGAACTTTGGCAACAGCAAGCAGCTCAAACGACACAGTGGCGGAACTGAGATGGGACGGCCAGACATGCGTAGTGCCGCGGAGCCGACGCGAAATCTTCTGATCGTGCACACCCCGAATTTTCAGGATATTTCCGACTGGCATTCTGTTAAGCACCGGATTGATGAAAAAGCACCGGATATCGAGGTGAGAATTGCGACCAACGGCGCGCGCAATTCGGTGACCCGACGCTGGCAGGGATCGCGCCCCTCTCTCGTGTTTTCACCGTTCGTGCTCCGCGAATATCAACCGAATGGCGGTACGGTTTATGCGTGCCAGGCATTCAGCAAGTTAGAGCAGATCGAACGGCTCGCGCGCCACGGTCTGCCGGTGCCTCTCACTGCAACCCTGACGCGGGATCTCGCTGTCGATCCGGCGCGGTGGGGCCGTTATGTGGTTGCAAAACCAGCGCGCAGCAGCTCGGGGGGCCGAAGCATCTACCTCGTTCAAACAACAGATCTCTTTGCTCGTTATGCCGAACTGACATTGAACGACACCCGTGATATGGTGATCCAGCCCTACATAGACCACACCGAAAACGACTATCTGACCGATTACAGGGTGCTGACCATGTTGGGCCACGTTCTGTACGCGGCTCGCAATTGGTCCGCGGTGCCGCGGCGGGCGCTTGAGGAAATTGCTGCAGACCGGGAGGGAATCATCGCCTCGAACGACAAGCGCTTCGGCCGTCTCCGAACATTATGTAACGACGCCGAAATCATTGCACTTGGCGAGCAGGCACATGCCGCTTTTCCGCAATGCTCGGTCTTGGGCGTGGATCTGGTGCGCGATGCCGAGACTAGAAAACTGTACATCATGGAGGTCAATCCGGCGGGTGCCACCTGGCATTTCTCCTCCATGTCGTCGAAGGGATATCCAGCCGAGCATGTACGTAATCTTTACGCACAATTCGGCGCGCTCGACAAAGTTGCGCAATTGCTCATCGAGAAGACTCGGGAAGAGGCGAACTAGGCAAGCGGACGCTCGGCGTTATTTCAGCACCGTAGCGGAGCCGTCCGTGGGCGATCACAGCTCACATCCTTCCCACCCCAAACGTGCTCGATTTGAGCGGGCGGATCCCGGTTAACTGGAGTCACCTCGATCATTTTTGGTTTTCTCACGTCGTTTTTCCTGTCGTCGGCCTGGCGGCCGGCAGGGCCACCCTCGGGTACGACATCCTTCCGCTCCTCTAACCCTCGCCGCCGGCTTCGCGCTGATTGTCCCCTTCTCCACGATCGGTCTCTAGGACCTGAACCGGCAGCGCGAGCTCGGCTTGGATGGACACGTCCTGCAAGCATGCCTCCCGGCGGCGGCGACTCGCCGTCCTCCGGCGCTACCATCACCTCGGTCTTCTTTCTGATGACTATCTTCGGCATCTGGCTTGCGGTCGCGCACGCGATCTACACCGCGAATTTCGAGTTATCAAGAGCGACCCTCGCCGACCGCGTTCGCCTAGAAGGTCCTCACCACACAGAAAGGCCACTATCAGCGTCGTCGGCATCCCGTCGATTTTCCGCGCACTGGGCTGCGTTCTCGCTGAGCGTGGTGTGGTTTCCGTTGCTGCTCAACCGTGGATCACGACGCCTCTCAGCTCGGTAAAGAGCCATTCCCAGGAATCCGATGACTGCCGCTGTCGACACTGATTGTCGCCGGCTCTGGTGATCGGCTCCCTGCCATTTCCCTGGGCCTCGCGCCATGATGCCGGTCTTCGGCCACGCGACCTGGCACCCGTACCGCAAGGTCCTCGAGCCGAACCGAGCCCTCTACCTCAGTACCGGCCCCGACCCCGAAACCGACGCGCTATGCCGTAGAAGCTACCGGCCGCGCTCTTATAGTACGCCGGCGTAACAGCAGTTCAAAGCGCGACCATGATTCACGCCCAGGGCCCACCCTGACGACGAAAAATTGAGCAAGGCCGATGCCGAGAAGCATCATTCACCTCGCTCAGCAGGGGGGAAGAGTCGCTGCCAGGAACCAGAAAATTCGAAGGGAGCCGAGCTTGGCATCTACCATCAGCAGGGTCTGATCAGACCTCACCACCGTCTGCGCTCGCCCTCAGTCCGCGGCACGCCCCGCGAAAATTCAAGTCATGGAGCGGGAGAACATGCGCGAGCACCTAACGGATGGGGTATCTTCAAATCGCGTTCGGTTCAATTAGAGCCGAGCCGCCTTCACTGGCCGCGGCTTGACGTACGGCAGCCATTCAAGTGCGTAAGCTCCGCCACCGAGCTCAACGCATCGAATGGATACTTGGTTGCCTGGAATGCTCGACAGGGCGACATTAACGGCCTCAACCAGGTGCCGGCGCGCCCTTGCCGATTGGAAATGAGCCCCGTTGAACAGGTCAAGGGTGCCGCACAGGATCTCGAATGCTTCGGGAATGTTGAAGATCATGCGGTCGGAGTATTTCGCCGCTTGGTTCACGAACATCATTGCGGTTTCCGCAATGCCGCACACGGTATCGCTCCGACCTTATTGGGGCAAACTCACGTTCCCAAAAATTCGAATTGAGTTCGAACCTGCGACGTCGATGAGGAGCCTCACGCTCGCCGCGATGGCGAAAACCACGCACCCAAATCCTTTTCAGGGTCGAAAGGCACGGTCCCTCCCCCCACGCGATCGGGACTCTCGTTCGCCGCACGGTCAGGATCACAGGCAATTGTGTTCTTTCGGCGTGTAAAGTCCACTCTGCGCGAATTTTGGGGATCCGTTGCAATTAAGCCACTCTTTCGGGCTCGCTTACGGCTGGCGCCCACCACCGTCATAGAGCGGCCGGAAGACCTGATGGAGTGCCAGCCCTCGTCGTCGAGTCGGCCGCGTCGGTTGCGCGCGCCAGCCGCCGCAGCCAGCGATCGAGCGGCATGTCTGCTTATGGCTGTGGAACTCCCTGATCCAGGCCCTCCTCGAGCAGCCTGGCTGGTGCCCGCGGTGATCGGGTCCATCCTAATGCTGCTCGGGCGCAAAAGGGAGCCGTTGATCGTTCAGAAAGCGACCCGCGAGCTGCTGGCGGCGTTCGTTTTATGCGGCGCCGTGCCACGCAATTTTCTGTTGCCCTGTTGCGCAATTGATACGGTCAATTCGGCGGCAATGAGTTATTTTGTTCCTAGGGAGCATCCGTACCGGCCGCGTAGCCCATGGTTCGGCAGCCACCGTATGACATCACAATCGGGGGGACCGCATTCCCCAGAGCATCTGAATTCCTAATCGCTGATGGCCGACTATTACAAGCTCATCGCCCAAGCCGTCGCTGGTCTCGATAGGAACTCTGATGAGGCCCGACGCGCCGCGCTTTACGAGTGTGCACGAGGGGCTCTGGTGATGGAGCTCTGCAGTCTTACCCCGCCGATCACAGAATCGGAGTTCACGCGTGAGTGTCTGTCGCTCGAGGAAGCAATCCTCAAGATCGAAGCAGACGCGGTCCACCGGCCGCGGGCCGAAGCCGCACGTTCGGCACCTGCGCCGGAGCCTTCGGAGCGGCCGCAGCAGGAGTTGCTATCACCCGAGCAGGGCGGTCCGCCAATCGCCGGACGAGAGCCTTCCCCTGAACTCTACGTCCGTCCTGTTAAAATTCCGGAACTCGACAGCTTCGAACCACGCACCAAGCCGAATCCTCAGCGCATTTCGGTGCGCCCCCTCTTGCCCCGCATGAGCGAGGTCGAACTGAGGATGGGCACTTCGATTGGGGAAGGCATCAACAGCTACACGCTGGACAAACCTGTGGCGGACTTGTCCCACGGCTCGTTGTGGGAATTCTGCGATTTCGAATACGCAGCCTGCCGGAAGGATTTTGGAATACAGCGGAAGCTTCCAGGGGAGGTCTTTTACAGAGCTGCCGACAACGTATTTCTTGCCAAACAAAGCGTACCCGCCATCGTGGCGGCGCTCAACGGCAAAGTCTGTAGGATCTATTTTGGGTTTGCTCATATGACCGACGAGGAATGTTGGGAATTCCTGCGAAAAGCCGGTGATTACCTCGGTGCCAAGTATGGCAGCCCATCTGACACCCATGAAATTAACAGAGAATGTAAGTGGGTATCGTGGGACAGGAGTTTCGGCAAAGTGTCCCTTGAAACAGATTCGTTTTGGCGCCGTAGCGCACTCATCTACACCTCGAGCGCCTTGCGTCCGCAAAACATAACTTGGTTCCGCCGCATCTTTGGTAACCGCTGAAGCCGGAATTGGTCAGGCCGCAACTCAAGCCGATACCGCTGACCCCGTCCGCCGCCAATTTTTCGGACTACGGTCGGGGCAGGTTCAATTTGGCGTTTAACGGCTTTTCATGGATGGAGGTCGAATCGGGTGACCGCACACCGGGGTGAGAACGCCGAGCGGGGTTCCGATGGTGCGAGCCCTCGCCCGATCAAAGACTGCTGGGTGCTCCCGTCTCTGCACGTTTGTGACGCTCGCGAAAGCTTCGGCGCAACGGTCCGCGGGTCAGCAGATCTCGAGGATGCGTTGGTGAATGACCTGGACGCCTTCACTTTGAGGGCTTTTTCGATTGGAATTACATCATGAAGCATGAAAACGCCTTTGACGTCTTGCCTATGGCCAAGCCAGGTAAGGAGCCGTGGAATGGCTAGCCCAAGTTGGCCCGTATTAATGTAAATGCTTCCTGAGGGCACAGTGCGAATGGAATGCCCCAGTGAAAATCCCGCCTTTATCAAGAACTTTCGATCGCGGTCGAGCCGAGTAAGCGGGTCTTGATCCAAAGCTTTCGGGCAATCCCGACCGCATCGATGCCGAGCTTGGCCCACCATCCTGCCTCGTTTCGCGAACGGTGGAGGTCGCGGTGGTGAATGCGACAAAGCGGGACCGTGAACTCATCGCTCACCTTCCGGCCGAGCGCGCGGACTTGGGCGAAGCGCAGGTGGTGCGGGTCGCAAGGCTTCCGCCCGTAAACGAGGCAGGACCGCGAAGCGACGAACTTGATGTGGCCCTTGTCGCGGTAGCGGCGCGCCTCCGGGATGGTCAGCACGCTCTTGTCGATGCCGCCCTCCTGAGCACCACGTGACCCGTGATTGGCATCGGCGGGCGTGCTGGGAGCCGGCGAGCCTTACGGGCCTTGTCATCCTCTGAAAACCGGCGCCGCCTGCCCGTCCCGGTGATTACCTCCAGCCGGCGAACAGCCGTCGCCTCCGGCTCAAGCGTATGGTCAAGCGTAGACACAAGCCGATCCCCGATTCAGAGACCGTCACCACTCGGCGATCACCAATGTCAAGGGAAGGTGGGATCACTATGACGCTTACGGCCTTGCTGCGGCGATCGCTCATGCTGATTCAACCCCACAACTGGCCTTATCGCCGTCGGGTTCGGCAAGGCTGGTGACGGGTCTCTGATGGGCTTCGCCGGGAGTCATCGACCGCACTGAAGCTCCCCCGCGCGTTTGCCGCCATCACGCTCTACGCGGCAACCGCCTTCGCATTTGGAATCGATTCGACCTCATGGCGCATCTTCTGGCGGGCATGCCACAGATCATAGGCCTTCTGCATGTTGATCCACAGATCCGGGCCGTTACCGCAGAACTTGCCCAGCCGCAGCGCCATCTCGGGTGAGACGCCCGCCTGCTCCGACAAGATTCGATGCACCTGCTGGCGCGTGACGCGAAGATGCCGCGCTACTTCGGTCACGCTCATCCCCAGCGCTGGCAATACTGTATCCCTGAGAACCGCACCGGGATGCGTCGGGGGCCGATTGGGACGACGTGCCGCGAGTTCTTGAGCCATTGTGAAATCGATCTGCTGTTGGTGACGAGGGTCGGCGGGCGCGATGCGTGCACCCGTCCGAACTCAGTGATATTGCTCGTAGTCGACCCGAACCGCGTTCTCTCCCTCAAACTCAAAGGTGATGCACCAAGGTCCATTCACATGAACCGAATAGCGAGTTGGTTTGAATCCTCGGAGTGCGTGAAAGTCATATCCCGGCACATTCATGTCGGTCGGGGCCTCCGCGGCATCCAGAACGTCCAATCTTTCCATGATGCGCTTGTGCATCTTTCTATCGATTTTCGCGGTCTTTCCGGCCTCAAATAGCTCCTTCAGCCCTTTGTGGCGAAAGGAAGCGATCATCATTGATTCTCCGCATCAGGTTGAACATCCGATTCCTCGATTGTCAGAGTGGCATACCTGCTTGGGTATAGTAACTTTACAGGTTACAATAGCGCCCATCGAAGATACAGTCAAGTCCGAACGCGCACGTCGCAATCGCATCGCGGCCAAGCAGCACCGACCAATAGCGCTGGGTCTGAGGCTAACCGCCAGAGTTCCCGGATCGCGGGTTTTGCGACGCGGCGAACTGGGGCTTCGTAGCGAGCTCGAGCGAGCTAGCGCGCCTGACCGGAAGTAGCGTCGGACATTCGCTTCGTTTCGTAGAAGAGCCCGCTCGCGGATGTTTCGGTCTGTCCGCTACCATACTTGAGCGTAAAGAGTGTCTGCGCGAGCTGGCGCCAGAGAGCCGCCTCATAGCGGCTGAGCCGGTCCACGATATCGTTGTCGAGGTTTGCGAGCCGCAGAAAGCTGATGGCGACATCACGCGCTGTGTCCGCCCCGGTCGCTGGCGCCAGGCGGGTATCAAGCTCATAGTCGCGTTCTGCTGGGGTGAAAACATCCTGGCTAAGTTCAGAACCAGTCGTCGCAAAACCGGGAATGTAGGCATCCTCCTCTCCCGTCTGAACCATCTTTGCGCGGGAGTTTCGGAAGGCGTGGAGGATTTCGCCCTGCATGCGTAGCAGCCCTGTCTCTATCGCGGTGGCCCGGCGAAGCCGCCAAAAGAGCGATGCCAGGCGATGCGCGAGTTCCTGCTCGGCCGGGGTTCGCGGCAGGTATTCCGAGACGATCGCCGCTTCGAACGTCCGGTAGTCTTCGAGATCTTCGAGGGGCTCTAGGACGGTCTCGGCCGTGAACCCGTGTCGCAGGGCGTTCCGCCGTGAGGCATGCTTTCCGTTCTCGGTTCGCGGGCCGGTGCTCTTGCGTGCGTTGCGGCGGTTCGCCTCGAGCTGGCGGAGCGAGGTCATGCTCGATTCGAGGCGCGCTGAACGCGAGCGTGCCCGGCGTCCTTTCGAATTCCGCGGCCGGCAAGTGGCTTTGCTGGTTCGGCCGGCGCGGAAGGGATTGGCTCAACCCCGACCGGGGCCGTGGGCGAGACGCCAAGCCTGGTCTGGAGCCACAGCCTTCGAGCCACGCCGACTGCATCGATGCCGAGTCCCGCCCACCACCCGGCCTCGTCCCGCGAACGATGCAGGTCGCGGTGGTGAATGCGACAAAGCGGCACCGTGAACTCGTCGCTCACCTTGCGGCCGAGCGCCCGGGCCTGGGCGAAGCTGAGGTGATGCGGGTCCGAAGGCCGCCGCCCACAAAATAGGCAGGGTTGCGAGGCCACAAATTTGAGGTGCGCCTTGTCCCGATACCTTCGCGGCTCGCCGATCAGCAAAGCGC
>WNGK01050787.1_pt1 | contig 11896 bp, 14 predicted proteins | sample 5400601 | NCBI WGS metagenome assembly WNGK01 (sample SAMN13153376, study PRJNA577476) | soil metagenome | isolation source: 60 cm soil or saprolite under Garry oak tree replicate 1 | place: USA:California | collected 2016-06-15
CGATACTTTGAAGGCCCACCCACCCCGGCCGGGATGGCGGAATTGGCAGACGCAGCGGACTCAAAACCCGCCGCCTTCATTGGCATACGAGTTCGATTCTCGTTCCCGGCACCATTATAATCAACAACTTAGAGTACAATTCCCAAATCGTAAGCCCGTGAAACGCCCAATCCGCCGACCCTTGCAAGTCATGGGGGTTCGACCCCTTCCCGGCATCAACATAAAACATTCAAGTTCAATAAATTAGCCTGAACACTCTTCTAGCAATCCTTCTCATCCATCTCCTCTGTAGGTGGCTGGTGCATGTTTTGGTGCGTGTTGATGCCTTAGCAAGTCCTTAGACCTCGGCCGTCGACGGGAACGCACACTACGGGAATCAAGGGGCGGGTATCGACGGCCAAGGCAACGGCACTGTCGTAGAACAACGGCTCTACCAACTCATCCGGCAACCCACGCCGATCTCCGATCGCCGGTTCGAAATCGAGTTTCTCGATTCAGGCGTTGAGGCCTTCGACTTTACGTTCGGTTGATCAATCTCAGGATAGGGTCGGGTGTACGGCGAGCACCTCTGGCAAAATGCAATAGAGATGGATTAAGTGAGTATCAGGCTGCCGGATCGATCAGGTTCTTTGCCGATGCACGTTCCTCCGGAAGAATTCGAACCCGGCGACGTTTTGTAAGGAAAGCAAGACCCCATTGCAGGCTGACAAACAGCCGATTCGCAAACCCGATGAGAAAGTATATGTGCACACCCGCCCAGACCAACCATGCCGGGAAGCCCGCAAACTGAGCGAGCCGCAGATCCGCCACGGCATACGCTCTTCCCACGATTGCTAGCTCACCCTTATCCCAGTACCAAAAAGGTTTGGGTTGTGCACGACCCGTTATACGGCACCGAATGACGTCTGCAACGTACCTGCCCTCCTGTATTGCGGGTTGAGCTACACCGGGCATCAGCATCGGCGTACGCGATTTGATGCCAAATATGTTTCGAACCGGAGCGACGAGATGAGCGGTGTCACCGATGGCAAATACCTCTTGATGATCACGCACCGACAAGTCCGGTTCCACCATGATCCTCCCGGACGCGTCGGTGTCTGCGTGCAGCCATCGCCCCGCCGGTGACGCGATGACACCGGCTCCCCAGAGCACGGTGGCGGCACGAACTTTCTGACCGCCGACGACAACTCCATCCGCATCCACACTGGTGACGCGTGTGTTGGTGAAAACCTGAACTCCCAGGCTTTCCAGGTGCCGTTGCGCGTTGACGGAAAGAGCTTCAGGATAGGCGGGCAGAATGCGAGGGCCGCCCTCATAAAGAAGGATGCGGGCGGATGCGGGGTCGATATGGCGGAAATCGCGCACCAACTCGATGCGGGACATCTCAGCGAGTGTGCTGGCCATCTCCACGCCTACAGTTCCGCCGCCGACGAGCGCGAAGGTGAGTTGGCGGCAGATCTCCTCAGGTTCCGCATGTTCGATCGAAGCCATTTCCTCGGCTCGCTCGAACGCACGCAAGATATTACCTCGAATGATGTCGGCGTCATCGAGCGATTCGAGGCCGGAAGCGAACTGCCGCCACTCGTCGTGTCCAAAGTAGTTGTACTGGATACCGGTGGCGAGGATGAGGTAGTCGTACGGCACATCGCCCCGGCTCAGATGAACGAGGCGCTGGCCGGAGTCGATGCCCGTTACTTCATCAAGAAGGATCTGGATGTTCTTCTGACCACTGAAGACGGAACGCAACGGGCTGGAGATTTCATCCGCGGAGAGCAGGCCCGTCGCGACCTGGTAGAGCATGGGTCGAAAGAGATGATAGTTTCGCTTATCGATCAGCGTGACGCTCACTGGAGCGCCACGCAAAGCGGTGGCTGCGGAGAGCCCTCCGAAGCCGCCACCGACAATGACCACGCGGGCTAAAGTCAATCCGCACCTGCCAATTCGGGATAACGTTCATGAGCGTGGGAGACGATCCTGGTTTACCGGCCCACCGATGCAGGCTGAGGTGGCGCGCTCGCACTCGGTAATGCAGGCCGAGCCAGCCAGGTTTCGAAACGCGTCTCGCTGAGTTGTGCATTCTTGTCCGGGACCAGCGCCCGCTCGCTCACCTGGATGCCGTAGTAGCGGCCATGCGGGTCGGAGATCACCTGGCGCGGGTCTGGGTGCGAGTCTGGGCGCGCAGCCAGGAACCGACGGGCGAGGTCGTCCAGGCGAAATTGTTCCGGCCCCCCGATTTCAACCGTGCCGTTCACGGGTCGGTCGGTTGCGATCCTGGCCACGGCGCTCGCGACATCGTCGGCCGCCATGGGCTGAATGAAGGCGGGCGGCATGCGTACGATGTTGCCCTCGGTGGAAAAGTCGACGATCTGCTTGACGAACTCGAAGAACTGCGTGGCGCGGACGATGGAGTATGGATTCTTTGAGGCTTTGATCAGGTTCTCCTGGGCGAGTTTGGCGCGGAAGAAGCCACTTTCGAGGAGACGCTCCGTTCCGACGACAGACAGGGCTATGTGATGGCCGACGCCTTCAGCCGCTTCATAGGCGAGAAGAGTTCGCGTTGATATCTCGAAGAATTTCAACACTTCAGCGTCCTCCCACGAAGGGGAGTTCGTGACGTCGATGACCGCCGAAGCGCCTTGCAACGCGTCAGCAAGCCCGTCGCCGGTAACGCTGTTCACGCCGCTTTGGGGAGACGCGGCCACAGCTTCGTGCCCATGCGCCCGCAGGTTGGTGACTAGCCTTGATCCGATCAGGCCCGTGCCGCCGATCACTACGATTTTCATAACTACCTCCTTCAGGTTGACCAAGGCAGGGGAAACCATCAGTCTGTTGTGTTCGCTCAGAGTCGGACGGAACGAGCACCACGGTGGCGCAATCTCCGGCAAAGGGAAGGGGGACTTGCGCCTTGCATCGATCTTAACGCCGAGCGGGTGCCGGTCAGGTCGCAGAGTACTCGGCTGTGGCCGCGGACGTTTTAACATTGCGTTGCACACCGCAGGCGATTTCAGGATGCAGAAATGCGGTTCAGTGCCACGAGGGAACCAGAATGAGCAGAAGAGGCCTTAGTCCGGCTCGTTTAGAGGCATTTTCCGATGGCGTCGTCGCCGTCATCATTACCATTCTGGTGTTGGAACTCAGAGTGCCCGAGCCCAACGGACTGGCTGGATTGCGCACGGTGCTGCCCGCAGTTTTTCTCTATCTGCTCACCTTCGTACAGATCGGGATCTATTGGGTGAATCATCATTATCTCGTCGACGAAGTGGAGACGGTCAGTCACGGAATTCTGTGGGCGAATCTGTTGTTTCTTTTTTGTCTTTCACTCTTTCCCTTTGCCACCGAGTGGATTGGCGTCAAGGGCCTGACGTCGTTCACCACGTCACTCTATGCAGCAGTCAGTATCTTCCCTGGTCTCGGATATATGGCGCTATGGAGTCAGATTCGTTCCAAGAGCACCGCGTCGGCACACGCAAGTTGGGGCAAGCAGATTTCGTCCGTCGTACTTTACCTCACAGCGATTCCCATGGCCTACTTCCGGCCTGCTGCCTCTCTGGCGCTGATAGCGATCGTCTCAGTCCTCTGGTTGCTGCCGCCGAAATCCAAGAGCCACCCTGAATGAGAATTGCCAGCAAGTCGCTGCGATGGATATGGGAGTCGCATCCCTCTAGCGGGCGAATAGCGATCGTGATCGCCCTTGGACTCAGGCGGTGGGGCGTTCTAATGGAGCTGCTCTAGCGGGGTCCGTTCCGGTTGCCAGTCCAAGTCCATTGACCCACGCCGGGTATCCGAAGTAGCGACCAACGGAGCGTTGAGGTCCGGAAGGATTGGGAGATAGAATATATCCTTCTCCTTGATCGTCGGCGCCTGGCGCCGCAGGTTGTCCATAAAGGACGGCATCATGAGTGCGCGCAGTGCGACACCTGTGCCCGCGAGCACATCATCGCCTTGATGTTGGCGGTTGCGAGTCCGGCCTCCTTGTTCCAACCGCGCCCGATCCCGGAGATGGGCATACGCCTCGTCCACGCTGTTCAGCTACAGCAGCGAGAAGGAAGCAGAGTGGTTGCGTCGCGCTTTACGCGCGCCGTTCTCCGAGACGAGTGCCCATTAGCTTCCCAGGAGCTGTACTCACAGATTGAGAGGCAAACAGAATGGCTAAATTGAAAGTCACAATCAGCGACGAAACAGAGAGAGTGACCGGGCAATATGAGATCGATTGCGTGTCCAGGCCGGGTCTCGATGCTGTGGCCTACGACACCGCCTATACGCTCGACATCATCAAAGCCGCAAGCCGAGCGGCATCGCTATCTCGTCGATTTCCCGGAGCCTCCGGTTCTTAGCTTCGCATCAGTCACCTATGATCTGACCGATCCGGTCAGGACAGTCCATCTCCACAATGTGAACGAGCTTTGGTTTGAGGTCCAAAACTTGATATATGGGGCCCGCTTAAATCTGGCGTCGGCACGAATGTTCAAAGAGCCGGAAGACGGCCACAATTCAAGGTCCCAGACGGACGTCAATGCCAGGTTTGACCTGCACCTCGACAAGCTTGAGCGCTTCCAAAATGCCACAGGCGGATAATGGCTCGCCACCGGTACCTCAATTGAAATAGAGATGCAGCTGGCCCACGCCTTTGATGACTGGATCACTCGGGAATTCTGGCGGGTTCGAGTCCCGTCGCTCCCGCCAAGGAGTTAGAGTCAGAGTCCCAAAATCCGTCGTTGACGAGCAGGGGATCGATGAATGCTGCGGCAATTCCGGCAATCATCGAGATTCCGTCGTCCAGGACGCATCGCCCGGATGGAAGGCCACTTACCTTTACCTACCCAACCACTGCGCCGCTGTGGATGTCCGAAGTTTGATTCCTGATCGTCAAGAGGGCCGTAACCCCAGCGGAAGCGGATGCGGTTGCAGCCAGCAGAGCGATCAGGCGAAACGCATCAACAAATGCGTGATCGATTGCCACCGTACCCTTCGGGTCGTCCGTTCGGATTGCGCCGAGTAGCGTTTCCTGTTCTTGAAGTTGTTGGACTACGGGTGGTGAAACACCTGCAGCCTTCATCTGATTGGGCAGCGCAATGCGGAAGGATGCAAAAAAGATTGGTGCGCTCACGGCGATGGCCAAAAGCGCAGCAGTCTGCGATACGGCATTGTTGATTCCTGATGCAGCGCCAGTACGATTCTGGGTCGCTGAACTCATGACAAGCGTCGTCAGCGGTGCCACGCTGACGGTCATCCCGAATCCCAAGATGAGTACCGCCGGGAAGTAAGTTATCCAATACGATCCTCCAACTCCCGGAAGAGCGAAAAGAACAAGGCCGCCTGCCGTGACAAGAGGGCCGATGATGAGGGGTTTTCGCGGTCCGTATCGCCCCACAAGACCACCAGCCCAACGGGAGAGCAGGAACATCAACAGAACCATCGGCAAGGTTGCAGCGCCAGCCCGAGTTGGGGAATAGTGCTGAGCCTGAATGAGGTTTAGAGGAAGATAGAACAGCGTTGCAGAAAGGGCACCATAGAGAAACAACGTCAGGAGATTGGCCCCGGCGAAATTCCGGTTTCGGAAGAGCTCCATGGGAACGAGCGCAGCGCGCGTCCGTACCTCGACCATTACGAATAGCAGGAGCAAAAATAGCCCGGCCGCTTCAAAGAGGCGCGACTGCATCCTCTGGCTCGACCACTCCAGTAGTCCGAAGGTGACGCAGCTCAGGCCAGCCGTTACTAGCAACGCTCCCGGCAAGTCGAGTTGCCTTCCTTCGACTCTCGTCTCTCGATTTCGAGTCTCCGTCAGGATGATCCAAGCCGTTACCAGCGCAACCGGAGCATTCAGGAAAAAGACGGCTCTCCACGAGCCGTGTTGCACCATCCAGCCGCCCAATACAGGGCCAAAAGCGGTCATGATCGATGCAAACCCGGACCAGGTTCCGACGGCTCGACCCCGCTCTGTTCCTTGGAAATAGGCGCTCAACAGGGCGAGACTGTTCGGAACAACCCGGCGCTAAACCACACCAGATCGAGGCAATGGTAAACAATATGACGCCACAAAGAAACATTCTTCTCAGCCCGAATCGATCGCCCAGCGATCCACCAATCAGCAATAGCGAAGATATGAAAAGCGCGTAGGCTTCTACTACCCATTGCGCCTGTGCGCCTGTTGCTCCCAGTGAACTCTGCAGGTTCGGTAGAGCCACGTTCACGACGGTGCCGTCGATGAACTCCATGCTCGATCCCAGAATTGTTGCCGCAAGCACCCAATTTTTTGAAGATTCGCGTGGCCCCGAAGCAACCGCTACGGATGTGTCGACCTCTTTGCACGGCATGGGGCCACAGTTCATAGATCACCCTCCAGAAAGGTAGGTCTTCAGAATCTCATGGATAAACTGTACCGCCATGGACCCTCACCCACGGCTGACGCCACTCTGTTCATGCGGTTCGCTCTCACGTCGCCGAAGGCGAAAACTCCTGGGCGGCTCAGAACGTTCGAGTTAAAAAGTGACGCTCTTTCGCTCTTTTCCTCCGAATTACGCGGCCATATTCGCTCCGTTGAGAGGAAGAGGGGTGGGCTGTTTCTGCAACTCACGGAATCAGCAGCGAAATCTCTATATCCCACCTGTTCCTAATGGGTGAATGCCCGAGCCTAAAAGCAAAACGGGACTCGTCCCAGAAAGCCGAAAAGCTCCTGCGACGAATCCCATCCTTAGATTTCGGAATTTAAGTCTTGTAGTTAGACTTGAGCGGTACCACCGTCTACGAAGAGTTCGACGCCGTTGACGAAGCTGGAATCGCTGGAGGCGAGGAAAAGAGCGACCGTCGCAATCTCCTCCGGGCGTCCCATCTCGCCGCGTGGGATCTGGGATTTGAAGAACTCTTTGGCCTCTTCTCCCAGGGGATCGAGGATCGGCGTGTCGATGGTGCCGGGACTGAGGATGTTCACCCGGATTCTGCGCTCCTTGAGCTCTAAGAGCCAGGTACGGGCGAACGAGCGAACCGCAGCCTTACTGGCGCTGTAGACGCCGAATGTCGGAAACCCCTTGATGCTGGCAATGGAGCCGTTAAGAAAGATAGAGCCGTTGTCGTTGAAGAGCGGAAGGGCCTTCTGCACGGTAAACAGCGTGCCGCGGACGTTGAGATCGAAGGTCTTGTCGAAATGCTCCTCGGTGACCTCTTCAAGCTTCGCAAACTCACCGAATCCGGCGCTGGCGAAGAGGATGTCGATCTTGCCCTTTTCGCGCTTGACCGTCTCATAGAGGCGATCGAGGTCCGCAAGGCTTGAGGCATCGCCTTGCACGCCCGTGACGTTTTTGCCGATTAGTTTTACGGCCTCATCGAGCTTGTCCTGGCGGCGTCCTGTGATGAAAACGTACGCTCCCTCTTCGACGAACAGTTTGGCTGTCGCGAGCGCCATGCCGGAGGTCGCGGCAGTGATGACTGCTACTTTGCCGTTGAGCTTGCCCATGTCTTTACCCCTTTTCTGTTTGAAGTGCTTCAACGAATTGTTTTGGGGGCTGCTGTGCAGCCCTTCTCCCCTGGTCCTGATCAGTAGATGGAGTCGGGCTCGTGAAAGATTCTATAGTTCCGAATTTACGAACTATTGAACCCTTAGTGCGGAACACTTACTCTTTTGGATGTGCGCCCCTTATTCCATCCATCGCTTGAGGACATAACGGTTGAAGGGATTCTCCATGCCTTGTCCGACCCGATACGGGCGGCGATCTACGCAGATATCGTGGCTCAGGAGTGCTCACATAACTGCTCGATGTTTCTGACCGTGAGTGACAAGGCAATTCCGAAGTCCACCCTCTCCCAACACTTCAGGGCGCTGAGAGAGGCGGGGCTGATCCGTGGCGAACGGCGCGGCGTGGAGATGCACAACACCTCGCGTTGCGCGGAGATCGAGGAACGCTTCCCAGGGCTGCTCCGGGCGATCGTCAACGCGCATACCATCCAATCTAACGATGAAGCTAAAGCAAAGAAGCGCGTTGCGAAAAGATCGTCCAGGCGGTTAGTCAAGAATAAGTAAGAAGCTGAGGCCATCTGCTGAGCTGACCACTCGCAAAGTGAATTAGCAATGTGAAAAGTCGGCTTAGCGGAAGGGATCGCAAGAGCAGCACTGAATCCGTGACCTGTGGCGGGATGACCCGCCACAAGCGCGTTTATAAGGGACGGGAGCCCTGTAAGAGAATATCGACGAATTTCCGCGCCTTTGCGGGCCAGTCGTCCGCGCTGCCGCCAGTGGAGAGGCCGTAGATGGCACGCATCAGGTCTATGGGATCGACGTCCGGGCGGAGATCGCCGCTCGCTACGGCGTGGCTGGCGAGCGCGTGAGCAGCTTCTTCCATCACCTGCGTGGTCTGCTGAAAGACGCGCGAAGGGCCGCCGGCCATTGCGTTTAGTGCCGGCGCGATGATCTTTTTCGCGGCGATGTAGTCAATGAAGACCAATAGCCACGCTCGCAGGGCGTCGATGGGGGGGAGTTCGGCGGATAACTTTTTTTGCATCGCCGCCAGCTTCTCGACTTCGGTGATGTAGACCGTCGCCAGTAGGTCGTCGCGTGTCGCGAAGTGACGGTAGAGCGTACCGGGTCCGATCTTCGCACGCCTCGCGATCTCGCCCATGCTGGCGTCGGTGCCACGACGGGTGAAGACTTGCTTCGCGACTTCCAGGATGCGCTCGCGGTTGCGCTGGGCGTCAGAGCGAGGCTTGCGGGCGGGTTTTGGGCTGGCAGATTTTTTCATGGAACTTTCTGAAACCGGATTACCCCTCCGGTTATCTTATCAAATAACGGAGACCCATTTCGTTTATTTCCGGGCCGAGGCCCGTGTCAAAGAAGTTTGACAGGAGAGTGCGGTATGGCGACGAAGTTTGGAGCGAAGTCAACGACAGAAGATGTCCTCGTAGGCATCGATGGGGCGGCGCGCGATCTCGAGAAGGCGAAGCGGGCAACCGCGGAAGTTAGCAAAGCGGCGGCGGCGAACGGAGCGAGTTTCGAGTTGATTGAGCTCGATCTTGCGAGCTTGAAGAGCGTGCGCGCTGCTGCGGACAAGCTGGTTGCCGATGGCCGCTTGTTCGATGTGATCATCGCCAATGCCGGTGTCATGGCGACTCCGCTCGGGAAGACAGAGGATGGTTTCGAGACGCAATTCGGGACCAATCACCTGGGCCACTTCGTCTTTGTGAACCGCATCGCGAAGTTGATCAAGGACGGCGGACGGCTGGTCAACCTCGCTTCCTCAGGGCACCGTTTCAGCAATGTCGACCTGAACGATCCCAACTTTGAGACCACGCCGTACGAACCCTTTTTGGCTTACGGGCGCTCGAAGACCGCAAACATCCTATTTGCAGTTGCTTTCGATAAGCGGCATCGTGAGCGCGGGGTCCGCGCGGCGGCCGTGCACCCAGGAGGCATACAAACCGAGCTTGCCCGCCACATGGACCCAGCTCAAATGGAACAGATGCTCAAACAGATCAACGACCAGGCAGCAGCCGAGGGCAAAGAACCGTTCCAGTTCAAAACAGTTCTACACGGAGCCGCGACCTCAGTGTGGGCAGCTGTCGTCGCGCCCGCCGAAGAGGTAGGAGGACGGTATTGCGAAAACTGCCACGTGAGTGACGTCGTCGCAGATGATGCAAGACTAGGCATGCTTGACGAAGGTGTGCGCGGCTATGCGCTCGCCCCCGAGAACGCAAAGGCTCTCTGGAAGAAGAGTGAAGAGATTGTGGGCGAAACATTCGCCTAAGAGTGGGCGAGATGGCCGCATATTGGTAGGACTTAGACGTAGACATCATTTTGCGTATCTTTGTGACAGGGGCGCCGGGATTCATCGGTTTGGCGCCTGTTCCGGAAGTTGATTTAGACAGGGCATCAGGTGTTGGGGCTCACACTTTCGGAGGCAGGTCTATTGAGACTTTCGCGGGTCACGGTCGGCGTCGACATAATCTGTTGACGACGGCCCAAACCCCGTAATCTGCACTACTACTGGCTCATCCCCTGTTTCAGCAAAATGAGTCTGGCCTGGCGGTTCGGTATAAAAGCTTCCTGCAGGAAGAGCTTTCAGTTTCGTTTCGTCGAAGTGATCACCGTATCCGATTCGCCAAGTGCCGGAAATCACGGTTGCAACACGGTCGTCACGATGAGAGTGTGCTGCAATTCGCGTGTGTGCGGGAACGCGAAGCATGATCGTATAGACCCCAACCTGATTCGGATCGCCCTTCAGAACCACCGTACGAATGTCGGACACTCCTGAGCTTCCTGTGCCTGGATTTCCGTGTTGAGGAAAGTCATACTCCGCTGGAGAAAGACGCTCCTCGGGCGAGGCATCAAGAAATCCTCGAATCAACGCTACTGTCTCAACCGGGCGCTCTTCCATCAGCCAATGCCCGGAGCCTGCAATAACCGCTTCCCGAACATTGGTTGCTACGTGACGCATAATGACGGCTTGCAAAGAGCCGAAAGACTTCTCTCCGCCGACGGCAAGCACCGGCATCGTGAGCTTTTGCTGCTCGAAGAGTTGATTATCCTTCGCATCCTGAGAGAAGGCGGTAAACTGCGCGAACCCGGCCCTCATCCCGCCTGGCTGAGCGTAAGTTGCTGTGAAGAAGTTTCTGGTGACTTCGTCAGGTTTTCCCGGATCGGCCGTGAAATCGTTCCAGATTCGGTCGAAGTAAATGCGTTCGCGGCCTTGCACTAGCCGTTCTGCATCGGGTCCGTGAAAGTTGAAGTGCCAGACGCCGGGATTCTGAAGTATCTCGCTCCACGGCTCGATCCCGGGAATTGGTGCATCCATCACCACCAATCGTTCAACCTTGTCCGCTCCGATTTCGCACCGTTCTTGAGCATCCACGAATGCGGCAATGAAGATCTCCTCGACCTGCTTCTGGTTGTCTCGCAGGAATTCCCTAACCTCGACGTCGGCGACAGCACGGCTCAGATTGGTGTTCATGAGGAGGCAGCCTCGCTCATGCTGCGCTTTGTTTTCGCGGATCATCGCTTGGAAGATCTTTGCGAATCCTTTCCTGACCGACTTCTCCCTGGCGAAAAGCTTCCGCAAAGACGCATTTGTATCGTCGCGATAGCGGCTCATGGCCCGAAAGTAGATCGACCGCTTGTCTCCAAATGTGTCGTAGAGACTTTGCTTGGAGATCCCCATCTCCCTCATGAGTGTTTCCAAGGAGGTATGTTCATATCCGAGACGCCAGAAGACGTTGACCGCGATCTTAAGAGCCTTGTCCGGATCAAATTCCTTGGTGCGGGCCATAAATACACATTAGAGCCCCGGGCACTAAAAGTCGATTCCGCGAAAGTCCGAACACGTTTTAGACTGCTCTGGGACCGGAAAACGCTCGCAACACTCTGTCCACGCCGGTGCGCCGCCGGTCACTAGCAGATGCTGCCAGCTCTCATCCGTCGTCATTGTTGAGTCGTTTGTCACCAAGTGAGAAGGAGAACTGCCGATTTGCGAGATCACGATCTATCCAGTTGTTTGCAACTGAGAAAAGGTCTGGAGCATATACCGACCGCTCCGTCTCGAATCTTTGCGCTTCCTGCGGTCACATGATTCTGACAGTCAGCAACGTCGAACGTTCGTTGGCGTTCTATGAGGCGGCTTTGAAGCCTCTTGATATCAAGTTCTTCCTACCCTACAAGGGCAAAGGCGATCATCCTGATCTATGGGGATTTGGTGATGGCAAGAGGGCGTTCTTCTGGATCAAGCAAGGGAAGCCCGATCTAGCGTCCATTCACTGGGGGTTCATGGCCGAGAACAATGGTAAGGTCGATGAGTTCTACAGGGCGGCAATATCCGCTGGTGCCAGGGACAATATTTCACCGCGGGCACGACTGGAATACTATCCAGGATACTATGCCGCCGATATATTTGACCCGGACGGGTATTCATTCGAGGTC